>Ga0233444_10004218_pt1 | contig 13827 bp, 19 predicted proteins | sample SI_124_October20_6_FD_182792 | JGI IMG/M metagenome (GOLD analysis project Ga0233444, IMG submission 182792) | Seawater microbial communities from Saanich Inlet, British Columbia, Canada - SI_124_October2016_10_MG | ecosystem: Environmental > Aquatic > Marine > Inlet | place: Canada: British...
AACACCATTTCGGGGGGAACTGGGTGTTGCGATGTAATCACAGACAAGTCGGTTGCCCCTCGGAAGGTGGAGGTGGAGAAAACCCTGGTCAAGGCTTTGGTCCGGGAAAACAAACGTGTGTTGCCCCTGAACCGTCCCCCCAAGTCTCCCTCCATCCCCAAGAACAAACATGCGTCGGGATTTGTGGGCAAGAAACGAAAAAAACCGAATTCATTGTCCACACAGAGAGGGAAAGAGAAACGAAATTTTATATTGCATTCACCTCAAATGAGGTCCGGTACAAGAGAGATGATTCTTCATTCACCCTAAAGATATACGGGAATAAAATATTTTAAACCTAAAAATATGTCATTACTTCGTGGACAGTTTGGGGATTTACCCCGTCAAGATTATGTGCAGCCCTCATCGGGGGCCTTCCTTGCAAAGGGGAACTTTTTGGATCCGGAGAGACCGGCTTCTTTGGGGGTTGAGGATCGGAGTCGGTATCGACCCCAATCGTATGTTGCCCCCCGGGACATTGAGTTGATGCAGGGGGCCTTTACCATTCCCGGGTATTCAAACTACACGGGTCAACCTCCCAAATAAAATTTATTCATTTATTTTCCATTAACATTCAAGAACTTTTTGACCACATCCCGATTCACACATGTCCCAAGTTCATGCACAATTGCAATTTGGGACTGGTTGGATACAATGTCCCCCATGGAGTTGTACAACAGGCTCACATTGTCAACCTTTTTATCCGAAACACACATGCTAATTGCATCAAACAAGATGGATTGGAACCCTTCTCTCCCGGCCTTGAGTTGGGAATCCATTTGGATCCTGGCCGTTTCGTCCCCCACGGGCAACATGGTCACATCCACGTTGAAACCCCCATCCTGGATGAAATGTAACATTATGAAACAGTGGTCCCGGGGGATTGAATCTACCGTTTCCAGCGTGTGGTACACGGCCCTGGCCACAGGTCCCAAACACATTTGTTCCCGTTCAATATTTTCGGGAACAATGTGGAGAGCCACGCTATGGGTTTCACCATGGGATACATACACCGAACTTGTGTAGGTGTACTCCCCTGGCCCCTCGTCACTTTGAGACTCAACTGAAACCATTTATAATAAAAATTATATATTTTCTCCCCAAAATAACGTATGACCAAAAAAAAGTATTGATAATTTTAAAATGTATGTCTATTCGAACAAGCGATATAAAAAGGTCTACAACAGGAAGGATGGTTCCAAATATTACATGTCCGACGGTAAAAGAGTTACTGTAAGGAAGACTCAGAAGTTGTACCCGTCCACAAACACCTGTAGTGTGAAGAAGAGTTCATGTTTCAAATCCTCTCATTGCAAATGGGTTACAAATAAGGGATGCAGTCGATCCCAATCCCGGCGTGGGAACTGGAAGAAAAATCTACAAAGTTTTCGCAAGAAGAAAAAGTCCAGGTCCAGGTCCAGGAAAAGGTGATTATTTACGTTCATTGTACCAAATGACCTTTCCATTTTTTTGTTGGATCAAATAAACTACAACACACAAAAACTAAATATGGCAGCATGCTTGGGCGGAGCCCTTAATCAATTGGTATCACTCGGATTGGCGGATGGCGTTCTTACGTCAAAGCCAGTTATTACATTTTGGCGTCACGTAATTAAGCGTTACACCAACTTTGCCCTGGAGGCCCACGATTTGGATTTCAACCAGGGCCAGGCCCAGTTTGGCTCTCAGCCAACGTGCCAACTGGATCGCATTGGTGATCTAGTGTATTGGATGTATGTTAAAATAAGTCTTCCAGGTATTGGTCTGGCACAGGGTGGTGCCATTGTAGACCCTTCCATTAAGGTAGGTGGGGTGGCCATTGAGCCCTACTGGACTCACGCCGTGGGCCAGGCGGCCATCGAACAGGCCTCCTTCTTCATTGGTGGTCAGTGCATTGACGAGATCATGGGTGAGTTCATGTACATTTGGGAGGAACTGTCAGGTGCCCCCGGTAAGCGCCTGACAGAGATGACAGGTAAGTTTGATGCCGTTCTCTCCCTCCAGATCCTTTCGCGCCAGCCTCGTACCCTGTACGTGCCCCTGTACTTCTGGTTCACCCTGAACAGTGGTCTAGCCCTGCCCCTGGTTTCCCTCCAGTTTCACAGTGTCAAGGTGGCCATCAAGTTCCGCCCCCTGAACCACCTTCTGAAGTTGACCTGCGGTGCCCTGGATGCCCCCAACTCGTTCACTCTGGCAAACATCCAGGAACGTGCCCTGTTCCGCCCCAACTACTACCAGGGGGCGGCCCAGTCGGTGGGTGACCTGACCACTCTCAGTGCCACCTCCATGAGTGCCCAGATTCTGGTCACCTACGTTTACCTGGATCAGAATGAACGTGCCAAGTTCGCAGAGGCCGCCTTTGAGTCCGTCATCCCCCAGCACCAGCACCAGGTCACCACCACTCAACAGTCCGTGGCCACCGTTGGCGCTGTGGGGTCCAACTCCGTCCAGTCCGTTGACCTCAACTTTAACCACACCGTCATGGAACTCATCTGGGTGGTCCGTCTGGGCGTCCACGGGGCCTTCTCCTCAGTCACCACCCCCTGCTCCAACCTATACAACGAGTGGTTCAACTTTTCCGGACCCAATGACTTTGTCACCACCCTACCCATTGACCCCGTAGCATCCGCTCGTCTCCTTCTCAACAACGCCAACCGGTGGGAGGCACGGGAGGGACGCTACTTCCGTCTGGTACAGCCCTACCAGCACCACACCAACATCCCCGATAAGTTCATCTACTGTTACTCTTTCGCACTCCAGCCCCAGGATATCCAGCCCTCGGGTACATGCAACTTCTCCCGCATCGACTCCACCAAACTAGAAATCACCCTGGACGGGCGTATCTTCTACGGACCTTCCCAGGCATCCGGGACCGACTCAAACAACTCCGCTAACATCCTTGTGTTCGCTAGGAACTGGAATGTACTGCGTTTCAAGTATGGATTAGGTGGAATGAGGTTCGCTTCATAGATGGGCTAGGCGGTATGGTAGAAGGATATGTTATGGATTGTGTTTTATTTGAAATAAATTTCACCGAAATAAATTTTGTATTATTTTTCTCAAGGCATAAGTGCCAAAACAACATGAAATATTGTACCTAAATCAACTTATGAAAAGTGGGTTGAGAGTAATGATCGTAGAACAACTTGTTAACTTGGCGTATTTGAGTTATTTCCGACATGGTAAATGAATTGTTTGCATTAACTAACTCGGACCGTTACGTAACACCTACACGTTGTTGGTTGTTTCTCGCCATAATTTAATTTTTCCAACATACAGATGAGGCCCGTTGAAGGTGCGATAGTGATTGGGGTTCATTTTTTGTGGGGATTTTTTACGGTGCCCTACTACAAGGCCTTGAAGGAAAGAGGGGACACGGACGTTTTCTTTTGTTTAATGGGTATTTATCTATGTGAAAGATTATGGACGTACTTTGTTGATAAAGTGAATAGTAGAGATGATGAAATTCTCTTAATATCTCTACAATGTGCGAGTATGGTGGCGTTTTCGACGGTGGCATTCAACGCGTCGGAATTCGATTTTAATGTCAATTTTATCATTTTAGATGTTGGAATGATGTTTCTGAGGCTTGTTTTCTTTATTTTCGAATAAACTACGTATTGTTGGTTGTTTATTATTTCCGGGAGTGTTACGTAACACCAGAAACTCAAAGTCTCCGGGACTCGCCATAATTTAATTTTTCCAACATGCAGAGGTTTTACCACTTTATGAACGCTTTGAACGTGGGGTTGGTTTTTCTGTGGGGGATTTTCCTGATGTCCGAATACAAAACCCTAAAGGAACGCGGGGACGTGGATGTTGCCCTGTGTATAGTGGGTAATATATTCTGGAATATTTTATGGAACCTCATTCATTCAAGACCCTTGTCCGAAGATGCCAAACATCTCTACATCACTCTGAATTGTGTGATTATCATGTGGAGTTCGGCGGTGGTGATCAACGTGTCGGAATGGGTTAACCGCTCATTTTCTGTCAGACTAGTGATTCTTTACATAGGAATTATGTGTTTAAGGGTTATTCGCTTTATTTTGGAATAAATCACACAATATTTTATTTGTCAATTCAAATATAGAATGAATTGTCCCCTGTGTAGTCTACTTCGAAAAATTTTAAAGAATCTGATGTGATTCTTCTTCCTCCCTTTCTTCTTCATCATCTTCAACTACGGGTCCGTATTTGATAATGTATTTTCGAAGTTCCTTTTGTAGGATTTCATTTGATATTTCCAGAGTTTTAATACTATTTTCCTGGTTGGTGTTACTGAACTTGAGTAATGCGATCTCAAACTCCATATCTTTGTTGGCAAGTTGTGAACACAAAATACACATTTTTTCATGTTCCTTTGCCCCAACCCACCCATTGCATGTGATCCCACATGGAACGATTCGTGGATAATTTTTCAGAACTTCGTCAATAACTGGGTCTTTGTGGGTTGTGATGGTTGCCCTGGATTGGCACTTGGGGCATTTGTAGGTTGAATCCTCTTCCAACTCCAGGCATTTTACGCAGGTAGAATGATAGCATGGCATGGTCACAAAGTGCTCATCCAAAAGTTTTTTACATACCCCACACGTGATTTCATACTCATCAATGTCAATGGTTGTGTGTAGAGAATGAATGTATATGGTGTTTCTGGTTTGGGATCGATTACGACGGGGGATCCAGTTTGCCTCCATGTTGTTGGGAAAATAAAATATGAATGGTTTTAGACTTTATTTGTTGTAACGGAAGAGATCATCACACCGAGGGAATCTTTATTCTTATATCCGTACTGAACCGGATGTCCCTGGTTACTCACGTAGGAAGGTAGGTAATGGATACCGTACAAAATGCTCAAAATGGGAATATCCCGGAGGTGGACCTTGAACATTTGGGTTGGGGTGTGGTTGACAAATGAGTCCCATTCGGAGATTATGGAATCACATGAATTGGAGTAAACCATAATAATGGCGGGGTTTTCTTTGTTTTCCATTATAGACTTGATTTCGAGTTCGGTGGCGTTCATAGAAAAATTTATTATGTCGTTGATTAGTTTTTCTGAATTTGTGACGATATTTCCCCGGAAAAGTTTGAAATAATAAAACTGATTCATAGAAAAGGATGACCGGGTTTCAATGGGTCCCGGAAACAATGAGTGACGAAGATGTTGCAAAGGCCCGCAAGATTTTGGATCAGTCTGGAACCAAGTTTGAGGGGGGTGCAAATGTGGGGAAAACTTACGAACATTTAGATTCTGGGGGTAATGTTGTGGGGAAGGTGACAAAGGCCTCAACCCGAGATGCGGCCATCTATTTCATCAATGATACGTGGGAAGAAGATGTTCCCAGACCAAATAGTCGGTTTTACAAATCAATGGTTCCGTTGGGGGTTCGAAACAGTGTGGTCGAGGCGGTGCACCGAGGCTCAATGTGTTCGTGTAGTGGTTCATCATGTTCCAACCCTTCCGACTGTGATTCTCGGGCGTTTAGGTGGGCCCGGGAATATGTTGAGTCATACCAGAAGAAAATGGACGGTATGGATCCTCCCGAGGTTCGGGTTCGGGATGTGGAATCCTCCAAAGTTTACACCTTTACTCCCACCGTGAAACCTCTCGAATCTCCAACCGTGGATGAGGTCCGTGATGGGGTCGTGGCCAAAATGTCAATAAATATATCGTGACAGCCAATAAAAATATTCAATAAAGTTTATTTTACCGCATGGTCCAGAAAGATGGTGGATCTTTGGGGAACGCGGGCATTCTCTGGGTGCCGGAAACTCTGGGTCGACCAAGCATTCCAATGGTGGTTGTTTCCACGTTTCCGGTTCCCCTGAATGCTGTACACCAGTTTTCTTCTCCCTCCAGAATGCATGTATCTCCCGGGGAACAACACCGGACCCCGTCATCACACACCATACACCCGGGTTGTTCGCACACCAACCCGTCTCCAAACGGACACACGGTGACTCCTTCCCGGGTAATGATTCCCACATCTTCAACCCCAACTCCTTCATCTTCAAAATCAATGAATTCAAAACTTGCAACTCGGGGTTTTCCCTGTTGGGATTTCTTGCTATGTTTCATGTTTTTTAAATGATCACAAAAAACTTCGTTTTACGGAGTCACTTCATGTAGACCCCTCTGGAAATACTTTGAGGAAATTTTACAAGATCCTTAACAGACTGTTTCAGAGATTGGTAAATGTGTTTGAATGGGTTCATTTAATATCTGTTCATAAAAATAATGCCCCGAGAGTGGAACCTTGACCGCAAGATTCGCCAGGAAAAGGCACCTCCTCCTTCGAAACAGAAGAATGTGAACGTCAGCATTGTTTCTTATGTGGAGTCACACCGCAAGAAACTCAGGTCAAACAACAGTTTGAACCGGGTAAAAACAAATTTGAGGCTGGTACGTGCCCACTTGAAGACCCTCACCTCCAGGTCCCAACACAGGGAACGGCTTCAGACTCAGGAAAAGATTCGTGAGTTGGAAATCCGGGTGGAGGAGATGTCATCGGGCGTTTTTCGGGAAATGTCCGAGTTGGACTCCATTGTTCAGCCGTACCTGGATGTTGTCCAGGAGATTGAGGCGGAGACCCCCTCATTGGTGACTCCTCGTGCCAAGATGTTGGTCTCAACCTCGGCCGGCTCCCTCCGGAAACCCAAATCATCTTTTAGGGGGGATGAACAATCCTATGACAAATCATCTCTCCAAGATGAGTTGGCCATGGTGTTGGACAATACCATGCCTCCGGTGTTGGTTATGAAGGAGGACATGTGTGAAACTTGCGATGTTGCCATGGTGGTCATGACCTCCGAGGCCCGGATGGGGTGCCCCATGTGCAGTCGAACCAAACCCTACATGCAGGCCACATCATCTCGGATCCCCTACGGGGAAGAGGTCGAGTTTGCGAATTTTTCCTACAAACGTCAGCACCATTTCCAGGAATGGTTGAATGCGATCCAGGCCAAGGAGAACACAGAGGTGTCCAACAAGGTCATAAATGATGTGATATCCCATATTTACAACAAGAACGGGATTCGGGATACCAACCAAATCACCCAAATCACTGTACGGTCTGCCCTGAAGGCGTTGGACCTCCGGAAACAATATGACCACACAATGCAGATCTACGTGAGCATAACCGGGAAAAACCCACCCCGATTCAGTGCCTTCCAGGAGGAACAACTCCGCCTCATGTTTGATGCCATTCAAGGTCCATTTAAGAAGCACTGTCCCCCCGATCGGAAGAATTTCCTGAGTTATTCCTACTGTCTACACAAATTTTGTGAACTACTTGGGTATGATAACTTTCTCCAGTATTTCATGTTGTTAAAGGGGGTGGAGAAACTTCGCAAACAGGATGCGATTTTCAGTAACATTTGTGCAGAATTGAATTGGCAGTTTATTCCAAGTTACAAAGAACGGGAGGCACCCTCCGGGAAATCTCTGGAAGATTTTGTAAAAAATCTATCTTAATGTTGTATATTTTTCTTAAAATCTAGGTTGTGTTGCTCCAATAAAACTAATCGTCGAATACAAGTTTCTTGACAATGGAATTCTGTAACTTGGTCAAGTTACGGGTTCTTTTCTTGTTCATCCTGGGCGGGGCCTTGGGGGTTGAGTTTCGGGGTCGACGAGGGGGGGTCTTGAACTCCGGAGTTGATTCGAATGATGTCATGGTGAATGTTTTTTTAATTATGAATGAAATGGAGACTTTGAGTTTCTGGTGTTACGTAACACTCTCGGAAAACGACAAAAAAATAACAGTTTACAAATAAAATGGACGATGATAGTGGATATGATTACGCCGATGGTGTTCTGGAAATAAGAGATAAAAATGCAGACATTTTTGCACATCACAACCCGACAGTGATTGCATCAGGACTCGTCCAGAGTATACACGATAAAGACAAACGCACCAATAACACCTTTAATAGCCGCTATTTGAAGTCATTCTTTGACAGGGCCGAACGTGACAGGGCCGAACTTGACTTCAAAAATCGCAATAGAGTTAGGAGTTTATACATCACCCCTAAATATTATGATGATGATACGGAACCCGGATTTCAGTTGGCATTTGTTGACAATAAATCTAACAATTCCTTCGTTGAAACTAATTACCCCCGTGGAAGAGGTAATAGTATGAGACATACATTGTCCACTCTGCGTACAAGTGCACTGGAGAGGGTAAAGGAGGTGGAAAAGGAAGAGAAACGTGTACAAGAGAGACTGAAGGAGGTAGAGAGAGAAAAGAAACGTGCATTGGAGGAATTGGAAGATGTTGAAAAGGCACACAAACGTGCCCGGAAATAATGGGGTATTTTCACGCGTCAATTTATTTAAACGTATTTTTGTTATGAGACAAATGTTAAACCTAAATTAACTCAAATAGCCTTGTATTTCCGGACGGTTCCCGGGGTTTGTTGTTTGTAGAGGATTCGTCCCTCGCATTCGGGGCACCGGATCATGTCCCTGGATTTCAGGTGGATTTGTTTTAGGCACAGTCGGCACACGTAGTTGGGTTGTTCATTCATAGTTTCCCGTAATAAAAAATAAAATTGTGAACAAATAAATTTAACCATGTCGGCAAAAAAGAATGGGGTCATGTCATCTATCCCGGGCCAATCACTTTCCCTCGACCCGGGGAAATTAAACCCTCAACTACTGTTTGTGGGTGTGTTTTCCATTACATCCTCGTTTTTGGTTTCCCTCATTTGGGGAAACTTTGTGACCTCATCGGTGGAGGCCGTTCAGGTGAAGACCAACCGCAAAATCCCCGACCCGGTGGCAAACCTCATTGCCGCCGTGTGTGTAACCCTGGTGGGAGTACTGGTTATGTCCCTGTTGTATTCCTGGGAACAAAAGGTCCTGAATTCCGAGTCCACAAGACAGATGTTCAAAAATAAATAATAATTTTTAGGTAGAGGTTTAAAGATGAGGATTGTGGTGACCGACACCCGCAGAGCCGTGTATGAGGCACTTCTAACCACTCTGGGGAATTTGACAATTCCCGTCCATCAAAAGGTTGTCATTGAGATCCACAACAAGCCTGTTGAATTTTTTGAACCGCCCCCCAATTCCCCACATAAACCCGTGACTTGTTTTGTGAATGGGGGTAATTGTTTGGGGGTCATGTCGGGGAAGTTGGATGCCACCCTGTCCCGGCTTGTTCCCGGGTCTGAAATGGATGTGGTTAAGGTGGTTCAGGGGTGGGGCACAACGTCCAGGGATGGGAGGAAGTTTCTCCCCCTGTTCAGTGCACTAATGAGTCCATGCCAGTCCCAACCCCATAAATGGTTGTGCACCTCTCCTTGCATGTTTACACCTGGTCCGGGTGACCTGAGAGATACCAGGAACGCATTCCATTCCACCCACACGGCCTTGTCCATGATACGGGAGTCGGTTCGGATGGGGGTCCACTTTGACACGGTGGTCATGACCGGCATGTGCACCGGGAGGGGGAGAACCAACCGGGTTACCTCGGCCCACCAAATGGCGGAGGCCTTCAGGGCGGTTTTTCTTGATAACAATCTGGTTGTGGACCCCTCCATGTCAAAACATCCCCGCCTCATGTTGAACCCTCTGTACATGCCCCAACCCCTGACCCCCCAGAATGAACCCTTCCAGACCCTGAAACAGTACCGGACTGCCGGGGGCACCCTGGAACACAAACTTCCCGCGCCCCATAATTCTAGAATGTTCCGGTCAGGAGGATCTCAGGAAAAATCCCAATTCGCGAACTTAAAATAGTTGCATTTTCGTGTAAACCCCTGGTTGGTGGACTATTCTGGGACTGTTACGTAACACTCTGAGAATGTTTGAACTGTGTTCAAATGCAATTGATCATAATTAAAATTTCCCATGTCGGCCCCGTCATCCCCACCATCCAATGAGATTGTTCCCATGTCCAATGACGTGATTGCTAGTAACTTCCTGGCCACCACCAAGACCTTTGACCGCATCAAGGAGACTTTTGAGATGATTGGGGTTCAGACCCAGAAGAATACCGACTCCATATGTGCGGTTTCGTCCAAGATCAACCAACTGACGGACTTTGCCCAAATTTTGTCCAAGAACGTGGAGAACATTGCAACCGAGGGCGCCCGCATTGCCAAGGATGTGGACCAACTCCGGGGTGAACTGCGTGAGTTGAAGAAGAAGGGCACCCGATCAACGCAGGAGGCCTCTCTCCGCCACTTTACCCTCCACTACCTCATGAGGTTGGGTATGGATACTCGTTTGGGGTACATGTGTGCGGTCCCTGTGATGGGGCGGAATAACAAGGTGTACGTGGTAATTTCCCTGAACCTGATGGCCACCACGTGCGGGAGGTTCTTCAAGGCCCACAAGGATGGTAAGACGATTACCAAGTTTCAGACGGTGTTCGAGTCTGTGAAGGATAATAAGCAGACCCTGGTGGAGAAGGCCATGAAGATGTTGGCCTTTAAGGAGAAGAGGTACACCTCCGCCGAAGGTTCCAAGTGGGTTGTGTTGAAGGTGGAGGAGTTTGTGGAGATGTGCAAGGAGGCGCTCGAGGATGGCGAGGATGAGTGGGAAGGGATGGACACGGTGATGGAGACTAAGGACATGGACCCGGATGAGCGTGGGTACTCGTTTTCCCGCCAGACCAACTGTTCGGAAAACAGGGATGTACCCAACAAGATGTCATGGGGCGTGAAGATGCCGGACTCTCTCCTCAAGTCAGAACACATGGTTGCCTACCGAGAGATTATTGGGGGAGAACTGAATGTGGACCCCACCGAGCCTCACCACTTTTCGGCCCACAAGATTTTTCCCTCTGATGATGATGTTCCCCCGCGCAGGAGGGGTAAAAGCCGGGAGAACTGGGGTGCCGGCTCAACCAAGGGGTATGCGCAACCCATTAGCGATGTGGTAATGGAAGATGAGAGTGGGGGTGAGAGTGAGAGTGATAGTGACTCCGATGATGAGGATGGGGGGTCAAAGAGGAAACGGGATGAGGATGATGATGATTTTGAGGATAGTAGTGGGGGGTCAAAGAGGAAACGGGATGAGGATGGTGATGATTTTGAGGAAACTGCGGAGGAGTTTGAGGCGAGATACATTGGAAAGTTGGCCCAGTGTGGCCCCGATTCATCGGAACTGACCAAGATATCAAGGAAACGCAGGAAACACTGAGTTGAATTTATTTTTGTATTATTTGCATGTATTTGTATACAATAAAAGTTACAACCTAGAGAAATGGTACTTTTCTAAATTTGGAATCCAGGGGAATGGGGGGTTCTCCGTTTACCACGGAATTGTAGTGAATAATGAGGAAATCCATGATGGATCCCAGAATTTTGGGGGATTTCCCCTTTCTAACGGCTTGTCCCATCTGACTGGATATTTTTTCTGGACTCAAATCATATTTATCCAGAATGGCGGCAAATCCTGGTTCTTTCCGGGATACTTCGTATTCGTTCCGTTTTTTTAGTGCGTCAAGCCTTAATGTAATAGCCTCGGGTAACTCCGGGAATACATCTTCATGTGTCCTTACCTCATCATTTTCACATTCGCGTTTACGTTTGGCAACAAATTCCATGGGAGTTATAAATTAAAAATGAAAATGACTTGTGGACTTAACCGAGGATGGGTTCTAATACTATTTTTATTGGTCGGCGTAATTTCATACAGTATCATAGCATCAAAAACTTACGTCCCCCAAGTTGTTTCCCCGATAACCAATGGTAGGAGTCGGATTTCATTATCAGCCCCTCTTCCCCCGGTTGCCCCCATGATGTGGGATGATTCCGAGGGCGCCTACATGGCATCCCTGGTTGTTGGGGAGGGGGTGGTGGAATTGGTGTTGGATACGGGTAGTAGCCAGTTGTCGGTCAAGGGTCCGGGGTGTCAATGGAAAACCTGTAACGGGAATAGGTGTAGTGTGGAGGCCTGTCCGTGTGGGTTTACAGAATCCGGAAAACCCCGAACAGATTGCACGGATCATTACTACCAACCCTCTGGATACAAGATTTCTCCTGGCGAAAAGGGGTCAGGGATGAATACCACCATGACCTATGGGAGTCAGACGGACACGATTGAACACTATGTTGACACGGTCCATGTTTCGGTTACCTCATCCCAAGTGATGTGTGATGATTTGAAATATGTGCCCAGGAAACAGGACATGACCAACAATACCCCCATATCCCCGGGGATGGAGGGTGTGATTGTGCACCGGGTGTTACACATCGAGGGTAGTAGCAGTTCCAACCTGTTGGGACTTTCCAGGCCCAATGGAGGTAGTGTGGAACATGGGTCCAATGTTCTGTTGGATACCTTGATTCCGTCCAAGGTGTGGAGCGTGGTTTTTCATGGTAAAGGTGGGTGGTTGGCATTTGGGCCCCTCCCCTGTTTCTCCCCCGTTCATTACGCCCCCCTGGTCCAACCCCCCTCGTTTGATGCATTCCTAACATCCTTTTACATTTTAGACATTGCTTCAATCTCGGTGGGGCCCACTTTGGAAACTCTAAAACCTCTCCCCAAACACCCCAAGTACTGCGTGGTTGATACGGGAACAACCTCCACCTATTGTTCCCCCTCTTTTGGAAAGGTACTTGACTCTGCGGGGTATGATGAGTTGGGGTGGTATTTCAGGATTGAACTGGGGCATTCTGCCAGTCCCATCATGTTAACCTACTCCCCCCAACAACTCCGTGACCCCGAATACCCGGGTCAGGGGGTGATTGAGGCGTGGCCCGGTAGAACCCTGGATGACTACGACGATATTTTCCCACCTTCACACGGGGGCGTGATTTTATTTGGGGCACGCATGATGAACAACATGTACTGGGAGTTTGACCTAAAAAACAACAGAATTGGGATTTCCAAGGCATAAACTCGGGTATTGTTCGTTTAAAATCACAATAAACAATTGCACCCCCATTGTAACAAACTATTGATGTTGGGAACGCAGAGGGCATACAACACTGCATTCCGTGCCATGTCCACTAGTGCAAGACCCCAGTATAACACTGACTCCGTAATCCGAAAGTTTGACCTGTTCCGGGTTCACTCCCCCAACACCACGGTCATGTCTGAGGAAGGAAATATTTTATCCGTGCGAATCAAGTGGCCCCTCGAGAGGGGGATTGTTGAACGCAAGGATGAGATTGTTATTCCGGTCACCACCAAGGAGTTGGTAAAACTCAACAACTTCGACCATACCCGACGTCATTTTCCCACGGTCTATATTTGGGACAACCCGGCCAACCGTGGGGTCGATAGGGGCAAGTTTACCCTGTCCAAACCGGATGATTCCAAGTTTGTGTTGACCCGGTCTGTGGGGAAGGGAAGATCCCTGGATGAAAGGGCCACCGAGTTGGCGAATGACATCATGTCCAAGTATGAAACCCACAGGGCCCTTGAAGATGCCCTGAATGATGCCCGGGCCGATTTTGGAGACCCCATGTTGAACCTCCCCAGCAGTGACGAAGAGAGCGGCGAAGAAGTGGCGGTTGTGGGTCAAAAACGACGACCCCTGGCAATCCCCCCCTCCCTCCAACCCAAACCCAAACAAACCAAGGTGTATGAGAAGGTGTATGAGGTGGAGGGGTTTAATGGCCACAGTAAACCCACCACCTACAATGGGGTCCGGTTCAAGAGTCTATCGGAGGCGAAGTTTGCCCGTATCCTGGACATCCTGGACATCCAGTACAACTACGAAGTCATGACCTTTAAACGTCCCGATAATGGGGGGAGGTACACGCCCGACTTTTTCCTCCCGGCCCAACAACTTATTGTGGAATACAAACCTGCCCGGCCCC
>Ga0233444_10004226_pt1 | contig 13822 bp, 16 predicted proteins | sample SI_124_October20_6_FD_182792 | JGI IMG/M metagenome (GOLD analysis project Ga0233444, IMG submission 182792) | Seawater microbial communities from Saanich Inlet, British Columbia, Canada - SI_124_October2016_10_MG | ecosystem: Environmental > Aquatic > Marine > Inlet | place: Canada: British...
CTACTGTTTCAGGTAATCTATATGTAGGCATGTGTGTTTCTACTTCTTTAACTGCCATGTCATATAATGCATCATTCTCTACAGGTTTCTCTCCTTTCTTACCACCCTTCTCCCATGCTTTAGTTTCCTTAGCTAACATAGCATCTGCTTTCTGTTTAACTACTTGCATAAACATTACATCTCTAGATGTCCACATAGAATACTGTGCAAACTCTGATACCTTAGCATAACCTTTAGAAAATCCTAACCAGGGTGCATAAGCCATTGAGTCTTTATAAGTTGTCTGTCCACCAGACTGTTGTTTAAATTGTTTAGCATTAATCTCTTGTAAGTTAGACCATGTTCTAGTGTTAATTACATTCATTGACATAGATGACATACCATTACCTATCAATCTCATGTACAAAGGTCTTCTATTCAATACCATATCATGTGCCCACTGTGTGTCCTTCGTCCACTTAGTAGCAACTTCCTTATTAGAAAACAACACATTATATATACCCTGTTGTTTACCTTTAAGACCTTTAGTAGCACCTAGTGATGCATAGTAATGTACTACCTCATTATGCATATGTGGGAATGGATTCAACATCATGTTCTTAACTAATGCATCTGATATAGCACCTAACATTCCTTTCTGTTTGTATACTCTAAAGTTATCTCCAATAACATCACCTGCTCTCTTAGAGAAATAGTAATTACTCATCTTATCAAACCCTGCTTCCTTAGCATCAAATCTTAATGGCTTTAAGCTCCCAGGTTTATTAGGATTCTTAGGGTCATAAGCTGGTCCTTTAGTATCACTCTCTGATATATCTTTTATAAGCTTACTATTCTTCTTACCAAATGCTGATTCAAACCAAGCTTCTTCAAACTCAATCTTTCTTTGTAGCTGTCTCTTCTCATTAATAGAATCTATCAATGATGACATGTGGTCAGGTACTACTTTCTTAGCATAGTTCAAATCTAATTCTTTTCTAGATAAGTTCTCTACTTTATAGGTAACACCATCTAATACAAATGTATCTCCAGCTTTCTCTATTCCTCTACCTTCGTTAAGTTCTTTAGCTGCCTTAGTTAATCGTAATGCCATTGCACCATCCTGAGACATCTCTCCTGTACCATGTTCTTTACCACTCTTATCTACATAAGCTTTCTTATTCAAAGCACCTGGTTCAGTCTGAAAGTATATTCTATTCCCTTCAACTTCTCTTCCTTTGTTTACTGAGATTGTAGGTTGTCCTTCATACTTACCTTTACCTGCTTCTCCTCTAGTAACAAAGATAGGAAATCCATTCTTACTTGTAAGCTTATAGTATACCCTTTCGGTTAAAGACCTGTTGTATCTCCTATTAAATTACCTTTAGCTCCTGCCTCTTGTCTCTGGAATCTTCTAGGCATAAATGTAGTATCTAATTCAAATGCTTCTAGCTTACCTTTCTCTTGTAGATACTTAGTTAAAGCTATGTCCTCTTTCATTAGCTCTCTCATGTTCTTCTCAAGAGTTCTCATCTGAGGAGTCCATTTAATCTCATAGTTTCTTTTAGAACCTTCAATCAAATCTACTACATCATTATACTGATTTCTAGTCTCAGTATTCATCTTACGACCTTTATCCCAGCCATTAATTTGACCAAATAGGTTCTGCATTCTTTGCACCATAACAGTGCCTGAAGATTTAGATGCTTGGTTAGTACTTCTAGAGAATATCTGAGACCACTTCCTAAAGTTTGTAAGTCCTGCATTATCATTAGTAAGTTCTTCAACCATCCTCTTCTTGTTAGAAAAAGTATGTTGGTCATTAAACAAATCAAATGTTTGTTTATCTAAAGCTTCAAACTTATTAGAATCCCATGCCATTGTCTCTTTCTTACCACCAAGAAAGTTATACTGTGTATCTCTTAATTCTACTTCAGCTTGTTTTAATTCATTCTCTGTTAGTTTTCTATCTGTAGGCTTAAGATTAGGGTCTTCTAATGTTTTCTGTTTAGACTTAAGAGTTACTTCCATCTGTTTCTTATCTGATAGCTTCAATAATGATTCAAGTCTAGCTTCTACACCCACTGCTTCTAAAGCATTCTTAGGAGCATTACCATATATCTGTTTAGTTAAATCTGTGTATCCTGTTATGTCCTTAAAGCCTTTAACTCCTTTAGCAAACTTAGGTCCTGCTAGTAATGAACCTAGATTAACAATAGCCTCTGATGTATCTTCAGGTATACCTAGCTTTGTCAGTCCACCTGATAACCTATGTAGTACCCATCCAAAACCTTTTAAAGCGTTACCCAGGATTGATTCACTCATAGCTGTATTAGCTGAGGGAATAATATCACTATCTTCTATTGATTGTTTTGCTTCTTGAAATAAATCTTTGACTTTCTTATTTTCTTCTGGGTCAGATACGAATGTATCTATAAGACCATTGCTTACATTGTCAGTTATAGCTCCTGATGTCATGTACTCATCAACTATACCCTGTGTCTTTTGTGCAGACCATTCTGATGCCTGTTTAAAAGATATTCCTTTTCCTTTTCTATCAGCTAATTCAACTAAAGCTTTCTCCCAACCCAAAGGTATAGGTTCTCCCTTAGCTTGTTTAGCTCTTATAGCATCAGCTAACTGTTGTCCAGCTTGTTCATTATAATCATTGACTAGCTTATTACTTTCATCACTGAAGTATAAATCAGCACTATTCCATAGCTGTGTTAATTCACCACCTATAAACTGAGGTGCTTCTGCTATTACATTAGCTGCAGTTAATCCTTCATATAATGGTTGTGCTAAAGCTCTTACTACATAACCACCAGCTTTAGGGATTACTCCATCACCAAATATATTCTCTACACCAGCATCATTAGGACTAACTCTAGGTTTCTGAGTTCCTATAGCCTGTAATCTTCTGTATTCATCTGCAAGTATCTGACCATTAACATCATCTCCTGCAGCATGGGCTTGTTCTAAGGCATCAGCCACCCTTGCTAGGGTAGCCAATTACTTAGCCTTATATTTATCTAGTGCACCAGCTGTAGCTTCAGATATCTCTGGTTTTACTTGTGGAGAAAACTCACTATCGTCTGACCCCCATAAAAAGGTTTCATCTTGTTTAAAATGCCAAGTAGCATCAAACTCTTCTTTAGCTAATCTTATAGCTTCAGAAGCACTCATACCTTTCTGAATATAATTTCTTCTAATAATTTCATCAAATGCTTGACTAGCTTTTACAGCATTGTTTGAATCATCACCACCTGTTATACCCATCATAGCTTGATTATACATCTTCTGTACCTTACTATCCTTATCTGACAATTCACTATTAAATTCAGCAGTACGCTTATCTATTCTGTCAGCTTGGTCTTTAGACATAGACTTGTTATGCTTATCTACTGCTAAATCATGAGCTGCTTTCTTAAGTGTATTAGCTGTCTCTACATTAGCTTGGTCATTAGCTTGATTAGATGCTACTTGTTTAAGTTTCATTATAGTCTCTGCACTAGCTCCATTCTCTGTAAGTCTTCTGCCTAATGCATCATATAACTTAGCATTATCTTTAGCATCATCTCCTAGTTCTTCCATCACTTGCTTTAAAGATGTCTGAGCTATAGTTTGTTCCTTAAGTATCTTATCATCAGTATTAAAGATAGCATTCCCTATTCTATTAACTCCCATAGCAGTACTACCCCAGGGACCAGGAGCAGCTCTACCTAAAGCAGCACCATAATTATCTCTAGCTACTTTTCTAGCTAATAGCTTCTCATCAAAATTAAATAATCCTTCTATCGTTGCCATTCAGCTTCTCCTTTTATCAAAACCATCTTTACCACCATCCTTTACTACCACCAAATTCAAAACCTGCACCTATTAAGTCCGTAAACATACCTGTATTAGCTGCACCTGTTTCATACCTAGCATTAGCACCCATACCCATCATATTAGCCATTGCTGCATCTCCTGACAATGCATTTGTACCTAGTTTACTACCCATATTAAATGGTGTATAACCTGCATTTTCAATACCTGCACCCATACCAAATAAACTATTTACATCATTATATGGTTGCATTCTTAAATCATTACCTGTACCAAAGTATCCTAATCCTTTAGCCATATCTTCATATCTCTCATTTCTAGCTCTAGACATAGACTCTACACCTAATCTATTATCTTCTCTATTCATAGCTGTTAGATACTCCATTCTTTCTGGGTTCAAGTATCCTCCTCCTTCATGAGCTGCAGTACCTTGTCCCATACGTCCACTAGCAAAAAGGTTATTAGCTAGTCCTTGTTGAGATTTAGCTCTTCCAGGAGCCATTAATTCTTGTAAATCATTATAATAATCACTACCTACTTTAGATATGTCTCTGTCTCTAGCTTCTGTAAACATGTCTAAACCAGTTTCTTTAAACATTTCTCCTTGAGCTATAGCATTTTCATCAACACCCTCAAGAGCTTTGTTCATAAACAAATCTCTAAGTTGTATCATTTCAGGAGATAAATTTACTTCAGATGTATTTTCTTCATGGTCAAATGAAGCATCTCCAAACCATGAACCAGTTACATCCCACGGCTTATACTGAGCTGCACGTCCAGCTGCATCATAATTCTGTTGAGCCTGTTTTCCTATTCCTGTTGCTCCTGTTACTGCTCCTATTGCTTTGCTCATTGTTTCACCTCTTTTTCTAAAATGTATCCTACTAATTTAAAATTATACTTCTTTTCATATGCTTTGTAATTTCTACTTGTACTTGTTATAATAGTCTTACAGTTAAATTGCTTTCCTAATTCATTTGCAAAATCTGTCCAATACGGACCATCTCCATACACACACATTTGAACTAATTTATCTCCATCTACTTTCCAACTCATAAACCCATGTTCATTTTCTATCAGGTTTGTTTTATCTATATAATCATCACCACTCTTTTCTAAATACCTTTGTTCTGTTTCTTTATCCAAACGTATCTCCTAAGATTTCATAATAAATGCTAGTGAATAATATGGAGGTAAGTTAGCATTAGCTGCACTAACTCCTGCATGATTAACAGTAGTTGCTACTGATATTCCTGTAGTAGCTTTATTTGTATTAAACTGACCAGGATTTTCTTTACTGCTCTCACCATATAAACCTTGTGGAGTTTCTCCGCCTGACGTAACAGAGTGTAAGTGACCAGGGTCTGTAACAGCAGAACTAGCAGAGTGATTGTGAGAAGGAACAATTGCATCAGCACTACCACCTTTTGCACCTGGAGCATAAGTACTACCTGCACCCACAATAAACCTATTTCTTAAATCAGGAGTTCCACTAGTACCATTACATAGTAAATAACCTGTAGGAATAGTAGCAGTAGTCCCTGACCACATAAGTATCATACCGCTTAATATTGCATTCTGTGCAACAAAAGCAGTAGTAGCTATCTGTGTTGTACTTGTACCTGCAGTAGCCGTTGGAGCTCTAGGTACACCAGTAAGTTCTGGTGATACTGTATTAGCTTTACTTGCTACAGCTATAACTAAATTATTAAACTCTGCATCAAACTCAGAACCTCTAATAATCTTATCAGCATCTGTATCTGGTAAAGAATCCTTTCTTAAAAAGTTTGTTGTTTTTACATAATTACTCATTAGCTTCTCTTCCCTGTTTTTAAAAATATATCAATCTTTTGTACACTGATTAGTTCATCACGAATAGTAGCATCTAAACCAAAGTAAAATGATTCACCACTACCACCTAAAGGTATCTTAATTCTATGGACACCTATACCTACTGAAGCATACTTACTTACACCATATAAAGATGTAGGAGCTGCATACTTTGGATATACACCTGTACCTAAATCTCTATCTACTGCTACCTTTCTTGGATTCCTTGTATAATCATAACCATACTTTAATACAAAGTCTTGTTGTTTAGCACCTTCAATAGTTAATGTAGCTCTCTTAGCAAGTTTAGTTACTATTTGTCCTTGTCCACCTAAATCAGAACTAGCTGACCTATAGTTTATATCAAATGAAGTCTCTCTATCTTGTAGTCCTGTATACTGAGCTACTCCTCCAGTTACACCTATAAGTAATTCATACTTCTCTCTATCATCAAAATAGCAATTAAATAACTCTCCATTAGCTAATGACCATGTAGTACATCTAGCACTACCATTCTCTAATGGCATTCTTAAATCTAAATATACTATCTTTTTGTTTAAAGGTAATGTAACTACATAGAATGCATCATCTTCACAAAATCCAGCTCTTATATTATTTGGATTAGTTTCATAGTCTAACCATCCTGTAAGCACATCCCTCATATTAAGAGTAAGTTCTCTCATTGGCATAGACTTCTCTTGTACAGTTCTAGAGAAACTTCTAACACCTGACTTAGACATGAAGATTAAATCCGTACCAGTGGCTTTTATGGAGTCCCTAGATAGACATCCTACACCAGTAATAACATCTTCTAATGACATAGTTTCAGGAGTCATATCATTTTTGTTTAAACCTCCTCCCTTATAAATAACTATGTTATCTTTACAGAATATAACTAAGTAGTTATTGTGTTGTGCTAGTCCTACTATTGTATCGTTGTTACCTACAACAGAACTAATGTCTAAAATCCCGGCATTGCCAGTGTTAAAGTTAGTAGGGTCTAACAAATCACTATAATATATAGTAAATGGATTCTCTGATACACCTGCTGTCCATACTCTACCATATGCAGCTAAACAAGCATCAGGGTCAAAATTAGTTACACCAGAAGGTGTCTCAGTTATCTTTTCCCATTTAGTCTCTACTCCTGTTACACTAAATGCTAGAGCAGGATTATTATTCTGTGTAGCTATTGTCCATATCTTTGCATTAGAACTTGCACCTTCAGGTAGTGTTTGCATTTGCCATCTACTACCATCTATATTTACTCCTCCTGGAGTTATATCTCCTAACTCTCCTAAAAAGTTTCTAATGTTTGCTTTATTTTTATCTCTTGTTATTGCTTCTTTACCAACAAACATTTTATTGTTACCATTAGCAAGATAAAAACTTCTACCATCAATTAAATCATGTCTCCAAATAGAATCAATATACTTATCTCCTAGAGCAATATTGTCCTTGTTTACTAGTTTATGACCTTTACGACTAGTCATTCTACCACCTTTATCAATAACTATATTATCAGCTTGTGTAGCATAACCACTAGATAACCCTACTTGTGAGTCTTGTGTATTAAGACCTAAAAACCCAGGTGCTAGTAAACTAACTGATTCTAAATTACCTGTAGGCATTAAACACTTCTCCAAATAGTTTCCATAGGTTTCCTACTAGACTCCATAGATATAGCATCAGCTAATAAAGATTGATATCTTTGTTGTTGATTACTACTACCTCCATCTTCCCCTCTTTCTTCAATAGCTCTTGCTAGTGCATTCTCTATGACTAGCATATGAGAAACATATAATTCATCTCCTTCAGCTACTAAATCCTTCTGAGGACATGTCATGTTAAATCTAAGTCTCTCTATTTTAGCTGGTATAGGATATAAATCTACTCCTAAGTTACCTTTAGATGTTACACCATTCCAAGAGTATACTTGAGGTGAACCTTTAGGTACATCATCAGTTGATGCAAAAGCAGCATCCATCCATTCTGTAGTTCTAGAGTCCATCCAGTTTTTATTAGAAGCATTGTATACATCAAGTGTTCTAGCATCAGTAGTAGTATCTAACAGTTCATAATGAAATGTATCAACAGCTGTTACTAAGTGAACAGTCTTTCTAAGAGCTTCCCAGTTAAATGCGTTCTCTACATCTCTTTTAGCGACATTTACTAGTTGACCTATTAATGCAGAATACTCATTCTCATTAACAGCATCAACCTTCTCTTCTCTTAGTCGTACTAGTACGCTATTTACTATCTCAATGTACGTCATTTCTACCTACCTCGTTTAGTTTGTATTTGAAACTGTCTACCATTATGTTTATTAACTACATAATCTTTATAATGCTTGTTAGGTACAGGTTGTGTATTATGTATCTTCTTTTTACTTACTTTTTTTACCATGCTTTTTCCTCTTCTTATTAGCTTCTTTAGTTAAATTTGTTTTAGCTGATACTACTCTAAGATTACTTTTTCTGTTATCCATAGCATTATCATTCTTATGAGCTGCATGTCTCTTATCGCCTACCTTAAGTCCTAGCTTTGTTCTTGCTGCATTACGGGATGCTCTTTGTTTAACTCTTTTCTTTTTATTCTTCTTTTCCCAAGCTAACTCTTTCTTATAATCCCTTTTACCATTTGTCATGAAAGGCATTTATAACTCCTTTTCTATTTGTCTTACCACAGTACACTCTTCTGTTATTACATGTGTGTGTTGTTGTGGTTCAATAGTGTCTAGATAGTCCCCACCAACAAAGGCAGAGACTAGAGCTATAACACTAATTATTGTTTCTTTAGTTTTCACTATCGAGCTTTATGAGGTTCATTAAGAACCCAATGTTTGAACTTATACCATACATGTTCTAGGTATTCTTCCCAGACATACAGAGCCACTGCTGTCCCGAGTACCCATTGCCATGCTGGTGCTGATACTGTCCATAATGCTTCCATACTACTTCCTCCTCCGTTGATAAACTTTTATTTCTTCACCATGTTGGTTAAGAAAACGCTATAAATCTTATTTGTATCTAAATACACTGCACCATAAATTGTTGGCTTATATCCAGAACAAACAAACTGCATAGAAGTGTTGCCTCTAGTTGAAGTCTTCCATTGTTTAATAGCTGTTTTTACTAAAAGGGTTTGTCCCTCCCAAAGCTCAAACACAGTTCCAACTGTAGCTTCATAGTCTTTACATTGAATAACAGCACCAGTGTAATCATATAAGTTTTTAAAATGCCACTCTTTGTTAGAAGATGTTAAGCTAGATACAGTAGTAAAGTAACCATCATTTGGAGCGTTTGAGCTAGAGTTAAACTTAAATGTATTACCACCTGTATGTATTGTGCTTAATGCACTGTTGTCTACATATTCTTTATTAACAAGGTGTTTACTGTCTGTTATAGCACCTTCGTACTTAGCTCCTCGACCAGTGCCACCATTAACTGATAATATATTACCATATCTACAAGTAAACTTTGTAGTGTTGTATCCAGAGTTTCCGTGGTCTAAGTCAAAGTTAACACCAAAAGCTGTACCACCAGCACCAGCATCACTGCCATCTGCGTTTGTAGCATAACGATTCTTAAAAGTAACAAATCTGCTTGGCATTGAAGGTTCAATGATAATGTCTTTTTTATGTTTTACTTCACCTGTGAATGTACCACCCGATGTTTGCATATAGCCATCAAGGTTTAACTCACCTTCAGAAAGGTTAAAGAACTTAACTCGTACACCAGTTCTTACACTTTGTCCTGATACAGCGGTGTCGTCTTCAACCCCTGGACCACCTTCGGCTTTCACCACAGTAACATCTATCACTGTATGAGTAGAACCTTTAGTTACAGTTTCAACTACACCTAGTAAGAATGAGCTGTCTAATCCTTCAAACATCTCTATGTACATACCTTCAGTTATATCGTCAAACGTATGAGTATGTGGTGGCTCTTCAGAATCTATATTGTTGAAGTAGATTTGATGAGTATCTTCAAACTTCTGTACAATTTGAGTATTATCACCTGCTAGATAGTATGCACCTTCAATTGGAGCTCTAGCTGCTAAACCTTCTACAGGGTCGTGCTCCCAGTGACCTCGGTCAAACGAGGGTGCAAGAGCTTCAATCTCTTCTTCTAGCTCAATGATATCGTTCTCAGCAGCAGTTACTCTGGTTGATACCGCACCTATAGCAGATGCATTACCTGCAATATCCGTTTTGTTTTTAGCAATATCAGTTTTGTTTTTATCAATCTTAGTATCTTGAGCTTCTTGTGATGTATCAACTTCAATCTTAGTATAAGTAGTTGCTTGAGGTGCTTTAGAAGCAATCTGAATGTCTTGAGCTTCCTGTGAAGAATCAACCTCAACTTTGGTGTATGTAGTTGCTGTGTCTGCTTTATCAACAAGCTTACCATCTATTTCAGTTGTAGTATAAGTTTCAGCTTTAAGATAAGAATCACCAACATTAGCTTTAGTATCTAATAATGTATTAGTTTCATCTTTAGTATAGGCATCTATTGGGTCTGGAATCTCAGGTATTTCTGGAATCTCAGGAATCTCTATAGCAGCTATATCCGCTGCATTTTGTGCAATGTCCAATTCGTTCTGCGTAACTTGACTGTCTAATGAAGATATAAACTCTGAATTTGCTGTAATACCTTGTGTGTTTTCGTCTACTTTTTCAGCTAGAAGACCTAAGTTCTCTATATCCAAGTCTATAAGGCTTGATATATCATCTAGTGTTGCAAGTGTACCAGAATGTGTAGGTAGTGTTACCTCAGCACCTACATCTGGATTAGCGGGTGCTAATACCTTAACCTTACCACCATTTCTTGCACCTATATTAATTGCTCCCATTATTATATCCTCTTTTCTAGTTCAACAGCGATAGGCTTTAATGCCTCTAAGTCTTTAACATTTTTAATTTGATTAAGTTTATCTTCTATTTCTTTTTTAATATCTTTTCCCTCAATTAAAAAGTCAGCTAACTGAGATGAAAATATAGGTTTGACTAAATTGCTCCAATACTCTTTAGCTTTTTCAAAATTAACTACAATGTTATCCTTGTCTAACTCCCAAGCATCTCTAAATAATCTTTCTGATGGTATTTTACTAACATCAACAATAAAATATTCAACTCCTTCAGGGGTATCATTTTTTGCTACTTCTTCAATAGTTAAACTATCATCCGCAGGAACTAGAACATGAACTGCTCCGTCAACATTTCTATATATAACTCTTTTATTCATTTTTTAAATTCCTTAATTAACAATGGAAACACAAATATGTTGGTGGTCTGTGTATGCACCTGAAGCACCATAAGTAGCCACCCCTATATTTGCTGCTGTGGGTGAGTGGAGAAAAGTTTGTTGAGCTTTATCAGCAGTTAAAGAAGCTTCAATCCTAGAGCCTCCATAAGCACAACTATAAACGCTGTTGGGCATACCTCCAGCAAAGTGTACTCTATACTTTCCTGTACCTTCATCTCCTACAGACGAAACTCCTCGTTGTGACCTTATTGTTACAGTTCCTGAACCTACAAAACGCACATGCTTTAAGATTGGTGAAGCTGAACCAGATGATGGTTGATTCATCCATTTCATAGCTCCATTACCTTGTGAGCAAAGCATTTGGTTATTAGCTCCATTCCCTGATACATTTAACTTTGTTGCATTAACTACATTAGCAGCTATCGTTAAAGCAGCACTACCTGTTACTTCTCCTGAGTGAGTAGCATTGGAAACTTTAGCTGAGTTAGCATTAATCTTTGCATCTTGTGCTGCGTTAAGACTGTTTGATTCAGCTTTGGTATAAGCAACACCAACATTAGTTTTACCATTTAGAAGATTATTTGCTTCTGCTTTTGTATATGAAACACCATTGTCAGCCTTACCAGCTAACTGGGCATTTGATTCAGCTTTAGTATATGAAGTACCTGCATTTTCTTTACCAGCTAATTTAGTGTCAGCTTCAGCTTTAGTGTACGAAACACCTGTATTGGCTTTTGTTGCTATCGCTGCATCTTGAGCAGATTGCTGTGCATCTATTTCAGCTTTAGTATAAGCATCTACTATATCTGGAAGGGCAGCAATGTCTGCTTGGTTTTGTGCAATGTCTGCTATGTTCTTATCTATCTTTGTATCTTGAGCAGCTTGGGAAGCGTTTACTTCATCTTTAGTATAAGTGGTTTCTTGATTTGCTTTCGTTGCAATCTCTGTGTCTTGTAATGCTTGAGAATCATCTACTTCTGTTTTAGTGTAAGTTTCAGATTTAGTATATGTATCAACTTTATCTGCTTTCTCATCTAGGAATGCATCTATCTCACCAGAAGTATATGTTGTAACACCAATAGCACTTTCAATCTTATCCCAACCAGACGCTACTTTAATAAGTCTATCGTCATACTTAACTTCTGTTATAGGCTCCCATCCTGATGCTACAGGATAGTTAGTAGATGGTGCATCTACATTGTATTCATTAATATACATATCACCAACAGCAGCATCAGTTGGAGCTGTTACTACTGTAGCATTAAGACTGCCCTGGTATATAATAGAATTTGTTATTATATCAACCTCATCTCGTAATTCTTCAATGTCAGTTTTATTCTTATCAATACCTGTTGCATTTGTTGCAATGTCTGTTGCATTCTTTGCAATGTCAGTAGCGTTTTGAGCTATATTACCTGCGTTAATTGCTATTTCAGCAGCGTTTACATCTATCGCATCATCTTGTACTTGTTGTGAAGCTGCAACTGCGTCATCTTGTGCTTTTTGCAGCGAGTCTACTTCAGTTTTATTGTAGTAGTCATTAGGTAATGCATTTATAGAGTCTTCATTATCTTGTATAGCATCTGCATTAATTTGTATATTTGTAGCATTAGTTGCTACATCTACTTTTATACTATCTATCTCAACAATCGTAGGAATACCTGTTAGTGAACCACCATCTCCTTGAAAAGGACTTAGACTTCTAACATTAAAAGCTGTTAAATGTCCCTCTTCAGTTACAGTAACTAAGTCATGATTAGGAATACCTAAAGTTTCTAATGAAATAATTCCATCCTCAGTACCAACAATATGCCAATCACTACCATCAGGAACAGTTAATTCACCATTAACAGTAACATCACCTGCTGTCATACCATTCTTGCCTACAGGCATAGTATAGTCATTAGTAATAACTTGATTGTTTAAATATATACAGTCATCAGCTTGTAAGAAAGGTGTAGGTACATTCTCTAGTCCACTACCATCTCCTGTAATAGTACCTTCCCAGTGGATATCTCCTCCAATAGAAATATCTCCATCAGCACTTATGTTCCCATGTGCATGGATATCTTTCTCTGCAATAATACTACCAGCAAATTCCTGGTCACCATCTGCAGGTACTACGTCTGTTTTACCACCTTTGCCTCTGTATATAGCCATTATATTTTCCTATTAAAGTTCTTCAGTTTCTACAACTTCTACTTTCTTCTTTTTAGTTTTTGTTACTTTAGGTGCTTCTTCAACTAGAGTATATCCTGGATGCACATCCATAGATTGTATATCTAAAGCTGTATGAACTTCCATTGTGTTACCTGAAATATTGCATTTATAAACTGCCATTACTTTCTCCTTTTTGTACTTTGATTAGCTATTGTCTTCTTTACCATAGATTGTTTTCTAGTTCGTTTGTGAGCAGCAGCTCTTTTATTTGCCTCAAATACTTTCTTAAGAGCAGGTGATTTAGCATCCATAACTTTCTTAAATGCACTCATTTCTTTTTTACTAGCTAATCCTGTCTTTGGGTACTTCTTTAAATTCTTAGCATTCTTAGCTGCATTAGATAATTTACGAGGTACATCACTTAATCTAGCAACAGTACCTATAGGACCAGGAACTTTCTTAAGTGCTTTCTTTACTACTTTCTTAGCTGTCTTCTTTTTAACACTCTGAGATTTTACATAATCTGATTCAAGAGTACTCTTCATTCTCTTTTTTGGAAAAGGGTCATTATTCTTAAACTTAAAATCAGATGAATCTCTATTCCTATTATCGTACTTTCCAGCCATCATAATCTCCTATTGATATCTTTATAGCCACTAGAAAAGTAGCTATAAAAATATCCCCTCGAATGAGGGGAATATTCTTTATGCAGGTATCACCAAAGCAAAAGCTGAATCTTCTCTAAGCTCTTTAACACC
>Ga0233444_10004227_pt1 | contig 13820 bp, 9 predicted proteins | sample SI_124_October20_6_FD_182792 | JGI IMG/M metagenome (GOLD analysis project Ga0233444, IMG submission 182792) | Seawater microbial communities from Saanich Inlet, British Columbia, Canada - SI_124_October2016_10_MG | ecosystem: Environmental > Aquatic > Marine > Inlet | place: Canada: British...
AATATTATTGAATATAACTCAATAGACGAGGGTAAGTACCAACAAGCCACAGTGAAAAAAGTAGATGCATTTGCAAGTTATTTAGAGTCTAAAAATTTGATTGTTAATATTAGAAGAAGTAGAGGAAAAGATATTGATGCAGCCTGTGGTCAATTAGCTAACAAAAATGAGTTAGCTCGCTAGTTTTTTAGTACTTCTTCGCAAAAAGTAATAACAAATTCCAGCAGAAAGAATATCTGATATTGGAAAAGAATACCAAATCCCGTCTATCCCGTAATATTTAGGAAGAATTAAGACTAATGGAATTAAGAAGAAACCTTGCCTAATTAAGGTTAGTAAAAGAGCAGGCTTTGCCCTTCCAATAGCTTGGTAAAATGATGGAGGGATTAAATGAAAAACAATAATAGGAGTAGCAGAAAAAATCCAGAAAATAGCATTTGGCGCAAATTCAATAAGTTTTTTATCTTTTGTAAAAATGTGAGGAATTAATTCAGCTCCAAAAATCAATAATCCTCCAATTAAAGAAGCGATAAGAACACCACTAATTAAAGCTGTATTAATTACTTTTTTCACTCTTAAAAAGTTCTTAGCTCCATAATTATATCCTGCTATAGGCATAAACCCTTGAGCAATTCCAATTATTGGAAATAATGCAAACATGGTCATTCTTGTAGCAAGGCCATAAACAGAAATTGCTATTTCTCCACCCATTCCTCCAACAAGATTACCATAATAATAAAGTGTATTATTAAGCACAATTGCCAAAAGACTAATAGTTCCTTGACGCACTAAATTCACAGATCCAATGCTGAAAATTTCGTAAACAACTTCCTTTTTAATTATAAAAAGTGCAGGTCTGATTTTTAATTCTCCCCGTCCAGAAATATAGAAATATGCTATATATGAAGCACAACCAATATATGAAATAGTAGTAGCCCATCCAGCACCCTCCATTCCCCAATTCATAATATCTATGAAAATATAGTCTAAAAAAATATTTAAGACAGAAGGTATTAAAAGAGCTACCATTGCAATTTTTGCTTTTCCCTCAGCTCTTAAATTATTATTAGCCATCATAGACAGCGCTAAAAATGGAATTCCAATTAATACAATAGAAAAATAAGATAGTGCAAGAGGCATAATTCCCCCCTTTGCACCAAAAGCATTAAGTATTGGAACTTTGAAAAATAACCCAACAAAAAGTGCTATAATAGCTAGTATAATTGTTAAAGTGATTTGATTGTTAAAAGCTAATAATGCTTTTTCAGTTTTTCCTTCTCCAAGAGCTCTTGAAACAATACTTCCGCCCCCAATACCAATTGACATTCCAATGGAAGAAAACAAAAATGAAATTGGGAAAATCACTGAAATAGCTCCGATTGCTAATTCTCCAATATATTGACCAACAAAAAAAGTGTCAATTACCATATTAATCGACATTACCAAGAACCCCACAGCAGCGGGAAGGGCTTGTTTTAGTAATAATTTTGGAATTGGCTCTCTACCTAGATAGCTAGATTTTTCTTCACTAATTTTTTTTGACATTTAAGATTAAAAGAAATTATTTTTTATGATATAGTCGACTATTTGTACCGCATTTGTTGCGGCACCTTTTCTTAAATTATCTGCTACAACCCATAAATTAATTCCATTTTTTACAGTTTCATCTCTTCGAATTCTTCCTACAAAAACATCATTTTTGTGATGAGCTGTAATTGGCATTGGGTATTCAAATTTAGCTGGATTATCTTGAACTTTAACTCCCGAAGAATTTTTTAAACTTTCAATAATTTCATTCATCTGAAATGATTTATGAGTTTCAATATTTACAGATTCACAATGCCCCCCGATAACAGGAATTCTAACTACAGTTGCGGTAATTTGAATTTTATAATCATTGAAAATTTTATGAGTTTCTTTAATTAATTTAATTTCTTCTGAAGTATATCCGTTTTCTAAAAAATCACCCCCCTGAGGAAGACAATTTTGATCGATTTGGTGAGGATATATTTTTTCGACATTAACCCCCGCTCTTTCATCATTCATTTGTTTTACTGCTGCTACACCAGTCCCTGAAACGGATTGATAAGTGGAGATAACCAATCTTTTAAGTCCAAATTTTTTATGAATATTATTTAATGCTACTACCATTTGGATGGTAGAACAGTTAGGATTAGCAATTATTTTATGTGATTTTTTAATCTCATTTGCATTGATTTCCGGCACTATAAGTGGAATAGTTTTATCCATTCTAAAAAAAGAAGAATTATCTATTACAGTAGTTCCGTTGTCTGCAAATTTAAGAGCCCATTTTTCAGAAATAGAACTGCCTGCAGAAAATATTGCAATGTCTGGTTTTCTAATTATAGATTCTTCAATAGAAATTATAGTTAGTTCTTCATTTCTAAACACTATTTTTTTGCCAATACTTTTTTTAGAAGCAATTAGAATAATTTCAGTTATTGGTAAAGAAAACTCATTTAAAACATCTAAAATAACATTGCCTACAAGACCTGTGCATCCTATAATTGCTAATTTCATATTCTGTCTTTGCTCAAAAGTAGTATATTTATTTCTAGAAAATAACATCATGAGATCGATTGCCGTTGTAATTATTTTTTCTCTTTTAATAAAGCCATGTTTTAGTCAATTAAACGAGGATTTTTCAGACGGAGATTTTACTAATAATCCCTCTTGGCAAGGAGACACCTTAGAATTCGTTGTTAATTCAGATTTTAAGCTTCAATTAAATGCACCATCAACTACAGATACATCCTACTTAAGTGTTCAAACTGGCACTTTAAATTTTAACTCTAATATATTCTGGGAATTCTATGTCAAGCTTGATTTTGCACCATCTAATAACAATAATTTCAGATATTACTTAACTTCTAACAACAATAATTTAAAGGGCTATTTAGATGGTTATTTTATTAGAGTAGGTGAAAACGGATCCTTAGATAAATTAAAACTTTACAGACAAGATGGATTTAATACTACATTATTAGCATCAAGTTTACATGAATCATTTGGAATAAATCCGGAATTTAGAGTAAAAGTTAATAGAGACATTAACGGTAACTGGGAGATATTGAGTGATACTTTAGGAGGAACTAATTTTATTTATGAGCTTGGCGCAACTGACAATACGCATACTTTCTCTTCATTTTCAGGGCTTTGGTGTAAGCACACTTCAACTAATAATGACAACTTTTATTTTGACGATATTAATATTTCTGGTAATATAATAATTGATACTATTCCGCCAATAGTTCAAAATGCTATTGTAAAATCTGATAACTCCCTTGAAATTCAATATTCAGAACCTCTTAATAATAGTGCGACACTAACAAGTAATTATATGTTATTAAATAGCAATTCTCCAAATCCAATTTCAGTAATAAATACCTTATCAGGATATGAGTTGACTTTTCAGGACTCCTTTTATGGAAATCAAATTTTAGAATTAGCAATATTAAACATTGAAGACTTATTTGAAAATCAAATTTCTGACACTTTGGTATTACAAGTTCCAGACACAGCAGTTTTTGGGGAAGTTTTAATTAATGAAGTATTATTTGACCCAATTTTGGGAGGATCTGATTATCTTGAAATAGTTAATAATAGTAATAGCTCTTTTGATATATATAATTATCTAATAGCTGATTATGACAACGGAATATCTAACTATAAAAAAATAGATCAACACTATATACTAAGTCCTGGAGAATTTGCTCTTTTAACTGAAGATTCTAGTCAAATAATCAATGATTACTTTACCAATGACCCTGCTACTTTTATTCAAATGGATTTACCTACTTACCCAAACGATTCTGCAACTATTTATATTTTAAATCCAGATTCTATTTTGTTAGATAAGTTCAGTTACACTAGCGATATGCATTTTGAATTAATTAAAGATCCTGAGGGAGTTTCATTAGAAAGAGTTTTATTAAATAATTATTCCACAAACTCTAATCTAATTTGGCATAGTGCTGCTGAAAGCGTAGGGTGGGGAACACCAGGGGAAACTAATTCACAATATTATTTATCTACAATTTCAAATTCGATATTCAGTGTTTTAAATGACGTTTTTTCACCTGACAGTGATGGTTTTGAAGACCTAGCTATTTTTACTTATAAATTTAAATTGCCAGGAAAAGTTGGCAATGCTTCAGTTTTTGATAATCAAGGAAGATTAATAAAAAAAATATTAAATAATGAACTTTTAAGTACAAATGGTGAATTTACTTGGGACGGAATTAACCAGTATGGTCAAAAGGCTGCAATAGGAATTTATTTAGTTTATTTTGAATGCTTTTCTAACAACGGAGACATACTTAATTTTAAAGAGACAATTACCTTAAAATCTAGGTTTTGACCCCCTCCAATAAATAAGTTTATTCAAAAACTAATTGCATAGTTAATTTTTGGATATTTACCAATAATTGATAATGACGGTAGAAGATATTAAGAAGCCTGTTAAAGAGGAAATGGCCATGTTTGAAAAAAAATTCAAGCTGGCTATGAAAAGTGATGTAGCGCTTTTAGATAAAATTACTCATTACATTATCAAAAGAAAAGGAAAGCAACTTAGACCTCTTTTTGTTTTTCTTTCTGCAAAAATGTTTGGAGAAGTTACAGATGGCACTTATACTGCAGCTTCTTTAATAGAACTTCTTCATACGGCCACCTTAGTTCATGATGATGTTGTCGATGATGCATTTGAAAGAAGAGGCTTTTTATCAATCAATGCACTTTGGAAAAATAAAATTGCTGTTCTTGTAGGAGATTTTTTATTATCTCAGGGCCTTCTACTCACAACCTCTGAAAATAGAATAGATTTATTGCACTTAGTAAGTAAAGCAGTTAAAGCTATGTCGGAAGGAGAATTACTGCAAATGGAAAAGTCCAGAAAAATGGATATTACCGAAGATGTGTATTATCGGATAATTGAACAAAAAACAGCATCTTTAGTTGCGGCCTGTTGCGGTACAGGAGCATGTTCTGTTACTAATGATAAAAAAATCATTTCCACTATGGAACAAGTAGGAATCTTTGTAGGTATGGCTTTTCAAATTAAAGATGATATTTTTGATTATGGATTTTCAAACGACATTGGCAAGCCAACAGGTATAGATATTAAAGAAAGAAAACTCACGTTGCCTTTAATTCATGTTTTACAAAAAGTGAGTAAAGAAAAAAGACGTTTGATAGTTAATACAATAAAAAAAGACAAACAAGACCCTGCAAAAGTTAAAAAAATCATTTCAATGGTAATTGAAAACGGAGGAATTGACTATGCTGAACGCAAAATGAACGAGTACAAAGATCTTGCTATTAAAGAATTAGATAAGCTCCCTCCATCATCTGCTAAAGAAGCTTTTATTGGGTTAATACATTATTCTATTAATAGGAAAAAATAGTTTTGTTCATTCTTGAAAGATATGTCGGTTGAGAAATCAGTAAATTTAAAAGCGCAAATCTCACTTTTGGAAAATGTTCCTGGAGTATATCAATTTTATGAAGAGTCTGGGAATCTTCTTTATGTAGGAAAAGCAAAAAAACTTAAAAATCGAGTTAGTTCTTATTTCAATAAGATAAAATTTGAAAATAAGAAAACTAAAGTAATGGTTCAAAAAGTCTTTACTGTAAAGACTATTCAACTTAACTCAGAAATCGACGCTCTTCTTCTTGAAAACTCTCTAATTAAGAAGTACCAACCAAGATATAATATTCAATTAAAAGATGACAAGACATATCCATGGATATGTATTAAAAAAGAAATTTTCCCTAGAGTTTTTTATACTAGAAAAAAAATCAAAGATGGATCGTTATACTTCGGTCCATATCCCTCTGTTAAAGTAGTTAAAACAGTACTAGAGTTAGTAAAGAATAATTTTGAGATAAGAACTTGTGATCACCAATTAAGTATAGAGAAAATTGAAGATGGGGTTTTTAAAAATGCAGTTGATTTTTATATTGGCAACTGCAAAGGATGTTGCCAAGGGCAAGTTGAAATTAGTGATTATGAGGAGCGATTAACTAACATGAAGCAAGTTTTATTTGGAAATACTTACAAGGCTTTGAAATCAATGAGGGACAAAATGAAGGAGCATGCTAGTGTATACCAATACGAAGAAGCAGAAAAAATAAAAGTTAAAATTAAAAATATTGAAAAGTTTCAAGCTAAATCTGTGGTTGTTGATTCAAATATTTCTTCACTTGGGGCTATTAATATTGTGAGCCATGAGAAATTTTCTTTTGTGAATACTTTAAAAGTAATGAATGGTGCAATAACTAAATCAAAAACAACAGTAGTAAAGAAAAAATTAGATGAAGGGGAGCAAGAAATTATTTCATTTGTAATTGCCGATAGTTTGAATGATTTTTTTGACAATGTTAAAGAAATTATATCCCCATTTATTATTTCTATAGATCACCCAATTAATTTTCATATTCCACAAAGGGGAGATAAAAAAGCTTTATTGTTACTGTCTAAGAAAAACGCGTTGGCAAAAAAAATAGAGTTTTTAAAAACAGAAGCCATTAAAAACCCAGAAACCCCAACTTTAAAGCTGCTAGAAATTTTCAAAAAAGATTTACGACTTAATGAATTGCCAGTACATATGGAATGTTTTGATAATTCTAATATTCAAGGAAATTATCCTGTTGCTGCTTGTGTAGTTTTTAAAAATGGCAAACCCAGCAAAAGAGATTACAGACATTTTAATATTAAAACTGTTGAGGGCCCAGACGATTTTGCCTCTATGGAGGAAGTTGTTTACAGAAGATATAAAAGACTAAAGGACGAAAAACAATCCTTACCGCAGTTAATAATAGTTGATGGAGGAAAAGGGCAGCTATCAAGTGCAATAAAAAGTTTAGAAAAGCTTAAACTCAATAAAAAAGTTGCAATAATAGGCATTGCAAAAAGGCTTGAAGAAATTTATTTCCCTGGAGATCAATATCCATTATATCTAGATAAAAAAACCCCCACTCTCAAAGTAATTCAAAACATGAGAAATGAAGCCCACAGATTTGGAATAACTCATCATAGAAATAGACGTATGAAAGGATTAGTGAAAACGGAATTAACTAGAATTGAGGGAATAGGAGATAAAACAATTACTATTCTACTCACAAAATATAAATCCGTAAAGATGGTCAAAACAATTCCTCTTAAAGAGTTGGAATCACTAATTGGCAACGACAAAGCAGTTAAGGTTTTTAATTCACTTAAAAAATAGTTATATTGATTTAGCAAGATCTATTTGGAATCTTAATACAATAATTGTTATTTTTACCGACATAAAATGTCTAACATAAATGAAATATTAAAAGAGTTACTCCAATTGCATGATTGTGTAATTTTCCCTAATCTAGGGGGATTTGTTGCGCAATATTCTCCAGCAAAATTAGAGCTTCATAAAACAGTTATTTCTCCTCCATCTAAACAAATTTTATTCAATAAAAATCTTGTAAATAATGATGGTTTATTAGTTAATGCTGTTGCACAAAATAAAAATATTAGTTATCAAGAATCTTTGGAATTTTTAGGCTCATTACTTATAGAAATCAATCAAAATCTAGATAATCAAAATCAGTTTGAATTTGATGGAATTGGTGTTTTATTTAGAGTTCAAGGGGTTTTAAATTTCAAACAAAAATCTAATAATTTATTAACATTATCTTATGGTCTTAGACCAATAAATATTGAGGAATTTAAGTCTGAAAACAAAATAAATAAAGTAGTTAATTTAGATCCGTCAATAATTAGCAATTCACAGATTAAAAATTGGGCTATAGCAGCAAGTGTTATTATTATTGTTTTTTATTCTGCGTGGATCCCTATTAAAACCCAACTATTTAAGAAAAATGGTGATTTTAACTATTCTGATTTAAATCCGTTTACATTTCAAAAACAAAAATCGGATAAACAAGATTTAAGCCCATTAAGCGTTATATCGCCAAAAAAAATTATAACTCAACCAAAGAACAAGGTAAATACTACCGTTAACTCTATAATAATTAAGTCTCCAGAAAATATTTCACCCGTTAAAAATTCTAAGTCTTATGAAGTAGTTATTGGTTCTTTTGGGAATGAATTAAATGCCAACAGTTTAATTAGTAAATTAAATCTTAAAGGAATCAATGCTAGAAAGTTAGATGTTGAAAACGAATTATTTAGAGTTTCAGCTGGAAAATTTTCAAATAAGAAAAATGCAAATAGGCTACAAAAAGCAATTAATAAAAGCCATAAAATATCTTCTTGGATTTTGATTAAATAATGTCAAGCGAAGATTATAAAAAAGCCTATCTTTTTTTGTCTAATAAATGTTCAAAAAAAGAGTTGACCTCAAAAGAAGCCCTAGTGTTTTGTTCAAAATACACTTTAAAAATTACTCAAAAACATAATTTAATTAACGAACTAAAAAAAAACAAGTTCATCGATCATCAAAGATATGCCAATGCTTTTGTCCATGATAGATTTAGTTTTTATAAGTGGGGGAAGTTAAAAATCAGACATCACCTTGCCCAAAAAGGTATTGAGGAAAATTATATTGAACTAGCTCTTGATAATATTGATAGCGAAGAGTATAAAAAAGCAGGATTTGAAGAAACTACAAAGAAGTTTCAGTCAATGGGTTCTCCAAGGAATTATAATTCAAAGCAAAAACTATTAAAATTCATAAATTTAAAAGGCTACGAAACAGAAATAGCTTTTGAAATTGTTGAATTAGTAATGCGCTAAAATCTTAATGAATATTGCCAAATAATTGTTCTTGGCGGCATTACATTTCCTGGTCTATTAGTATATTCTCTATTTAGAAGATTATTCATTAAAATAGAAATTTTTGATTTTTTATTTATTTGATAGGCTATTCTAGAATCAAAAATTATGTCTCCGGTCATTCTAGAAGCTCTGTATTTATCATTGTCTTTTAATACAGCTTGATTAGTTGGTAATTGCTGAATAATATTATTTGTGTCAACTATTGTAATTTCTATATTTTGAGTTTCTAAAATAGCGTCAATATTTCTCATTAAACTTGTATATCTAGCACTCATCCCCAAAGAAAACTTTTTATAGTTTATTTGAAAATCAATCTTAGCTAAGTGTTTATTTCTATATTTTAATATGGAATTTTTTGGGATTATTGTGTCTGGGTTACTAAAAGTAGATAAATATGTTGAGTCAGGATTTAAGGAAGTGGGGTTTATGTAAGTATATCCAGCTAGAATAGAAAAACTGATATTTTCTGATAGATCACCTTGACCGACTAAACTTATTTCAACCCCTGGAATATTTGCATTCTGAATATTGGTACTTCTGGCACCAAATAAGTTGTTGATATTATTTAATAATTGACTGTTGCCACCCTGAGTTATTAAACTAATAAATTGGTTATAATCGTAAGATAAATCATCGCCATTTGAATTGTAAATTCCAAATATGAATTCCATCATATTAGTATATCTAGTAACAAATCCAGAAATATCAAAGTAACCTTTAAAGTTTTTTATTTTAAAACCCTGTTTCATTCCTATTTCAGCACTCCATCCATATTCTGGTTCTAAATTTGGGTTTGGAAAAACATTTAAGGGACCAACGGCTGAAGAGATATATTTTTCTGCAATTGATGGAAATCTATAACCCTGACCATATGAAGCTCTTAAAAATGTATATTCCATTGGCTGGTAAGTAGCTCCAAATCTAAATACAGGTTGAAAAGGAATATTTAAATCAGCATTAAATAATTTCCCTTTTGATTGAACACTATCTATTTTAAAATACTCCATTCGCATTCCTGCTGTAATATTGAATTTGTTCCATTTTTTATCTCCTTGAATATAGCCTGCAATATTGGTAGAGTTATGATCTCCATAAAGTTGTGATTTAACTAAAGTATAGGAGCTCATTGCCCCACTTGAGAGCGTAAGTTTATTATTAAATCTTTTTTGGAATTGGTATTCAGAAAAGTAATAGTCTGAAGAAGCCCCCTGATTAGTATTGTTTTTATTATCTGTTCTAAAAAACCTAGTTTTTAATTGATGCTCATTGCCATTTTTACTAATGTAAGAGATGTATGGATCTATCATTATTCTTGATGTGGAAGAAGTACTCATTGTAGTGGTAGAATCATTAGTTCCTCCAAGTGCGTGAAGCACGCTATCAGCACTTGCCCAAAGAAAGAATGTAGTACTCTTATTGAAATTATTATTTAAATTAATTCCATAAGATAGACCATTGTATTTTTTTGAAAATTGTTTCCAGCCTCCGTTGACTCTAATTCTTTGATCATTTGACCCAAGCCTGTACCCTTGATCTTTCATAAAAGAGCCACCTAAAACCAATTCAGTATTTTCATTTATTTTTCTTAAGTGTGTAAAATTTCCTTGTGCGTATCCCCTTGGAGAATTCCACCAAGTTTGCTCCCCTCTTTTATCTAATATTGAATCCCCTCCGATAAAAGAAGTGCCTTTCCTTTTTCCATATCCAGCCATGTAAAACCCATTGGAGATATTAATTTTAGTAATTGGCTCATCCTTTGGATATTTAGTCCTTATATTAATCACACCATTTAGCGCTGAGGATCCATAAAGAACAGAAGAGGCACCTTTTAAAACCTCAATTTGTGAAATATTTTCCAAAGGAATTGCAGACCATTTTATATCGTTGGCATCCCCCGCCAGCATTGGCATTCCATCTACCATGACAAGCACTCTACTTCCCGCGCCATAGCTCCATCCACTACCGCCTCTAATACTAGCTTGATTTTCGTTGATTTGAACTCCCGGAACTTGTTCAATTATTGATTCCGCATCTCTAGTCGCTTTGTTTTCAATTAGTACAGGTTTTATAATAGACATTGAAACTGAAACTTCGCCAAGTTTTTGCTCATATTTACTTGCAGAAATAACCATTTCTTCTAATTGATTAACATCTTCAAAAAGCTCAAGATTAATTTTAATTACTTGATTTTCTTGAACCGATATTTTTTTTGTGATTTTGTTGTATCCAATATATTTGAATGTGACATTATAGTTACCAGGTTTTAAATTTAGTTGATATTCTCCATTAATATTTGTTACAGTTCCAAGAAGATGATCTTGGGTTTGAATATTTACACCAATTAGTGGCTCAGAGTCTTTTGCATCAATAATTCGCCCCTTTACAACTGCAACTTGGCTTAGGATGTTTTGTGAATGAATTAAACTAAAAATAAGCCAGAATAAGATTCTTTTTGATGAAAAATTGAGCATTAATAATAATTATTTGCTATACAAATTAATTATTTTTTTTGAGTCGGAGAATTATATTGGAAGTTTATCTTTTTAATTTCATCTTTTAATTTTAATCCATCTTTATAAATGAAATGAGAAATTAGCTTTCCTCTTTTACTATATATTTTAACATCCCCATTCTTTCTATTTTTTTTATAATTGGTCTCTGAAATAAGGCTACCCTTCCTGTTAAAGTTTTGATAGTTGCCCTCCATCAAGCCATTTTTATAGTTTACTATTCGATTAGCTATTATTCCTCCAGGATAGAAATAAGTACACCTTCCGTGTAGCTTGCCTTCGGCATAATTTTCTTCACTTTTTATACTTTGATCATATTCATTATATTTTATCCATTTACCATCTGCAACCGACTTTTTTACAACTCTCACATCATTTTTAACAAGGTTGCTTTTACTAGTTTCTACTATGTAATTCCTAGTTTCAATTATATTACCTTTTTCTGACCAATAAGTCCATAGATTTATTTTATAATCATCTTCATATTCTCCAGAATATTTTTTCTGACCATTAGTGTAATAACCTACCCAACTATTATTCATTTTCCCTAAATTAAAAGATCCTTCATCCTTTAATTGCCCATTTGCATACCATGATTTCCATAGTCCATCCTCTTTATTCATTGAATAATTTCCTTCCATTGCGATCATACCATTTTCAAATTTTGTTCGCCAAAATCCATTTTTTTGATCAAATTTGAACTCTCCTTTTTTCCAAAGATTACCGTCGTTATAGAAAAATTCCCAATTCCCAGTTTTTTGACCATTAGAAAATTCTCCTTTGTAATATTCTAATCCCTTTGGATAATAAAAAGTCCAAAATCCATCTTGTTGATCATTTACAAAACCTCCGTTCATATCCAAAGATCCATTTACAAAATAATAACTCCAAACTCCGTTTTTTAAACCACTTAAGTATTCCCCATCTATATTAATATTTCCATTTGAATAAAACTCTTGGAACTTACCATTCTTCATTCCGTTTTTATATTCTGTTTTTTGGTAAATACTATCGGAAGTAATAAATAGCTCAATCCATTTTCCTGAAGCTTTTCCGTTTAGATAGTTACCGGATTTTCTAATTTTGCCTGTTGGCTTAAATAGTTGATATAATCCATTTTTTTGACCTTGATCATATTCAACAATTGACTTTATTTTATTTGAAGGATAATAAGTTTTCCGAACCCCTTTCCCATTATTTATTAGGACTTCTCCTGATTGAGCATAAAATAAGTCAATTATTTCAGTAGAATCATTTTTATTAAAATGTGACTTTTCCATTAACTCACCTTTTTCATAAAAATATTCCCAGCGATTATATTTTGACGATGATATTTTTTCACTTTTTTTAATCCAATAATCAAGACCTGATGTATCATTAAATGAAATTTTAGGGTTTATTAAATAAGATCCTTTTTCTGCTAGTAGACCATTTTCATAATAGGCTTCAAAAATGGAATCTATTTTTCCCAGAACATAGAAAGTCTTAATATTAAGATTTCCATTTAGATAATAAGATTTATAAATGCCGTTTAATTCCCCCTTATAATAGTTGCTAATTTCTTGAGTCTTACCGTTTTTATAAAAGTGAATCCACTTCCCTGTCTTAGCTCCAATATTAGAATACCCACTTGTTTGATAAAAACCAATACTTCTTACTTGTTTTTCATCATTATCCCAGTAAGTAGTGATTTTCTCATTTTTCAATAATCCGTCTTTCTGAGCAAATGTATAGTTGAAAGGGATTGCAAGTATTGTTAAATAACATAAAAGATATCGCATTTTTAATTTTTAATTACTGTGAAATATAAATAAATTCAATCCAACCTATTTGTTTTTGTGTTTTAGAAAAGTCTTGATTGAATTTCCAATTCTTAGCATAATTCAAAGCATTTTTTATTAGGCAACTATTAGAAGTATTAGTTAAAGCATTATCTATTTTACAATCCGTCACTTCCCCTTTTGGACTTACTTTAATATTAAGTCTTACAGTTCCAGTTTCATTGCACATGTACGATGGTATTTGCTGAACTCTCATATTTCTATCTTCACAAAAATATTTTGCAGTTGCATTAGATGTCTTCCCTAGTGATTTATTAACGATTTCATTTCCAGCAACTATTTCTTGAACTTTTGCTTTTTCTTTAATAGTAGGATTGTCTTTGCCGAAATCGTTAAATTGTTTTTTTTCATAATTTTTGACTTCATCAATTACTTCTTGAGAAATATATTCTTTTTGAGAAGCTGAAATTTCTTTTTTTTGATCATAATTAGAAGCTGAATTTGTTAATTCAACATCTTCAATTAAAGAATTATTAATTCTGCTCTCAGCAGTAGACTCAATAAGTTTTTCTGTAAAATCAAGAGTTGCTACAATTTTTTCTTTAGGCTTAATAACATAAAATGAAACATTTTGAACATTTAACCAAACAAAAATCAAGACATGAACAATTAATGCTCCAATGATTGCATTTTGATATTTTTCAATAAGAACCAAAAAGTTCATAGCATATA
>Ga0233444_10004228_pt1 | contig 13819 bp, 12 predicted proteins | sample SI_124_October20_6_FD_182792 | JGI IMG/M metagenome (GOLD analysis project Ga0233444, IMG submission 182792) | Seawater microbial communities from Saanich Inlet, British Columbia, Canada - SI_124_October2016_10_MG | ecosystem: Environmental > Aquatic > Marine > Inlet | place: Canada: British...
ATCTTTCAATCTTTTCAGCATATTCAAATGAGTTATCTTCTACAAAAGTGAGTTTAGGAAGAAACTTAATATCTAGCCTTTTAGACAGAGCTTTTCTAACAAGATGTGAGTACTCCGTCAAGATCCTTACTGTTTCTTTGGTATCTGTTCCTCCCAATGGAATAACATATACCCTAGCTGTTTTAAGATCTGGTGTCATTCTGACTTCAGTAACAGTAATTAATTTAGAGTTAATTGAAGGTATTTTTGCTTCATTTCTGATTAATAGCTCGCCTAAATTTTGTTTAACTAGCTCTCCAACTCTAAGCTGTCTCTGACTAAATACTCTCTGTGAGGTTTGATTTCCCATTATATTGACCTTCTTACTTCTTCGGCTAAGAAAGATTCAATAACGTCTTTTTCTTTAAAATCTATAAAATCTTTTATACTTATTCCACACTCTAGACCTGTTCCAACTTCCTTTACCTGATTTTTTTCTCTGAAGATTGTTGATATTTCACCTGTGTAAACAACAACTCCTTCTCTTATAATCCTAGCTTTAGATTTACTTTTAATTTCACCATCTAAAACTTTTGATCCTGCAATTTTACCAGCATTTGAAACTGCAAATACCTTTTGAATTTCAGCACTACCAAGAACTGTTTCTTTTATATCTGGTTCTAGAAGACCTGATAACGATTTTGAAACATGGTCCAATGCTTCGTAAATAATATTAAAATATTTAATATCTACTTTTTGTTCTTCTGCTAATTTTTTTGCTTCTCTATTTGGTTTTACGTTGAATCCAATTAAAATTGCGTTTGATGCTTTTGCTAGAGATACATCTGTTTCGTTAATCATTCCTATATCTGAAAGAATAATTTTTGCCTTAACTTCTTGGTGTTCAATCTTTGTAATTGCCATTTTCAATGCTTCACTAGAACCCTGTACATCAGATTTAATTATAATATTTAATTCATCTTTTTCTTTAACATCTTCAAATAAAGTTTTTTTATCTTTTACTAAGACTTTAGTTTTATCAGAATTTATTTGCTTGAACTCTGATAAATTTTTTGCTTCCGCTTCATCTTTTGTCACTATAAATTCTGCTCCTGCATAAGCAGAGCTATTCATTCCTAAAATCTCTACTGGCATGGATGGAAGTGCTTCATTTATTGTTTTTCCATCGTAATTAATCATTGCTCTAATTTTTCCCCAAGTATTTCCACAAATAAAATAATCTCCTCTTTTAAGTTTACCATTACTTACTAAAATTGTAGATACAGGGCCTTTTCCTTTATCTATCTTGGACTCTATAACTACTCCTCTTGCTTGATCAGAAAAAGAAGCTTTTAAGTCAAGTATTTCAGATTGAAGTAAAATACTATCTTTTAATTTGTTTAAATTTAATTTCTTTAATGCAGAAACTTCAACGAAAAGAGTGTCTCCACTTAAATCCTCTGCAATTAATTCATATTGCATCATTTCATTTTTAATCTTGCTAATATTTTTTTCAGGCAAATCACATTTATTTATTGCAACTATAATGGGGACATTAGCTGCTTTTGCATGTTTAATAGCTTCGACTGTTTGTGGTTTTATTCCATCGTCAGCTGCAACAACTAGAATTACTATATCTGTTATCTTTGAACCACGAGCGCGCATTTCTGTAAATGCTGCGTGACCCGGTGTGTCAATAAAAGTTATTAGTTTGTTATCGCTGGTTTTTACCTGGTATGCGCCGATATGCTGGGTAATCCCTCCGTGTTCACCAGACACAACGTTAGTATCCCTTAAAGCGTCTAATAAAGAAGTTTTACCGTGATCCACATGGCCCATTATAGTAACTACTGGCGGTCTTGTTTGAATATCTCCTTTTAATTCTTCTTGCTTTTTCTCCACCTCTAGACTCGGCTTATCTTCAAGCAAAGGTGTATGGCCAAATTCTTTAACTATGTATTCTGCTGTATCTTTATCTATTACATGATTAATTGTAGCTGCTACTTTCATATTAAAAAGAAATTTAATGATGTCATTAGACTTTTCTGCCATTCTATTAGAAAGTTCTTGAATGGTAATTTGTTCAGGAATCTTTACATCCCTCAAAACTTTTTTAAATTCTTTTTTTTCACCGTCAGGATTTGCTTTTTTTTCTTTTAATCTTGCTCTTTTTACTGAGGCTAAACTTCGTTGTTTAATTTCAATTTCCTCTACATTCAAAGCTCTTGAAACTGTAAGTTTAAAATCTTTTTTATTTATAGGACCTTTTAGCTTTAATTTGCTTTTTCCCGTAGGTTTATCATCTTTCTTTATAAAAGATTTAGTTGCTTGTTGCTCAACAAATTTTCTTGCGAAATTTTTTTTCTTAGGATCGGGGTTTTTGGAAGGATTATTATTTAAATTTGCTCTATTATTAATTTTATTCCCTCTAAAAGGCTCTTTCTTTTTTACTTCAAATGATTTCTTTCCATCTGTATTAATAGTTCTAGTATCAATTTTCTTTTTTAAGTTAGAAGAAATTGTAAGTGTCTTTTTTTTATTTTCTTTGTCCATAACATTATTTGTACGCTATCTCTCTTGCCGACATAATTAAATCATCAGCTTCAGCCCTTGAAAGGGAAAATTCTTCTAAATAGCCATCTATCCTAATTTTTTTTCCTTTAATTTCATCAAAACCACCAATTAGCTCATCAGATGATAAATCGGCAAAGTCATTTAATTTTTTAATATTTTTTTGACCAAGTATTACGAGCATACCTTGAGTCATTCCTTTTAAATTTATTAATTCTTCTTCTACGCCTAACTCTTTCAGTTTAAGTCCCACAGCTTCTTTTTCCTTAATTAAGGTTTCTTTAGATCTATTAATTAATTCTTTGGCTGTCTCTTCGTCTATTGCTTCTATTTTTGCAATATCTTCTGGAGAAGACTGAGAAATATCCTCTATACTTGTGAAACCTTCAGACACAAGTAATTGGCCAAGTGTTTCGTCAACTTCTAAGTTTTTAATTAATGTTTCGGTTCTTTCATTAAACTCGGCCTGTCTTCTTTCAGAGTCTTCTTTGTCTGTAAGAATATCAATTTCATAGTTAGTTAGTTTTGAAGCTAGTCTTACATTTTGACCTCTCCGTCCAATAGCCTTGCTCAAATTTTCCTCTGTCAAAATTATATCTATTCGTTTATTATCCTGATCTATCAATACTCTTTGAATTTCTGCTGGTGACAAAGACTCCGATATCAATGTAGGTAAATCTTCAGTCCATTTAATAATATCTATCTTCTCTCCATAGAGTTCGTTCACTATAGTTTGAACTCTGCTTCCTCTCATACCAACGCAAGCACCCACTGGATCAATGGAAGAATCTTGAGAATGAACACAAATTTTTGCTCTGCTTCCGGGGTCTCGAGCAACTGATTTTATTTCAATAGTTCCCTCATAAATTTCTGGAACTTCTTGGAAGAATAATTTTGCTAAAAATTGTGGATGAGCTCGTGATAAAAATATCTGATGACCTTTTAATTCTTTTTTAACTTCATAACAATATGCTTTAACTCGATCTCCTGTTTTTAATATTTCTCTTGGTATTAATTCATCTTTTTTAATTACACCTTCAGCTTTTCCTAAATCAACTATTACGTTTCCATATTCTAATCTCTTAATAATTCCACTTAATATTTGACCTTGTTTATCAATAAAGTCTTCGTATTGTCTATTTTTCTCAGCCTCTCTAACTCTTGTGCTTATTACTTGCTTAGCGCTCTGTGCTGCTATTCGGCCAAAATCTATTTGAGGCAATTCTTCATAAATTTTTTCACCGATTTTTAATTCATTATTATTAGGCTGCATTTTGCTTGCATCTTCTAATGTAATTTCACGAGCTGAGTCTTCAACTTTCTCAACTATATCAAGGGTTTTTTGAATTTTAATATCGCCACTTTCTCTATCAATTAGTACCTCAATATTATTATCACTGCCAAATTTGGTTAAAGCAGCTTTCTGAATAGCGCTTTCCATAGATTCAATTACAAGTTCTTTATCTATAGATTTTTCATTAGCTACCGCTTCGACTATTCTTAAAAGTTCTAATTTATCTAAACCCCTATTTAACATTTTTATTGCTCCTAAAAAAAAATGGGCTAGTGCCCATTATGTAATTTTAATAATTTAGTTCAGTTTTAAAAGAAAATTATGGTTTTTTCAAGATTACAGTTTAAATAAATCGATTTTATCTGTTTTTTCCCAAGAAAACTCACCTTTATTTGTTGGCTTTCGTCCAAAGTGGCCGTAAGCAGAGGTTATTTCGTATATAGGGTTATTTAGTTTTAACATTTCTCTTATTCCCCTTGGTGACAAATCAAAATTTTCTGAAATAATCTTTTTTATCATTTCAACTTTTCCTTCATCACCATTAGCTAGTTTTATAAAAATTGATAAAGGTTTTGACACTCCGATTGCATAAGCTAATTGTATCAAGCATTTATCAGAAGCACCTGATGCAACTATATTTTTTGCTAAATAGCGAGAAGCATACGCAGCTGATCTATCTACTTTTGTTGGATCTTTACCAGAAAATGCTCCACCCCCATGGGGGGCTGCTCCTCCATAAGTATCTACTATAATTTTTCTTCCTGTAAGCCCTGTGTCTCCATCTGGACCTCCAATTATAAATTGCCCTGTAGGATTTATATAAATCTCATTCGGATTAATATCTGTCAAAAAATTCTCGGGAATTGATTTTTTTATGTAAGGCAATATTAATTCTCTTACTTGTTCTTGATTAAGATCTTTTGAGTGTTGCGTAGAAATCACAACAGAAGTAACTTTTACTGGCTTTTCTTTTTCATATAACATTGTAACTTGACTTTTTGAGTCTGGCTCTATTCCATTTAGTTTTCCTTTTTTTCTATCATCTGCCATTAATCTTAAAATCTTATGTGAATAGTATATTGGCGCTGGCATTAATTCTTCTGTTTCACTACACGCATAACCAAACATTATCCCTTGATCACCTGCTCCTTCGTCTTTATTATCTTTTGAGTCAACACCCATCGCAATATCAGATGATTGTTCATGTAGAAAGGTTTCTATATTAGCGTTTTTCCAACTAAATCCACTTTGGTCATAACCAATGTCTTTTATACAATCTCTTACTTTAGAGATAAGTTCATCTTGGTTTATTTTTGGCCCTCTTATTTCACCTGCTAAAATCACTTTATTAGTTGTTGTTAAAGTTTCACAGGCAACTCTAGAAAAAGGATCCTTTGATAGATATGAGTCGACAACCATATCAGAGATTCTGTCACAAACTTTATCTGGGTGACCTTCAGAGACTGACTCACTTGTAAACAAAAAATTTTTATTTTCCATACTTTATTTTTATATAATTAAAGATGAACAAATATGTAATTAAAAGAATATAAAAGATCAAATCATTTTTATTAGTTCTAGATTTTATCAACGGCACCTCTAATTCTATATTTCCTGCTTCATTTCTATTTAACTGTTTAAGAGATACTCCTTTATTATCTATAATTGCACTTATTCCTTTATTTGCCGATCTTAAGAAAAAAGTGCCTTTCTCCACAGCTCTAAATATTGCTTTAGCATGATGTTGATTGGGCCCAACTGAGTCTCCAAACCACCCATCTTCTGAAATGTTTACAATTAAATTTGTATTTGAATTTGCATTTTGAGTAAGTTTTGTAAAAATTACTTCGTAACAAATTAATGGTAATATGTTCAATTCGTTTATTATAATATTATTTTGCTGATGTCCTTTTTTAAAAGAGCCATGACCTTCAGTAATTTTTTTTAAACCAAACTTAGTTAGAAAAGACTCGAATGGCACAAATTCACCAAAAGGAACTAGTTTTTGCTTATTGTATTGTTGAAGTATTTTTAAATCATTATTGACTAGAACTAAACTATTATAAAATGAATCTGAATTTTCTTTTAATTTATTTACCCCAAAAATAATATAATGCTCTTTACTAAAGTTTTTTTTAAAATAATTCTTAAAAATAGCAATTTCAGTAAAACTGTATCCACTAAAAACACCTTCCGGCCACACAAATAAAGTTTTTTTATCTAGATTTGGTTCACTGTATTTAATTAATTTTTTTAATCTACTTTCAATTTCATTAATACTCAAATCATATTTTAATGGAAAATTAGGAGAAATAACTTTTATATTAATTTTTTTATTAGCTTTTTTTAAAATATTTTTATTTTTATTAATCTCAAAATTTCCATAAATATATAAACCTAAAGTTATAATCATAAGGGAAATTAAAATAGATATTTTTTTTAAAAATCTAATATTAAAAAATATAACTACTGGCATAGTAAAAATTGTAACAGCTATTAAGTTGAAGGCGAATAATCCAACTAAATTTAAAATTTGAATTATTTCAGTCGACCAAGAAACACTATAGGCCCATAAATTCCATGGAAACCCAGTAAATAATTTTGCTCTTAAATAATCTGAGAAAGATAATGCTCCAGAAAAAATAAAAATCGAGGAAATATTATAACTTAAATATGGTCCAATTAATAAAATTGTAAAACCCGAAAATAAACTTAAGAACAAAGGTATTAGTATTAGTGCAAAAGGTATTAAAATTTTAAAGTTTTCATCGAAAGTCAGAGAATAAGTAATCCATGATACACCGCTTAAATAGAAACCAAATCCAAATAGACTTCCAAATATAAATAAATTTTTTTTATAAGGTTTTTTTCTAAATGTGCTTTTAGATCTTTTATTAATGTAAACGGTTAAATAAAAGAAAATTGGTAAAATTAACAAATTAAGTAAAGTTATATTAAATGGTTGAAAAGAAAATACAGTAAGTAAACCTATAAAAAATGGAGTTAGATATAATATAAAAAAACGGTTATTGAGATATCTGTCTAACATTAATTAATATGCTTTTGAAATTCTGTTTCTACCTTTTTCATCTTTTTATAATCTTTTTCTTTTTTATGATCATATCCAAATAAATGAACAAGTCCGTGAATCCACAATCTATCAAACTTTGATTTAAATATTTTTATATCTTTTTTATTACTTATTTTATTTAAGTTAATAATTATATCACCTAAATAAATCTCTTTATCTTTTTTCATTTTATCTTTTAAATTCTTTTCTTCATAAAAAGGGAAGGATAAAACATCTGTTGATTTATTTTTTTTTCTAAATTTTTTGTTTAATTTTTTGATTTCTTGATTTTTGGATAGAAGTAAAGTGCAAAAAAAAATATTTTTTTTAAATCTTTTTTTTTTTATATTTAATTTTTTTACTTTTCTATCTATATAGCTATTTGGATTTTTAATTAAACGAAACCAATCTACATAGTTAGTAATAACATTAATTTTTATCATCAGTGCTTTTAGTTTGATAAGCCCTAATAATTTTAGATACTAGTGGGTGTCGAACGACATCATTGTGATCAAATTCAATTATTTTTATTTCATTTAAATCTTTTAAAATATTTTTAGATTTGATCAACCCTGAATGAGTTTTATTAATTAAATCTACTTGAGATGGATCTCCATTTACAACAAGTTTAGAGTTTTCACCTATTCGTGTTAAAAACATTTTTATCTGAGTCTCTGTTGCGTTTTGTGCTTCATCTAAAATAGCAAAACAATTTTTTAAAGTTCTTCCTCTCATGAATGCCAAGGGAGCAATTTCAATTTCACCTGTTTCTATTTTTTTATCTATTTTATCAGCACCAAAAAGTTCATATAGGGCGTCGTACAAAGGTCTTAGGTAAGGGTCTACCTTTTCTTTCATGTCTCCTGGTAAAAAACCCAACTTTTCACCTGCTTCAACAGCAGGGCGAGATAGGATTACCCTCTCAATTTTTTTTTCCATCAATAAGGTAACAGCAACTGAAACTGCTAAAAAACTTTTTCCAGTTCCTGCAGGTCCTAATGCCATAACAATATCATTCTCTTTTAGTGATTTAATATAATCTGATTGTTTTTCAGATCTTGCAATAACTGATTTTCTTGGTGTTTTTATTAATTGTTTAAACGACTTAACATTTGACTCTTTTAGTTCCATATTTTTTTTCACAGATAATAATATATCTTCTTTTTCAATAATATTCGTTATTAAATATTTGTTTATTAAAAACTTAATCGCTTCACAAAAAACTAATGTATTTTGAGGTGATCCTTTACATGTTATTGAGTTACCTCTAAAAAAAACATTAGTATTAGTTAGCTTCGACAAATGCTTTAAATTTTGATCAAATTGTCCAACAATGGGAACTAAGATATCATTATTTGATATTAGAATATTCCTAGTTTCATTATCAATTTTTTTAATAATTAAATTTTGCTCAAGTTTGCTAATTTCTGACATATATTTAATATTAAGCTGCAAATTCCTTTTGAGTTAATTTTGAATTAATTGATCCATATAAAGTATTTTGGCTTACTTTATTAATTTGTACATTTTCAATTTTTCCAATTAAATTTACATTACTTTCAACAATTACAGAATTGAAGTACTTATCTCGACCAAAATATTTATTCACATTTTTTGTTTTATTTTCAAAAAGAACCGGCACAATTTTTGACAAGAGAGTTTCTCTATATTCCGTCTTGATTTTTGTAGATAAATTTTGAAAAATAACTAGTCGGTCTTTAGCTAAATTTTCATCGAGTTTTTTTAAGTTAAAAGATGGCGTACCTGGTCTAGCACTAAATATGAATGAATATGAATTTATGAACTTCACTTTTTTCATTAACTCTAAAGTTTTTTCAAAATCATTTTTTGTTTCTCCAGGATAACCTATGATAAAATCACTCGATAATTTTATTTCTGGATTCGCTTTTTTTAACTTTTCAATAACTTTAAGATATTTTTCAATTGTATGTTTTCTATTCATATTTTCTAAAATTTTATTTGAACCACTTTGAACTGGAAGATGAATTAACGGCATTAATTTTTCACAGTCTTTATGTGTTTGTATTAGATCATCTGTAAAATCTATAGGATGAGATGTAGTATATCTAATTCTTTTTAATTGACTAATTTGCGCAATTCTTAAAATTAAATCTGATAGTTTTTTTCCTTCATAATTATATGCATTTACATTTTGTCCAAGCAGTATGATTTCTTTTGATCCATTATTAACCAATTGTTTAGCTTCAATCTCCAACTCATTAATTGATCTTGAAAATTCTGCTCCTCGCGTATACGGAACGACGCAAAATTTACAAAATTTATCACAGCCTTCTTGAATAGTTAAAAATGATGAAACTTTATTATCCGTATTTTTTATATTATTTAAAGTATCAAATTTTTCTATTACATCAAATTCTGTGTGATTAATTGCTTTTATTTTTTTTTCTAATCTTAAGATCATGTCATTAATTTTATGATATGACTGTGGGCCAATGACGGCATCTATGTAATTTTCTTTTTTCAATAATACATCTCCCTCTGCTTGGGCTACACAACCAGCTATTAGAACAATAGGCTTATTTTTATTTCTAAATTCTTTTTTGACTCTTCCAATGTCATGGTAGACTTTGTCAGTGGCTTTCTCTCTTATATGACATGTGTTCAAAATATAACAATTGGCTTCATCTATTTTATCAGTTCGCAAATAATTTATTTTTTTTGTTAAATCATAAATACGATTACTATCGTATTCATTCATTTGACAGCCCAATGTTTTAATGAATATTTTTTTTTGCAAATTATTTTTTTATTTTTGAGCCATAAAGTTCTAGTTTATGATCCACTAATTTATAACCCAATTTTTTAGCAACTTCATTTTGAAGTTTTTCGATTTCTTTATCTACAAACTCAATTATTTCACCACTATTAATATCAATTAGATGATCATGATGTTCGTCTGGGGATTGTTCGTATCTAGCTTTTCCACCTTTAAAATCATGTTTTTCTAAAATACCGGATTCCTCAAAAAGTTTTACAGTTCTGTAAACTGTTGCAATACTAATTTTTTTATCGACTTCGCTTATTCTTTTATGAAGCTCATCTACATCAGGGTGATCTGTTGAATTAGCCATAACCTCAGCAATAATTTTTCTTTGGTCTGTTAATCTCACGCCTTTATTTTTGCACTTTTCTTCAATTGAATTCATAATAATTAATCTAACGTAAATATAAGGGTTTAATCAAATTTTTTTGTAATAAATTTTTATTAATTAAAAGTTCAATATTTGCAAGGTTAAATTGACCAAGATCTGAATTTTTAAAACCAAATAAATTATTCCTCTTAGATATTTTTATTCCTTTTGCTACTGCTAGTGAAACTCTCATTGACGAAAAGCTCCCTGGCCCACTATTTACTAATATTGAAAAATCTTCATTAAAATTTATTTTGTGTTTTTTTATTAGATTTAATATGCTTTGTACTAATTGATCATTATTTTTTGTTTTTGTATCAAAATTATGCATAAAAAAATTATCATTTACTTTTAAACCAATTTTATTATCTTGACCTATGCAATTTAAAATTAAAAAATTTTTAATCATTAACTTCTTTATAACTTTATTATTCACTCAAAACAATTCGTATTCGAGTTCAGAGGAAGATTATATTAAAGACTATGGTGTAATTTCTTTAATGTACCATAGGTTCGAGGAAAATAAATATCCCTCTACTAACATTAAAATATTAGATTTTAAAAAACAATTGGAAATTATAAACAACAAAAATATTAAGTTTATTAATGCTAAAAATTTTGAAAATGAGCTAAGAAAAAATAAAAAACAAAGAAAAATTTTATTAACTATAGATGACGGTTTTTTATCATTTTATGAGAATGCATGGCCAATTTTGAAAGAAAAAAAAATACCTTTTATTTTATTCATAAGTACGAGAGAAGTCGGTTCCTTTAATTATATGAGCTGGGATCAAATAAGAGAAATAAGTCAAGAGGATTTTGTTGAAATAGGCAACCATAGTCATACTCATGAATACTTGGTTGATGTTAACGATAAAATTATTAAGGCCGATATTCAAAAATCAATTAATATTTTTAAAGAAAAATTAGGAAAAAATTCTGATTTCTTTTCTTACCCTTTTGGAGAATACAGTCTAAATTTTAAAAATATTATTAAATCTTTTGGATTTAAATATGCTTTTGGTCAACATTCGGGTGTAATAGATGAAACAAAGGATTTTCATGAATTACCTAGATTTCCAATTAACGAAAAATATGGAGAATTAAAAAGATTTACTTCTTTAACAAAAACACTTCCTTTTAAATATAAAAAGATTTTACCTGAGGAAAAATATCTTTTTGCCTCTAATAATCCACCAAAAGTTCAAATTGAATTCTATGATAATATTAAAAATCTTAAATCAATAACTTGTTATTCTAACGAAGGAAATAAATGGAGACAATCTGAGATATTTTTTTCAAATAATGATATTCTTCAAATTGCTATCAATGAAAAATTTGTTGGAGAGCGCGGTCGCATAAATTGTTCATTAAGAGACCCAAGTGGTTTTTGGCGTTGGCTCGGAATTCAATTTGTATTGAGTGAAAAATAACTTAAGAAGTTAATTCAATTTGTTTAACAGAGTTTACCAGTTTAACTGGTTCAAAATCCATTAATCTATTCTGTTTGATAATTTGATTTAAAATTTTTATATATTCTGATCCTGTTTGAGCATAATTTTTTAGTGTGTCTGTCAATTCAAGTCCCGAAATGTCTTTCTTATTTTTCCTCATAGCAGCTCTTTTATTTCTAAATTTTACATAACCTTTATGTGTATTTAGATTATTTTGGTAAGCTTTTACTGAAGCTCTTAATATTGGAAATTTTAATATTTTGTGGTTTTTGTTACCTTCCCTATCTAATGGTGCTATTCCATTGCTACTCCAAGTCCACTGTCCAAATATTGCATTTCCTTCAAGGGCAAATCTAGATGTTCCCCAACCACTTTCCTTCGCTGCCTGGGCCAATGCTATAGAAGTTGGTATGATGTCCATTCTTAAAAGCAATTCTTCCATATTTCCTTTTTTAACTTTGTACTCCAAAAGTTTTTGCCTTAACCATTGTTTTTCTAGATCTGTAGTATTTTTCTTTTTGTAAACAATTTTCATTTTTTTTCGGTCAGCTAAAATTCTTTCATTTTCAGCGACTATTAATGGTAGAACAATTTTTATAAATGTTTCTTTTTTCAATCTTGTACTTTGTAATTCATCAAGATCTTTTGGAAATTGAGTAAAATAAATAGGTTTCACTAGTTTTTTATTTCTAACTTGGCCTAGGTCATAATTTACATCTTTAAAAAGGTTTAAAACAGTTTCGGTTTTAAGGTTTAGATCGGGAAGAATTACCTCAGCAACATTGTTCTTTTTCACTCTAAGTTCTGGCTGTTTCTTTTCTTTTTTAACTTGAGAAGTTTTCTTCTCTTTTAATTTTTTATCAATAATTTTTGGTGCTTTTTTCTCTTTTTTAATTTCAACTTTAAGTTTTTTTTCATCAACCTCTGGTTTCTTTTTTTCAACTTTTTGCAACTGCGTGGGATTATTAAAGTTATTTAAGCTAGTAATTAAAATTGTAGTTATTCCTACAATTATAACAAAACCGATAATAGCTGTTTTAGCACTTTTCGAATTAATTTGTTGATTGTAAATTCCATTAAATAAGTCTGTTAGTGCTTTAGCAAAAAATTGATAAAAAGTTTTACCTAAAGTAGGAATAATATTTAAGAAATTTAGTCCTATTTTGCCTAAATTTTTCCAAATGTTTTTTACTCCTCCACTAATTTGTCTTTGTATATCGTATTTAAAATTTTCAGTTTTTCTTAAAAATCTATTTTTAGCTTTAATTTGTTCGTCTCTGAGTTCCGCAATATTACTTTGAATTTTAATGATCGGCTTAACAAAATTTTCTCTAATAAAACTAGTTTTATAATCTTTTGGAATAGTAATCTTATTTTTCTTTAAGATTAGTTCTAGCTGGCCTGCTGTTAAGTTTTTTTTACTCTTAACATAATCTTGTATTTCTTTGACGCTATAAATGTAGGCTAACTCTATTAATTTTTCTCTATAACTTAATTTTTTTTTCATAACTATATGGCCTCTACCGAATTAACTTCCTTAACGTAATGCTTTAGAAGATTTTGAACTCCTTGCTTTAAGGTCATTAATGAGCTTGGGCAACCGGAACAACTTCCTTGTAGTTCAACTCTTACTACTCCATTCTTAAAAGATTTAAATTTAATATCTCCTCCATCTCTTGCCACAGCTGGCCTAATTTTGGTATCTAAAACTTCAATTATTTTGTTAATTGTTTCATTGCTATTATTAGCTTTATTAGGTTGTATTTTATTATCTTTTAAAATTGGTTCATTATTTTTCTCAAAATAATCATTTAAGAGGGAAATAACCATTGGTTTTAGCTCATTCCAGGAAACATCTTTTGTCTTTTTTACTGATAAGAAATTTTTTGAAAGCAGGATAAGCTCAACTCCTTTAAACTCTAAAAGTTCCTTTATAAATACATTTGAAATTTCATTTATTTTATTTTTTTGAAATTCTTCTGTACCAATAGCTGAAATAGTTTTTTCAGATATAAACTTTAAAGAGTCTGGATTAGGTGTTGGTTCTGTTTGTATCATGTAGAATTTATATTATATCAATCCTACTATATCACGTATATTCTTAATGTTTTCCTCAGCTATTATGTTAGCTTTTTCACCCCCTTTTTTTAAAACTGCTTTTAAATAGGATTTATTATCAAGTAATTTTTGAATTTCCTTACCAACTGGTGTTATTTCATTAATTAAAACTTCTGCTAATTTTGATTTTAAAAAAGAATATTCTTTACCAGCCATCTCT
>Ga0233444_10004229_pt1 | contig 13816 bp, 13 predicted proteins | sample SI_124_October20_6_FD_182792 | JGI IMG/M metagenome (GOLD analysis project Ga0233444, IMG submission 182792) | Seawater microbial communities from Saanich Inlet, British Columbia, Canada - SI_124_October2016_10_MG | ecosystem: Environmental > Aquatic > Marine > Inlet | place: Canada: British...
AGCTTCTGGAAAAGCTTTATACTCTAATTTTTGTGTTTTTTGTTTTAGCGTTCCTTCATTATCATTTGAATTAATAAAAAACCCCTTTTGAATTATAATACGTCCGTTATCTATTTTTTCATTAACATAATGTACAGTACAGCCTGTTCTTTTCTCTTTATTTTTTAAAACTCTAGAGAAAGTATTAAGACCTTTAAATTTTGGAAGCAAGGAGGGATGAATATTAATTATTTTATTTTTGAATTTTATTATAAAATTTCTTGAAATTATTTTCATATAACCAGCAAGACAAATAAGTGAAATTTTTTTTTCCTTCAAAACTTGAAGAATATGATTTTCATAATTTTTTAATTTTGTATCTACAATCAAGTAAGGAATAGAATTTTGTTTAGCATAAAAAATACCATTTGCATTTTTATTATTTGTAATTATTAGCTTTATATTAATAGGAAAAGTATAATCTCTAGAACGTAATATTAAGTTTTTTAAGTTAGATCCTTGCCCTGATATAAAAATACAAGAGTTTATTTTTACCATCTTAAAGAATTCAATAAATTAATTTTTTTTCTACTCCTTGATATATAGCCAATTTCATAAGGCATAAAATCTTTTGAAAAGACTTTTTTGATTTTAGAAACATTTTTCGGAGATGTAATAATGCAAAAACCTATTCCGCAATTAAAAGTTTTAATCATTTCTTGATCTGTAATATTATGAGCTTTAAGCCATTTAAATATTTTTGTTGTTTTAACTTTAGCAAGATCAATATTTAAAGCTAAATTATCAGGAATAGATCTTAATAAATTTTCAATTAAACCGCCTCCTGTAATATGAGCGGAGGCGTTTATAAGATTTTTTTGTGTTAATTTTAAAATTTCCTTTGAATAAATTTTAGTAGGTTTCATTATTTCATTTTTTAATTCTTTTGAAATTTTATTATTTTTTAAAATTGATCTTACTAAAGAATAACCATTTGAATGTATTCCATTAGAAGGTATAGCTAAAATTATATTATTTTTTTTTACTTTTTTTTTATTTAAAATTTTTTTTTTAGAAACAATTCCTACACTAAATCCAGCTAAATCAAATTTGTTATCTGAATATATTCCTGGCATCTCTGCAGTTTCACCACCGATTAATTTACAACCTGATATTTTACATCCTTTAAAAATCCCTTTTATTATTTTTTTAACTTTATTTAAATTTAATTTACCTACCGCAATATAATCTAAAAAAAATAAAGGAGTCGCTCCTTGAACAATTAAATCGTTTATGCACATTGCAACTAAATCAATTCCAATAGTATCAAATTTTTTAAATTTGTTAGCTAAATCAATTTTTGTACCAACTCCATCTGTGCATGAGACAATGACTGGATCTTTAATTTTAATTTTACTTATATCAAATAAAGATCCAAAACCACCAATTATGTCTTTATTAAAAGAATTCTTCGTTTTTTTGACATCTTTTTTTGATAAATCAGAAATATATTTAACTAATTTATTTGCTAATGGAATATTTACACCGCTTTTTTTATAACTATTATTTATTTTTTTCATCTATAAATGATATTTAACGTTTATGAATTTTAAAAAATTAATAGTAATTATCTTAATTATTTTTTCACAAACTGGAAATGTTTTATCAAATACTAACATTTTTGATGTTAATAATATTGAGATAGAAAAAAAAAATAAAGCCTCCAATGAAGAATTAGCCAATCAAGCTATTAAAAAAGGCTTTAAAGAGCTTATAAATAAAATTTTATTAAAAGAAGATGTAAAAAAACTTAAAGAAATAAAGTTTTCAGAAATTAAAGAATTAGTTATGTACTACCAAGTATCTAAAAAAAAAAATGAAGACAAAAGTGTAGAAAAAATTAATTTTAATATTTCTTTCGATAAAAATAAAATACATGCTCTATTTTATAAAAGAGGTATTTCTTATTCTGAAATTGCAAATAAAGAATTATTTATTTTACCAATATTAAAAAAAAATGATAAAATTTTTATTTATAATAAAAACTTTTTTTATGATAATTGGAAAGACCTGCACAAAGCAAATTTAATTGAATTCATTCTTCCTTTAGAAAAAATTGAAATTATTCAAAATGTTAATTTAAATAAAAATAATTTATTAAATCTGGAACTTAATGAGTTATTTACTGAATATTCTAATAAAAATTTGGCATTAGTTATAATAAATTATAAAAATATTAAAGAAGAAAAAATTTATTTTAAACTTAAAATTCAAGGTAAAGATTTTGTTAAAAACTTAAATATAAAAAGATTAAACTTAGATGAAAAAGAGTTTTATAAAAAAATAATTAAAGAAATTAAACAAGAGATAATTAACTTAATTAAATCACAAAACTTAATCGATATTAGAGTTCCATCTTTTTTAAATGCTCAATTAAAAATTAATAAAAAGAGTAATTTAGTTGAGTTAAATACAAGGATAAAGAAAATCGACTTAATTGAAAATCTTTATATTCAAACATTCAATAGCGATACTGTTTTATTAAAGATTAAATATTTAGGTAAGTTAGATAAAATAATTCAACAATTAGAAAATCAAAAAATAATATTAAAATTGAACGGTGATCAATGGGACATTGAAATTATTTAATGAGTCAACTTGTATTTAAATTTCCTTTTAAAGTTAAATATTATGAACAAGATTTTTATGTTTCAAGTAATAACTTTTCCGCGTATAAATTAATAGAAAGTTGGCCTAATTTGCCTGGAAAATGGCTTAATGTTTTTGGTGAAAGTGGCTCAGGAAAAACTCATTTATCTAAAATTCTAGAAAAAAAAATAAAAAAAATAAGTATCATTGAAGCAGAAGAAGTTAATGATAAAAATATAGACATCTTAAATGAGATTGACTGTTTAATTATAGATAATTATCAAAATAATATTGATGAAAAGCTATTCTATTCTATTCTAAACCAATCAAAGCAATTAGATAATTATATTGTCATTAACAGTATTAAATCCTTAAAACAATTTAACTTTAATCTCAAAGATCTACAGTCTAGATTAAATAGCTTTGTATTTATTGGTATCAAATTACCAACGGATGATTTACTGCAGGTAATAATAACTAAATTCTTTTCTGAAAAGCAGATAAATCTAAATCCAAAAATATCAGAGTACATTATAAAGAATGTGGAAAGAACTTATGAAAAAATGTTTAAATTTCTAAAGGATGTTGATGAATTGTCGTTATCTACTGGAAAATCTATAAATATTAATCTAATAAAAAAAGTAATAAATAAATGAATAAATATAGAACACATAATTGCTCGGAATTAAATGAAACGAACATAGATAAGACAGTACATATATCTGGATGGCTTCATAGAAAAAGAGATCATGGAAATCTACTGTTCATAGATTTAAGAGACCATTATGGCATAACTCAATGTGTAATTGAAAATAATAGTAAATATTTTCCTATACTTGAAAAGACTAGACCGGAGTCAGTTTTGAAAATAACTGGTAAAGTTGTAAAAAGAACATCAGGTACAGAAAACAAAGATTTAAAAACTGGCAAGATTGAAGTTTCAATCATATCTGTAGAAATTTTATCTGATGCTAAGGAATTACCAATACCAGTTTTTGGAGAGCAAGATTATCCTGAAGATATTAGATTAAAATATCGATTTTTAGATCTTAGACGAGAAGAAGTGCATAAAAATATCGTTTTGAGATCAAAAGTTATTTCTTTCATAAGAACAGAAATGTTAAAATTAGAATTTTTAGAGTATCAAACACCAATCTTAACATCTTCAAGTCCGGAAGGTGCAAGAGACTTTTTAGTTCCTAGTAGATTGAACCCAGGTAAATTTTACGCACTTCCTCAAGCTCCACAGCAGTTTAAACAATTAATTATGGTATCAGGTTTTGATAAATATTTTCAAATCGCACCATGTTTTAGAGATGAAGACGCTAGAGCAGATAGAAGTCCTGGTGAGTTTTATCAATTAGATTTAGAAATGTCTTTTGTTGATCAAGAGGATATATTTCAAGTAGTTGAAAAATTGATGATAAGTTTGTTTAAAAATTTTTCATCAAAAAAAATATTAAACGAAAAATTTCCCAGAATTACATATAAAGATGCAATGGAAAAATATGGAACAGACAAACCAGATCTAAGAAATCCATTAACTATTAAAGACATCACAAATATTTTTACTAGAGATGATGTAAAATTTGATATTTTTAAAAAATTGGTAAAATCGGGATCAATTGTTAGGGCAATAATTACCAAAAAAACAAAAGATAAGCCAAGAAGTTTTTTTGATAATATTGATAAATGGGCAAAAGAGCAAGGGGCGTCTGGGTTAGCATATTTTACAATTGAAAAAGATGTAGAGATAAAAGGTAAAGGGCCAGTAGGAAAATTTTTTAGTGAAAATTCATTAAAAGAGATAATGAAAGTTTGTGACGCTGAAATAGGAGATAGTATTTTTCTAGCGTGCGGCAAAAATAAAGAAATAGAAAAAATACTTTCTCTAGCTAGAGATAAGATTGCTAGAGACTTAGAGATAATTGAGGAAAACCAATTTGCTTTCTGCTGGATCATTGATTACCCTATGTTCGAGGTTGATGATGTCTCGAAAAAAATTATTTTTAGTCACAACCCTTTTTCTATGCCTCAAGGTAATATTAAAGATTTAAATTTGGACAAACCTTTAGAAATTAAAGCTTTTCAATATGATATTGTTTGTAATGGGATCGAACTTTCTTCTGGGGCTATAAGAAACCATATTCCAGATTTAATGTATAAATTATTTGCTATAGCTGGTTATAGCAAAAAAGATGTTAACGAAAAATTTAGCGGTATGATTAATGCATTAAGTTATGGAGCACCACCTCATGGCGGAATAGCTCCCGGTGTTGATAGGATAGTAATGCTGTTGGCAGGTAAAGAAAATATTAGAGAGGTTACTTTATTTCCAATGAATCAAAATGCTCAAGATTTAATGATGAGGGCACCATCCGAAATTAGTGACAAACAATTAAAAGAATTAGGTATAAAAAAAGATATTAAAAACAATTAATTTTTAGTTTTTAGATTAATACGCACGTCTGAAAGATCTACCAGTTTTTCCTCATAATTACTTCTTACGAAACCTTTTGAAGTAATATTTTTCACAATTTTAAGGAATTTATCATCACCATCTTCTGTATGAATGCTTTTGGAGCTTGCTATTGAAGGAGTATGAGCTAAATCTTCTTTACCTAAATACGAAATAGCTAATTCTCTGAACACATAGTCTAAAATTGAAGATGCGCTTAAGATTCTATCATTACCTGCAACATTACCTGAAGGTTCAAACTTAGTATCAATAAATGCATCAACGTATTCTTCCAAAGGGACGCCATATTGTAAACCTAATGAAATAGCTATTGCAAAATTGTTCATCATTGCTTTAACTAGCTCTCCTTCCTTATTAGTATCAATAAAAATTTCACCAATTTTACCATCATCATACTCACCAGTATGAAGATAAACTTTATGATCTCCTATTTGAGCCTTTTGAATATAACCTTTTCTTCTATCTGGCATTTTAAAACGTGCATTATTTTTAGCTTTAATCTTTGAGTTTTGAAATTTTTGATCTTTATTAGTGCTTGTTAATTTTTCAGCAATACTATCTGGAATAGAGTCTTGAATTTTTGGGTTGTTTGGCTCTTTATTGTTTTTGTCACCAATTTTTTTTGTTTTTCGATTATTAAGTTTTACATCTATAACCTCAACATTGCCGTCAGTTCGTTGATCTATTTTAGACAACTCTTTGTCATTTAAATCGTCTAATGTATGTACTGTTTTAAAAGTACAAGTATAGTAGGTTTCTACAATAAATTTTTTCATATTTAAATGGAATCTCTTATATTTAAGATATATATATTAATTCCTTTTGGTGTCTATGGTATAATAATACAATTATAAATTGTGTGGATGTAAAATATTAAAATTATGGGTTTAAATATTATTTTTACTTGGTGGAATAAACAAACTTTTGGAACATTGCTTAAGACTTTATTTTATGGCTCATATGTTGGAAAAGATAAAGATGGAAACAAATATTATAAAAGTAAAAAAAATGAACGATGGGTAATTTATTCTAAAGATATTGAAGCTACCAAGATTAATTCTGACTGGTATCTTTGGATGCATCATACGATTGATAAAATACCTGATGAAAAAGATAAAAAGAAATACCTTTGGCAAAAAAATCATTTAGAAAATCAAACGGGATCAAAAAATAGTTACAAACCTATAAAAATAAAAAAAAATGATATTAAGAAAAAATATGAAACTTGGAAATAACATTAATTTATTTTTAGTGATATTTTTCTTTTTAATCAGTCCATCCTTAGCTGAAGATAAGATTATAAGTTCACCACTAATTAATTTAGAGAAAATAAAACCAAGTTTTGAAGAATTAGATGAGGAAAATGAAAATTCAAACATAAGCAGAGATATAAAAGAAAAAAAGAGGTCAAAAAATACTATAGAGTCCTCTCATGCCGTATTAATAGGATTAGACAAAATAACAGCTAAATCTTCTCAATTGGTAGTTTACTTAGATAAAGCTAAAAAGTTTGGACCTTTAGAAATTAAAATTTTAAAATGTGGAAAAGTTAAAGTAAATAACAAAGTGGATGATATTGCTTACATGCAAGTAAAAGATCTTTCCAAAAATGAAGATGAAAAAGTTTTTATATTTAATGGCTGGACTTTTGCATCTGATCCAAGTTTAACTCCATTTGATCATGCAATTTACGATTTACAACTGATTAATTGTTACAAAGTTTAATAAAATTTCTCTTTTCCTAACCAATTTGTATCAAAGTCTGAGTTAATGAATTTTTTATGATTCAATATTTTTTTATGTAAATCAATGGTTGTGGTAATTCCCTCAAGCACGAACTCATCTAATGATCTTAGAGTTCTCTGAATAGCTTCAGTTCTATTTCTTCCTTTACAAATTACTTTAGCAATTAAACTATCATAGTACGGAGTAATTTTGCATCCTTGAAAAATAGAACCATCAACTCTTGTTCTGAATCCAGATGGTTGATGACAAACACTAATAGTTCCTGGACTGGGTTGAAAATCCAGCGCTGGGTTCTCAGCATTAATTCTACATTCAATAGAATGTCCCCTAGGGCTTATGTCGCTTTGTTTTAGTGCAGTATCACCAGTAAATGCAATCCATATTTGTTCTTTTACAATATCAATACCTGTTTGAACTTCAGTCACTGGATGCTCAACTTGAACCCTTGTATTCATTTCTAGGAAGAAAAATTTTCCATTTTCGTATATAAATTCAACTGTCCCTGCACCTTCATATCCTATTTGCTCAACCATCTTTACTGTTTTTTCTAATAAATCTTTTCTTTGTTCCTCTGTTAAAACAGGACTAGGCGTTTCTTCAATCAATTTTTGATGTCTTCTTTGAACAGAACAATCTCGCTCACCAAGGTGCACAGTTTTATTTTTACCTGACATTATTTGAACTTCAATGTGTCTTGGATGTCTAAAATATTTTTCAATATACAATTCATCATTATTAAAAAATTTTTTAGCTTCACTTTTTGCAGTTAAAAATAAGTTTTCTAGTTCGTTCTCTTCATTAACTACTTTCATTCCTTTTCCACCGCCACCACCAGCAGCTTTAATTAGTACTGGATAGCCAATTTCTTTACATAGTGATTTTGCTTCTTCAACAGATTTTACTCCACCTTCAGAACCTTCAATTACAGGTAAACCATATTTTTTTGCAATTCTTTTTGCTTGAATTTTATCACCCATTCTTGAAATAATATCAGCACTTGGTCCAATAAATTTTATTCCATGCTTATTCACTATTTCAGAAAATTTTGCGTTTTCTGATAAAAATCCGTAGCCAGGGTGAATAGCCTCAGCGCCGGTTAGATCTACAGCAGACATAATTGATGAAATATTTAAATAACTATTTTGAGGTTGGTGCGAACCTATACAAACACTTTCATCGGCAAGCCGCACGTGCATTGAATCTGCATCAACATCAGAATGAACTGCAACTGTACCAATACCCCATTCTTTACAAGCTCGTATTATTCTAACAGCAATCTCCCCTCTATTAGCAATCAAAACTTTTTTGAACATTATTTTATTTAAGAATAACTAGAGTCTGACCAAATTCAACTGCCTGGCCATCGTTAACAAGAATTTTTTTAACTTCTCCATCACTTGTAGAAGGAACATGGTTCATAGTTTTCATTGCCTCAACTATCATTATAGTTTGACCTTTTTTTATTTTATCTCCAACTTCTACAAATTTTTTTGCTCCTGGCTCAGGCGCAAGATAAGTTGTTCCAATAATTGGAGATTTAATTCTAGTTCCATCTTCATCATCTTTTAAAACAGCTTTTGTGTTGTTAGACTTGACGTTTGTAGTTGTACTTTCTACAGAAGGTGGAGCCCACTTTGAAACTTTTATTTTTTTATCACCTTCTTGATATTCAAGTTCGGTTAATCGAAATTCATTCAAATTTTCTACTAGTTCTTTGATTAATTTTTTGTCAATTTTCATTTCGTTAAATATTTTTTCATTGCTTTTAAAGCCATTATATAACCATCATCACCAAAACCGCAAATAATACCTTTTGCAACTTTACTTATTAAGGATTTTTGTCTGAATTCTTCTCTATTATAAATATTACTTATATGCAATTCAATAATAGGTATTTTAAGAATTTTTAAAGCATCGTGTATTGCAACAGACGTGTGCGTGTATCCACCTGCATTAATAATTAATCCATGTTGATCTATTCTAGAGGATTGAATTTTTTCAACAATTTCGCCTTCAATATTGGATTGAAACATAAAAATTTCGATATCATTTTTAACAGCAAATTCTTTACAGTTTATCTCAATATCTTCAAGCGTGGAGCTACCGTATTGATTGCTCTCTCTCTCACCTAAAAGGTTGAGGTTTGGTCCATTAAGAATTATAATTTTATTCATCAATATCTAATATAAATACTGATTAACTGAATTATGGCAAAAATACAATTAAATGGAAAAAAAATATCAATTAAATCTAACCTTTCCTTACAAGATTTATTAAAAAAATATAAGTTATCTAATAAAAAAATTGCTATTGAGTATAACGGAGCAATTATTCCTAAAATAGATTTAAAAAAAAAATATTTAAAAAATGACGATAAAATAGAAATTGTACATTTTATTGGAGGCGGCTAATTTGAAAAAAGATATTTTAAAAGTCTGGAATAAATCTCTCAAATCAAGACTGATTGTTGGAACCGGAAAGTATAAAAGCTTCTCTGAAACCGCAAAAGCTATAAAGGCATCAGGAGCAGATATGGTTACAGTTGCTGTAAGAAGGGTTAACATTTTAGATAAAAAGAAACCTATATTGACTGACTATTTAAATCCTAAAAAGATAACCTTGCTTCCAAATACTGCTGGATGTTTTACTTCAGAAGAAGCTTTGAGAACTTTAAGATTGGCTCGAGAAATGGGAGGATGGAAATTAGTGAAATTAGAAGTACTGGGAGATAAAAAAACCCTATATCCTAATATGATAGAGACAATTAAATCAACAAAAACTCTTGTCAAAGAGGGTTTTAAAGTAATGGTTTATTGCACAGATGATCCGCTACTTGCGAAAAAATTAGAGGATAATGGTGCCTCAGCAATTATGCCATTAGCCTCACCAATCGGATCAGGTTTAGGAATACAAAACAAAATTAACATTTCTCTTATTATAAAACAGTCAAAAGTTCCTGTAATTGTAGATGCTGGTATTGGTATTGCTTCAGACGCAACAATTGCGATGGAGTTAGGTTGTGATGGTGTTTTGATAAATAGCGCGATCGCCGAAGCAAAAAAACCTATTTTAATGGCTAAAGCTTTTAGAGATGCAGTTATTTCAGGTAGAAATTCTTTTTTAGCTGGAAGAATGAAAAAGAATTATTTTGCATCACCAAGTTCACCGTTTAAAGGATTAATCTAGGCTTTTTTTTTTCTTCTAACCCAAAGTGTTCTTAATTTTTTTACCGTTTTCACTTTTTTAACATCTTTCACTTCTTTTTTTGCCTTTTTTGTTATTTTTTTTCCTTTTGCTACATTTTTTTTGGTTTTTTTAATCTCTATAATTTTATTAATATTTTCTACTATATTAATAAGTTTTTTTGTTTTATTTAATAATTCAATTTTATATTCCGGGATGATCAATTTTTCATCAGATAGAATTTCAATCTTAAATAAATATTTTTTTTGAAAGTATTTTACTTCTTCTATTAAATTTTGTTCAATAAAAATTTTAACTTTTTCAGGGACAAACGCTTTTATAATTTTAACTTTATCTGTAAAAGCTAGGTGTTGAATTTTTTTTAAAATTTTTTGTGAAAACGATCCTAACGAAAGTTGTGTTTCCCATTTTATAGATCCTTCTCTTAATCTTTGTCGAGTCATTTCAAGTAAACCAAAATTACTTATTTTTCCTATCTGAATTCTTGCCCTATCTTTTCTTATGCTTTCTCTCATTTTTTTTTCGACTGTACGTCGATTGTAAAAATTTATCATATCTATGAAATCAATTACGATTAAACCTGACAGGTCTCTTAATTTTATTTGTCGCGCTATTTCTTCAGCGGCTTCTAAGTTTGTATTTAGGGCAGTTTTCTCAATATTGATTTGTTTAGTTGATTGCCCGGAATTTATATCTATTGAAACTAAAGCTTCTGTTGGGTTTATAACCAAGTAACCTCCAGACCTCAGTTTTACTGATGGTTCGAATATATTATTTAATTCTTTTTCAATATTAGCATCATGAAATAGAGGTATTTTACCACGATATTTTTTTATGTTTTTAATATTTTTAGGCATTAATTCTTTCATAAATTTTTTAGCTTTTTGATAAGCCTCATTACCTTCTATGAAAACATATTTGGTATCATTATCATATGTATCTCTTAAAGTTCTTTTTATGATATCTCCCTCTTCATAAACTAAAGAGGGTGCATTTGAGTCTAAAGCCTTATCTTTAATTTCTTCCCAAGTTTTTAGTGTATTTTGAAAATCTTTATCTATCTCATTTTTAGTTTTATTTGCACCAGCTGTTCTTACGATCACTCCCATACTTTTAGGAATATTTATTTGATTAAGGATACCTCTAATCTTTTGACGATCTGATGAGTTAAAAATTTTTCTTGATATACCACCACCTTTTGCAGTGTTCGGCATTAAAACCATATATTTTCCAGCTAAAGATATGAAAGTAGTCAACGCAGCACCCTTTTGACCTCTCTCTTCTTTAATCACTTGTATTAAAATAACCTGACCTGGTTTTATTACTTCTTGAATTTTATAACGTTTTATTCCAAATGAAGTTTTTACTTCTTCTCTTAAATCTTTTTTTTCATTTTCTATGTTTTTTTCATCATTTGCTGATTTATTATTTTGCTCTTCTGGTATTACCGCGTTATCGGATTGAGATTTTTCTTGAGAAGACTCTATAGCCTTATCTTTAAGATTTTCTCTTATTTTCTCTTCAGCAATTCTAATTTTTTCTTTATCTTCAGAAGGAATTTGATAATAGTCAGATTGAATGTCATTAAAGGCTAAAAAACCATGTCTCTCTCTACCAAAATTAATAAAAGCTGCCTGCAGTGAGGGTTCGACTCTACTAACAGTAGCGAGATAAATATTATTTTTAAAGTTTAAATTGTTTTTGTCTTCAAACTCATATTCTTCAATAGCATTTGTTGATTTGAGTACAATTCGAGTTTCGTTAGGATGCGAAGCATCAACGTATAAATTTTTTTCCATTTTAATTGAATTCCTTTTAATTTTGTGAAATCTATAAATATTAAATTAGTCATGCTAATATTTTATACGATTTTATGAGTAAATACACGTATTTAAATTTTTTAATGCCTAAAGAATGTCAAATTTATTATTAATAAATTAGATAAATGCTAAATTTTCTCAATTTTTCATTGAAATTTGTAATTATATTTTCAATTACTTTTTTATTTTTTATACTTTCTACATTGTGGTATTTCTCAATAGGCTTACCGGATTACAAAAAATTATCAGATTACCAACCTCCAATTTCAAGCAGAGTTTATTCAGGAGATGGAAAATTAATAGCAGAATACGCACTACAAAAAAGATTATTTGTTCCCTATGAGTCTATTCCTAGCAAAGTAATAAATTCTTTTCTTTCAGCAGAAGATAAAAATTTTTTCAGTCACACAGGAGTCGACCCTAAAGGCATCTTAAGAGCCATGATTAAAAATATTAAAAATATAACACAAAATAAAAGGCTTGAGGGAGCCTCTACAATTACTCAGCAAGTAGCAAAAAATTTTCTTTTAACTAATGAAGTTTCAATGAAAAGAAAAATCAAAGAAGCAATATTAGCTTTTAGAATTGAACGCGCTTATACAAAAGAAAGAATCTTAGAGTTATATCTCAATCAAATTTACTTGGGTCAAGGAACTTATGGAATAGCAGCAGCTAGTTTAGAATATTTTGATAAATCTATAAAAGAGTTAAACTATGAAGACGCTGCTTTATTGGCCGCACTACCAAAAGCACCAAGTAAATATAACCCTTACAAATATCCAGAGTTAGCAAAATTTAGGAGAAACTTAGTACTACAAAATTTAGAGGAAAATAATTTCATTACAAATAATCAATTAGATCAATTTAAAGACTCAAAATTAAAATTAAAAAAAAGAAAGATTGAAATAGTAAATGAAGCAAATTCTTATACCGAAGAAGTAAGAAGATCGGTTAATGAAAATTATGGTTTTGAAAAACTATACTCGCAAGGATTAAGCATTAGAACACCTTTAAACATTAACTATCAAATTCAAGCCATGAAATCTCTAAGAAAAGGTATAGAAGATTATGATAGAAGACATGGTTGGAGGGGCCCTATAGTAAACAAAAACAAGAATAAAAATTGGGAAAATAAATTAGGCGGTATTAAATTAGATCCAACATTAAACTGGAAAATTGCAGAAATTATAAATGTTAATAATGATCAAATTAAATTTAAAATAATTAATAAAAAAAAAGATAAAAATAGTATTAACGGTATTTTGTTATTAGAGAAAATAAAATGGACGCTACCAAAAAATAAACTTATTCCAGATAAACATAATATTGGAGATATAATTTTTGTAAAAAAAGAAAATAATTATTGGTCTCTTAAACAATATCCAAAAGTTAATGGAGGGATTGTTGTGTTAGACCCTTATACCGGTGATATTAAAGCACTAGTGGGAGGGTTTAATTTTAAATCAAGTGAGTTCAATAGAGTCACTCAAGCTAAAAGGCAGCCAGGCTCTGCTTTTAAACCAATAGTTTATGCCGCTGCTTTAGAAAATGGATTTGCACCAAATTCAATAATTTTGGACGCTCCTTTTGTAGAAAGCCAAGGAGTTGGTCTAAAAAACTGGAAACCAGAAAATTATGGAAAAAAATTCTATGGTCCAACTACTTTGCGAAAAGGTATTGAATATTCAAGAAATTTAATGACAGTTAGAGTTGCTAAAATATTAGGTTTAAATAAAATTTTAGACTTATCTAAAAAACTAAATATTTATAATGAAATACCTGAACTACTTTCTGTTTCTTTGGGTGCAGCAGAAACTACTTTAATCAATTTAACCTCGGCTTATGCACCTTTTGTTAATGGAGGAAAAAAAATTAAACCTAATCTTATTTCTAGAATACAAGACAGAAGAGGCAAAACAATATTTCAGGTAAAAAATAG
>Ga0233444_10004236_pt1 | contig 13802 bp, 15 predicted proteins | sample SI_124_October20_6_FD_182792 | JGI IMG/M metagenome (GOLD analysis project Ga0233444, IMG submission 182792) | Seawater microbial communities from Saanich Inlet, British Columbia, Canada - SI_124_October2016_10_MG | ecosystem: Environmental > Aquatic > Marine > Inlet | place: Canada: British...
TGGAACAATACGAGAGATAAGTGACCCCTATATTGGCACATTTCCAATCCCCGGGCAGCCGCCACTTTTTTCAAAATGGAACTATAGTTCAAATCTGTCAGCACCTTTATTGGGGGAACATAATGAAGAAATTCTACAGGATTTACTTGATATGTCACTCGATGAGATTGAAGCGCTTAAAGATGACCACATTATCGTCTCTGATATGAGACTAAAAACGAAATAAAAAAGTGAATATGTTTGCTATGCTAAAATTAAGTCTTGTGACGTTTTGATGCTAACCCAACATTTAAACCCTGCATGGGAATGCAACCTTTCATCGCGTTCTGCTTTATTTTCCGCCCGACAGTCCTGCAAGGCTGGTGGCAAGTGATGTGGTATATATCGCCCTTGCTCAGGATTGATTGTTAGCGCTAGGATACTGCGTAATATCCGGTGTTTACGATTAAAGAGGGTTTTGATGACACATCCCCCATTTACGACCTTAATTGACAGCCTGCCATCAACCGTTCCTTTTGTGGGGCCGGAAACACAAGAACGCCAGCTAGAGCGGCAGTTTCTGGCACGCATTGGCGCGAATGAAAGTGTGTTTGGTCCATCTCCTCTGGCGTGTGATGCCATTCGGCTCGAAGCTGATGCAATATGGCAGTATGGTGACCCTGAAAATTTTGATCTGAAAACGGCTCTGGCGCAAAAACATAATGTTAATTTCAGCAATATTGTCATAGGCGAGGGGATAGACGGGCTGCTTGGCTATCTGGTGAGGCTGTTTGTGACGAAAGATGTGTCTGTTGTCACCACTGATGGCGCCTATCCAACATTCAATTATCATGTCATCGGATTTGGCGGAAATCTCGTCAAAGTACCATTTTTAGATGATCATGAAGACCCGTTAGCTATCGTTAAAATGGCGCATGAGACACAGGCGCGTCTGGTTTATTTCTCAAACCCTAATAATCCTATGGGCACATTTCATGGCCCTGAAATTATTCAGAAAATGCTAGAAGAGCTGCCTGAAGGGTGTCTGTTATGTCTTGATGAGGCTTATGCAGATTTTGTTGAGGAGAGCGAGTTGCCAGTGTTTGATGTGAACCATCCTCAGCTCATCCGGTTTCGCACATTTTCCAAAGCCTATGGGCTTGCTGGTGTAAGAGTTGGCTATGCCATTACTAATGCGCCGCTTGCAACAGCCTTCAATAAGGTGCGGAACCATTTCGGGATGAACCGGCTGGGTCAGGTGGCAGCACTCGCCGCGTTGAGCGATACAGTCCACCTTGAAAATGTGAAGGCACAGGTAAAACACTCACTTGCACGCATTGCTGATATTGCTGTTGCCAATCACTGCATAGCGATAGCGTCTCGAACAAATTTTATCGCTATTGATTGCATGAAAGACGGTGCTTTTGCCCAAAGAGTTCTGGCAACCCTTATCAGTAAGGGGGTGTTTGTGCGAATGCCAGCGGTTGCACCACAAAATAGATGTATCAGAATATCTGCTGGCACCAAGCAACATTTAGATTTATTTGAAACTATCTTCCCTGAGGCTTTACGGGCAGCAGAGCAGTAAGCAGGACCTAACAAGCAGACTAAAACAAGGATGCAGAATGATGAATGAGGCTATTCTAACCGCGCTTGCGCCGCATGGTGAGCTAAGAGCTGCTATTAATATGAGTAATTTTTTACTGGTATCGGGGCGCTCTGCTGATGGCGGCCCTGATGGTCTTTCTCCAGACCTTGCAAAGGAAATTGCACGCCGACTAGGTGTTCCCTGCCGGCTTGTTCCCTTTGAGGGGCCGGGACAGCTTGCGGATGCTGTAGGGCAGGACATCTGGGATATTGGCAATATAGCTTTTGAGCCAGAACGCGCACAGACGATTGATTTTAGCACATCTTATATCAAGATAGATGCTAACTTCCTGGTGCGGGACGGCTCTAGCTTCACTACCAACGCTGAGATAGATAAGCCGGGTGTTGAAATCATCCTCTATAATAGAAGCGCTTATGATTTATGGCTGAAAGAAAATTTCAGTCATCCAGATTTCTTGCGCGTTACATCGATAAAAGAATCGCATGAAATGTTTTACGCCGGCACGGGAGATGTGCTGGCAAGCCTGAAACCCAGATTGGTAGACGAATTAGCAAAAATAGACGGTTATAGGATCATTGAACAACCCTTTACGTCAATTAATCAATCAGTTGGCATTCAAAAGGGTCATCCAGAAGCTGTTGCGTTTCTCAACAGTTTAATCCGTGAGTTAAGTTGCACTGGATTTATTGAACAATCACTGAAACGGCACAGTGTTGAAAAAAAGCTAAGTATGATGGTGTTTTAGCTTAACGTTTTTTAAATTTTTCAAAAAAGGAATAAATATTGCAAATCAGGTTAGTAAATTTATTTGAAGGCTGGAAAATAAAAGATGAAAAAACTAAAAATTTTTCTGGGTGACTTAAGCTACATCAACAAAGAAAATCGATTTAATTTGTTTGTCCCACTGAATATTGGCTATATCGCATCATACTCAAAGAAGTGCTTTGGTGAACAGGTTGAAATAACTCTATTCAAGGATCCAAATAAGCTTCTAGCTGCAATTAAAAGTGAAAGGCCTGATGTTCTTGGACTCTCTTTTTCCTACTGGAACACCAAGCTTAACCATGTCGTATCTCGCAAAGCAAAAGAAATTTTAGATAATAGTCTACTTGTCGTATGGGGTGGGCCATCGGTTGATACTGACGCAGACCAACAGCTTGGACTTTTTCGCAGATTTCCCTTTGTGGATGCGTTTGTAACAAATGAGGGTGAACTTGGCTTTGCAAATTTGATAGAAAAGCGTTTATCTGAAAATAGTAAGGAAATGTGGTCTGACCCTATTGACGGTATAGTGCATCTTTATAAAGGCAGGCTTTTTCAAGGTTTTAATATTGGACTTTCTCTAGATTTAAGCACATTAGATTCCCCTTACCTTACCGGGATTCTCGACCCGTTTTTAGGAGGTGATTTCTTACCTATGCTGCAAACATCAAGACTGTGCCCCTATACGTGTACTTTCTGTGTTTCTGGAAAAAACAAAGGTAAGTTGCGAGCCTTTCCAGACCAACAAGTTATGGACGAAGTTAAATTTATAACAAAACACTTCCATGACAAACCACATCTGCCAATGCATATCGTTGACGAGAATTTTGGTATTCTCAAACGTGATGCCGCTCTTTCTGACTTTATATTGGAAACGTCAAAAACGCATGGCTATCCTCAAGGGTTATTCTTCTACAATGATAAAAGGTTTAGTGATACTGCAAAGCACGTCATCAATAATTTAGGACATATGACACTTTATGGAATGGCACTCTCTTTGCAGACTGAAAATCCGGAAACGCTTAAGGAAATCAAGCGCCGTAATCTAACATCAGAGCAAATTGATGAAGCTATCGCTTGGGCCGCGGAAAGAGGGTTGCCGTCAACGACTGAGTTAATTTTTGGGTTACCGTATGAAACAAAAACGTCATTTGTTTCTTTTCTTAACAACGCTCTAACTAGAGGCTTTGATTCAATACTCATTAATAATCTGTATATAGTTGATGGTATCGAGATGGCGCGAGAGGGCTATAGAGAGAAACATGAACTAAAAACACGTTTTAGGCTTACTAGTGCTAATCAAGGGCTCATTGGCGGTGATTTTTGCGCTGAGTATGAGGAAGTTGTTGTTGGGTCAAATTGTATTTCACTAGACGATTTTAAATTCATGCGCACATTAAATTTTATGTTCTATGGAATTTTCTCTCTTAATTTTTATAAGTGGTTTTTCCAATTCGTTCGGCATTCAAATGTTCCAATGGCAGATTTTATTGCTGAACTTATTAAACCTTCAGACGAAAGCGAGAAGGTTACGCCCTGGAAAAAATTTATCAAAACCTTCGAGGCGGCGGCTATGGATGAGTTGCACTCTTCACCTGAAGTCCTGCATGAACACGCTCACAAGATTTTTATTGAAAATGAAAATCAAGTTTCAACTCCATCTTTGCTGAATGTTTATTATGGTGCCCAAATGATATGTTTGGATAACAAAGTTATTGAGGATGCTTTATTATCTACCCTTGGAAAGTTTGTATCAGAAAAAGAATATCCACAGCTGTTCAAGACGGCAAAGTTTTTAATTGAAATATGTAAGGCTGAAAGAATTGACCTGTTTAAAGATGAAAAGCCAAAGCCTATTCATACCAAATTTGACCTACCTCAATGGAAAAAAGATAAGTTCAGGCAGCCACTAACAAGTTATAAGACGAAACAATCCGAACTTATTTTTTCTGAAAAACCAGAGTTTCTGGTTAAATTTCCAGAATTTAAAAAATCATTTTCAGACTTGGATGAGAAGAGTTTTTACTTCAACGCCCTACAGTTTATGGTGCCAAGAACACAGCTGCTCTATGATGCTAAGCTTAGGTAAGAATTAACTTTATTGTCTTTTGCTTCCTTTATGATTGGCATTATGAGACTTTTCTCTTTGGCTCTTTTTGGTTAAAGAAGCATAGACGTGTCTGCTGATGATAGGGCTTGTCTGGCGTGATTTCTATTGATGGAAAATGTGGCTGGTTTGGTGCGTCTGGAAAGGCTTGTGCTTCAAGGCAGAGACCAGAAAAAGGTGCGTAACGTTTTCCATCATGTCCGATAAGCCCGTCTTTAATACCGTGTCCTGTATAGAATTGTAGGCCTGGCTGGTCACTCATCACAATCATGCTAATACCAGAATGATTGCTTATGAGAGTGGCGCGTTCACGTAGCATGACAAGCGGTTTACTTTTATCATGATTCCAGTAAAAACAATGATCTATAGGTTTTTCTTCACCTGAAATTAAAGAGTCTAATCTCCGATTAAAACGATAATCAAAGGCTGTATTGCTAACGCTATCAATACTTCCTGTAGGGATTTTTTCATCCGTTATTGGCAGGTAATGGCCGGTTTTGATCTGTAGGCTATGATGACGGAAATCATCTGTTTCATCGAGACAAAAATAAGGATGGCTCGCAAGATTACAAAAACTTTTCTGGTCCGCTTCAGCTGTTAGGCTGAGGATGAGTTCAGCTGTGTCTGTTACATGATAATGACAGGAAAAGCGCATGGGCCCGGGAAACCCTAGATACCCATCAGGCAAGCGCAAGGTAAGCCGCACGCTTGCTTGGCTTTGTTCAGCAATAGACCAGATCAAGCGCCCCGTTCCCGCTGCGCCGCCATGAAGGGTGTTTAGGTTATTTTCGTTCTTCTCAAAACTGAGTATTTTGCCGTCAAGTGTCGCCGTGCCGCCGGCAATCCTATTGGCAACAGGACCTGCAATGGCCCCAAAATGACCGGATTGCATGTGGTAATCTTTAGCGTCCGGAAACCCAAGCACAAGGCTGTAGGGTATATCAGCCAGTCTTAGCTCACACAGACTTGCCCCATAGGTAAGGATGCGGGCTTCCAATGTTTTGCTACAGATTTTAGCTTCATGAAGGCTACTGGATTGATTCATTGAAAACCTCTTATGTCCGGAAACAAGTCTTTATTCTACCAATATGAACAGTTGCTATCGAAACAAAATTTTTCTTACTTGTTGTATAAAAATGTAATATCCAAGCGCCCTAATGCTAATTTAGCAGATTTGTGACAAATTTTTACCATTTAGTTGTTGATTTTATCGGAAATAGGGCGGAGCCTTATGCAGGTGTTTTTTTCATGAGCTTAGGTGCTTGGTGGGCAACATTTTCCCCATTCTTCGGGCCTTCGCACGAAAGATGTAAGTAGGAGTGTTTTTATGAGTAATGGTCTTGCCCCTCGTCCAGCTAATGAAGAGCGTCGTGTTCAGGCTGTTGTGAAAACAGGTCTTGTCGATTCTCCAAATCCTGATTTTTTCCAAGTTTATTGTGATTTAGCCAGAGATATGTTATGAATGAGCTGAATGCCCCACAAACAGTGAAGCGGAGAAGTGGTGGACGGCTGGCGCGCCAGCAGGAACGCTCAAGACCTCTTGCTTCAGATTTAAAGCCCGTAAGGCCTGGCCTCATTGGCGGGCGCTACCAACCGCTAGCGCCGGAACAAGTAGCAGCGATTAGCGATACTGTTTTTCAAATTCTTGAAGAAATTGGCCTATCTCAGGCGCCGCAATCCGGTATTGATTATATGGTTGCTGCCGGGGCTATCTGCGGTGATGATGGCCGTGTTCGCTTTCCACGTGCTCTGGTTGAAGATACAATCGCTACAGCGGCCCGCAATCTAACCCTTCATGCCCAAGACCCAGAGCATGACCTGTTATTATCAGGCGCGCGGGTGCATTTTGGCACAGCAGGTGCTGCGGTTCATGTTGTTGATATTGATAATCACAGCTACCGCGAAAGTCATCTTAAAGACATTTATGATGCGGCACGTATTGTCCAGAATATGGATAATATTCATTTTTTTCAGAGGCCCATGGTAGCGCGCGATATACCAGACCCTGCTGATCTTGATTTGAATACGCTTTATGCTTGTATCAAGGGTACAACAAAACATGTTGGTACCAGTTTTACCGAAGCTCCTTTTATGGGTGCTGCTATTCGTATGCTTCATGATGTGGCAGGCGGCGAAGATAAATGGCGGGCGCGCCCTTTTGTGTCTAACTCTAACTGTTTTGTTGTGCCGCCTTTGCGGTTTGCCACTGAAAGCTGTCTGGTTATGGAAGAGGCGGTAAAGGCAGGTATGCCAGTCTTATTGCTGTCAGCAGGGCAGGCAGGAGCAACAGCACCAGCGAGTATTGCAGGCGCTGTTGCACAAGCAGTTGCCGAAGTGCTTGCAGGTCTTGTCTATGTGAATGCCATGGTGCCGGGCTATCCAGCTATTTTAGGGACATGGCCGTTTGTCTCTGATTTGCGGACTGGCGCAATGACTGGCGGTTCTGGCGAGCAAGGTTTATTAACAAGTGCCTGTGCACAGATGATCCGGCATTTTGACTTACCCGGCGGCGCTGCGTCCGGCATGGCAGATGCAAAGATGCCGGATGCACAATCAGGGTATGAGAAGGGCAGTACAGCTGTCATGGCGGGGCTATCAGGGCTTAATATGGTCTATGAAGCTGCTGGTATGCATGCCTCACTTCTCGGCTTCTGTCTTGAAAGTTTAGTGATTGATAATGATATGCTGGGCCAATGTTTGCGTTGCGTGCGCGGGATTGAAGTGACTGAAAACACGCTTGGCTTTGAGGTTATGAAAGATGTCTGTCTTGATGGGCCGGGGCATTATTTAGGCCATCAGCAAACCTTAAGCCTGATGCAGACAGAATATATCTACCCCGCTGTCAGTGACCGTTCTAGCCCCAAGGAATGGGAGGAAATCGGCAAACCTATTCTCACAGATGTTGCACAGAAGAGAGTGACTGAGATTTTGGAAAAATATCATCCCGGCCATATCTCCCCATCTCTGGATGCTGAGCTGCGAAGTCGCTATAGAATTTTACTGGATGAAATCTAATCCGGCCTAAAGGGTGTTTTGATGCTTTCTCTTTCGAGTTAGACAGGCTATATCCTTAACTATAGTTTACCCAAACCTAACCCATTGGGGGGGATGATATCATGAGTGAAACACTTGGTCTTTTTCTGGTAATCGGCTTTCCGCTGTTTCTTGTGATTGGCATCTGGGCTTTTGGTCGGTTTTCTCCAGAACCCAAATAGCTATTTGAGCGTATCATCTGCCGGCGCTAGGTGACTGGCAGCAGAAAACGCTAATAACACACATTTATGCCGGTTTTTAATCGCTCTTACGGGGGATAGTGCATCTGCACCCTGAACAGGTGTATTTGTCCCGGGCTCTCTCAGCCAGTCAGTGATATCTGAGCCGGTGCTTATGAGATCATCGCAAGTCTTATCAAGTGCGATAGACGCCAGCAGGCCAGCCCCTGCCTCGCATAAGGCGCATCCCTTTACCGCAACAAAGACGTCTGTAATTACCACGCCAGATAGGGCCACGGACAGCGTAACACGGTCTCCGCAGACAGGATTATTAAGAGTGGCTGTTAAATCAACATGCGATAGCGGGGTTGATGCACGCGCTATCTTTGCAAGAGCCAGAAGCTTATCTTGATAAAGAGTATCCATGAAACCCCTATCACCATCCGTTATGTGTCAGGATGAGGGAGCTTTTATGCGCCTGTTAGCAGAAGATAAAGCGCTGCAACGGCTACAATATAAGTCAGAATAACGGTCCAGTGGATAGAATGATATTCATTCTCTTCTGGAACGCCGGCTGGACGGTTTGTTGTATTTGCTGCCATTATATTCCCCGAAATTGTCGACGCATTAACATGCATCCTACGTCTACAGTCATACAAAACAAGCAGGCATCATGCAAGTCTCGTGCTGATGCCTGCTTATGTGTTTTATGTAATTTTCTTCACACCGATGATTTTTGCCACAATCAGCGACAAGAATACCGCACCAAATGAGAAGAGGGCCCCCATCTTTGCTGCGTCCTGAACCTCGCCCGGGCCAAAGGCAACAGCCGAGATAAAGAGCGATACCGTAAAGCCAATCGCAGCCACAAAACCAATGATAACAAGGTCAATGAGGCGCATGCTTTGCGGCAGGCCAAGTCGCAGGATAACCACAGCGATAAAGCCAAACAGGAAAATACCAAGCGGTTTACCAATGATAAGACCGCCCAAGACAAGCCATGTTGCCTCACCTATCGATGAGAAGACAACGCCGGCATTGGCAAAGCCAAACAGCATAAGGATAACTTCCACAGGCGCTTTGAGCGTATGTTCTGCTTGATTGAGCATATCACCATCATGGACCTCATCATTGCCAAACAGGCTAAAGGCTGTATCAGCATGAGGCAGGGCAGGCACAATGGGTAGCAGGCCAAGGGCTGGGTGAATGCCGGCTTCTTGGAACCCATACCAGCTTGCACAAGCAGCAATAATGTAAGGAAGTAGACCAAAGCGCGCCCGCACAGTTGATGATACAGGACGTGATTCATGGCCCTTATCAAGTATACGGGGGAGCTTGTTAAACAGAAACCAGACGCTAATCCCTGCACCAGCAGAGAGCAGGAGCCATTCCAGATTGAGGTCGCCTTGCGGATAGAAGACAGCAAGAATAATCAGGCCTGCGGCATCATCAGCAATCGCAAGCAGTAGCAGAAACCCGACAGCAGGGTGTTTGGCACCAAAAATAATCCGGCCAACAAGGTATGAAAACGCAATATCTGTTGCTGTTGGAATGGCCCAGCCATTAGACAGAAGCGCAAATTTACCAACCATGGCAGCGCCGAGAAGGTAGACTGTAATAGGGCCAAACATACCGCCAGCTGTTGCAATCAGGGGGGTGAGGGCCTTTTTACCGCGAAGACTACCAGACTTCAGCGCCAAAGCTTCCCAGACTTCCTTGCCCGCAATAGCAAAAAACAGCGCCATTAACACATCATTGATTAAATAATGAAGGGTAAGCGTTCTGTGACCGTCATGCAGATGACCAACCGGAAAATGTTCAATCAGCACCATATCAACAATATGATGATAACTAGCATAATCTATATTGGCCCATGCAAGCGCACCAAAGGCACCAACAACAAGTAAAATAGAGTATTCTTCGATAAATGACCAAAGAGAATTTTTTGAGGATGACATATGTTTCGTCCCTGACTTCCCAGATATAAGTTTCACTACTAGATAACACTTTAGAAACGTTTACTATTCCCAAAATCTTAAATTGTGGGCATTTCTACAGCATGATATCTGATAAATCAATTTTTGCAGTGCAAAAAACTAAACAGGCTATTTTTTTAGGCTCTGATATTTTCAGAGGGTCTGTCTATGGTAAAGGTCATCCGTTAAACATTGCTCGTGTTTGGCCTGTAATAGATATTTGCCGCGCGTTTGGCTGGCTAGATGATAGTTGTTTTGAAACTGTAGCGCCGGCGAGTGCCTCAGAATTGCACCTGTTTCATTCTGCTGACTATGTTGCCGCGCTGCAAGACGCACAAACACATCAGGCGCTTGATGAAAGCCGCCGTCAGCGTCACCGCATTGGTATGGATAATAACCCTATTTTTCCGCAAGTCTATGACCGTCCCGCAACCGCCGCAGCAGCAAGTATGCGCGGTGCACAGTATTTGCTTGAAGGCCGCTATTCAACGGTATTTAACCCGTCTGGCGGCACCCATCACGGTATGCCAGATAAAGCAAATGGGTTCTGTTTTGTGAATGACCCGGCGCTAGCGCTGCTCACCCTTGCTGAGCGGCCAGATGTTAAGATTGCCTATCTTGATATTGACGCCCATCATCCAGATGGGGTTCAGGATACGCTCTCATCACATCCGCGCATTAAATTATGGTCTGTGCACGAAGAAAATAGATGGCCGCGTACCGGACAGCCCGGCGATAATGGCGGCGGTCAGGCGCGAAACTTTACGCTGCCACGCGGCGCTGATGATGATGCTTTTCTGACTGTCATGACGCACCATATTCTGCCTGAAATAGAAGCGTTTGCGCCTGACTATCTGGTTCTTCAGGCCGGATGTGATGGGCTGAGTGATGATCCTCAATCTGGTTTGATGTTCACGACCACGGGCTATTGGCGCAGTATTGAAATGTGCCTTGCCTTAGCTATTCCGACCATGATTTTGGGCGGCGGCGGCTATAACCCGTTTACAACAGCTCGTGCATGGTCTGGTATTTGGGGGCTTATTGCCGGTCACTCGCCCTATAAAGCTGATGCCCCTCACAGCGTTCAAGACATATTGACCTCTCTTGAATGGTCACATAGGCTTGCTCGATCCCGCCCCGATAGGTGGGTAACCCGTCTTTATGATTAGGCGTTGCTATGCATGCCATCCGATATCTAAGGCTGTTGGCTCTTTTAGGGGCTCTGTTCTTTTCCGGCCCTGCTGCAGGTGAGGGGATTGCGTTTTCCCGCGGCACTGTTCAGCTTGTCCCGCCCGGTAAGGCGCCGCTCAGTTTTAAGGTTGAATTTGCCATAACACCAGCAGAACGCCGGCAAGGGCTTATGTATCGTGCGTCCCTTGATGAGAAGGCAGGCATGTTATTTGTGTTTAATGAGAGCGCGTTACGTCATTTCTGGATGAAAAACACACCGCTATCACTGGATATTCTGTTTTTCACCGAAGAACGGAGGCTGGTTCATATTGTCCCGAACGCAGAGCCTAATAATGACAAAGTAATTTCATCATTCGCACCAGTCCAATATGTTCTGGAATTGGAAGCAGGGTCAGTCAGCCGTTTTGGGCTTGAACTTGGCACAGCGCTTGTCCTTCCTGCAGGCTCTCTTATTGAATGAAATCCTCTTATTATTCGGCAGCTAATGAGAAGAGGGGGGTATAAAGTTACTTTTTATGCAACTTTAGGCTTGAAAATAGGGCAGATGACAGTGTAGAGATTGCGCAGTCGGAGTGTAGCGCAGCCTGGTAGCGCATCTGTTTTGGGAACAGAGGGTCGGGAGTTCGAATCTCTCCACTCCGACCATTCCTCTCCCAATCCCTTAGCCATCAAGCTTTTCTAGCCTTATCTGCTGCATCCTGCCGGTTGCTGGCTATCGTGGCGTGATAGGGTGTTATCTGTTATGCGCGCCTGTGCAAAGCACGGCCGTAATAAAGCCTGCGAAAGTCTTAATAGCTCACTAGCCAAATACAGCGCTTAACTTTTTCACAGTGGCGCGATATAAAGACATCAATCATCGCTTTCGCAAGAGGCGATTGGCAGTATTTCAGGGAATAATGGTAATGAGCAAAGCACGTATTTATCAGCCAGCAAAAACAGCCATGCAGTCTGGCCGTAATAAAATGAAAAAGTGGGTTCTTGATTTTGCCCGCTCATCGCGTGTTGGGCCTGAGCCGCTTATGGGGTGGCAGTCATCAGCTGATACAATGCGACAGGTTAAGCTGTATTTTGATAGCGCCGATGATGCTGTTGCTTATGCTGAAAAGCACTCTCTGGATTATGTTGTTAATACGCCGCAAAAGCGGTCGCCAAAACTTAAGGCCTACGCCGATAATTTCGCGTATGACAGGTCTGGGTCCTGGACACACTAGCCCACGATAACAGGCGGCGAGGCCAGCAACGCTAAACTTGAATTTACAGACGTTTTTATTTCCTGTAAAAGCCAACGCAACGGTTCCGTAGCTCAACTGGATAGAGCAGCTGACTTCTAATCAGCAGGTTGGGGGTTCGAGTCCTCCCGGAATCGCCATTCTCTTTCCCCTATATTTGCTGTGTGCTAATTTGGGATAGCTGATATGGCGTGGCGCTCTGAAAGAGTTTCAAACGCCCTTTAAAAAAGTCGCCAGTTAAAACATTATAGCTAAAAAAGCCCCACCAAAGGTAGGGCTTTCCTGAGATTAAATCTCTGCAACCACTGTTGCTAACGAAATGTCTCTGTGCTGAAGGAGCAGACTCATTAATCTCTGAAGCTTTTGATGCAATAATCGAGCCAGACACGCCTCTTCACTCCTAAAGCTACATTATTTGGCCGAAAAATGCTGATCAACGCGCCGCCTGACACCCCGTCTTACCCGCTACTGTTTAATAAAACCTGCGTTACTCTGTTCTGTTGGTCTTTCTAGCTGGGCTTTGACGGAGCCGGATATCATATCTGCCTTTATTGCATTACCATTTTGACCATCGGTTCGGCCTGTGGTAGTGCTCGGGGGCATTTCTTGTATCATGCGGCGATGAGGGGGCATAGCGCCTGTCTGATGCCTGCATTTAGCCTGTTGAAATGAGGGTGTGGTTCCATGCTGGATTGAACGCCGTTTTCTGTCGTTAAAAATTCACTTAAGAGATGTAATATGGCAAAATCACTTCTGCGCGTTTGGCAATATGCTCTGGGGTCTTATTCTGATGATAAGACGGCACCCTATGATAAGCCGATGCTTATTATCAGAACATTTTGGGTTCTGCTTCACATCACAACCTGCTTATTTATCATTGCTGGCAACGGAAAAACGCTCGGTTTTTGGTAGAATCTGCCCAGTATTTCATCATAACTGACATATCGCTTCCCTCTGCCAAACAGCTTTGCTCGGCCTTGGGACGTGGCGTAGAATTTTTGCCTTCGCTTACAACTCCGCTCTATGAGAACTGCAGAAATGCTATCCCCATGGCTGTGCCGAAGACAGCGTGTGACAGCATTGCAAGGACGCATACTTTTAGCGGGGTTGGGGTGTTGCGCGCAAACAGGCCTTTGCCAAGGGCGGGCAGGAAAAAACACCATGGCACAAAAGAGCTTGCTATCCCAAAGATCAGGCCATCCTGCCAGTTATAGGACAGCATTTTCAGATTTTCAGCCAGCATCCAGTAGGCAATGGCATAGCCAATCCCAACAAGGTAATGCACAATCCAGCCGAGCTTTACCTCACCAGCCAGTGCCGGCATGTCATCAATGGCAGGATTAATAAGAGCGCCCTTGGTAACCCCATAATAGAACCAGCGCCCCACAACGCCCCAGTTTGAGGCCGGAATATTGACTGTTGCCTGAAGCAACCTCTGCCAGATATCCATTGCGGCACAGGCAAAAATGCCAGCTATGATAATCGCGGTGATTGACATTTTATATCCCTCTCATGACGTCATGGGGATGACTGTAAAGGCTTATTTGTTTGTCTTAAAGCTCCTTTTTTCCTTTTTGGACAGAGCTGTTTTCTGCTGGCAGTATTTTTCCCGATAAACTAAAGTTTTTGCCATGATGCGCGCGTTAAGATGAGGAGGACGAGATGCCAGAACAGATAAATGCAGAGGCAAATGCAGAGATATTGTTTGATACGCTATTATTTGATGTTGCTGATAAT
>Ga0233444_10004240_pt1 | contig 13791 bp, 12 predicted proteins | sample SI_124_October20_6_FD_182792 | JGI IMG/M metagenome (GOLD analysis project Ga0233444, IMG submission 182792) | Seawater microbial communities from Saanich Inlet, British Columbia, Canada - SI_124_October2016_10_MG | ecosystem: Environmental > Aquatic > Marine > Inlet | place: Canada: British...
ACAGTCCGACTTCGGACCTATCACACTTTCTAAGGGTATGCTTTCGGGAGAGAGCGACCTGTATATGTGGCAGCAGTTCCTGCACTCATGGGCAGGTGGTGGCCCAGGTTCCACAAAGGATGACAACGACTTCCGTTGTGACGTTATGGTTAAAGTCTATGACCACCCGGTTACCGTAGCTTCGTACTACGACCCCGGTGCTTCGGAGACTTCCAATAGCGAAAACATTGGTGAGGTTAAGTTTGGATTCAAAATCTACAATGCTTGGCCCGCATCCTACAGCTTCACGGACCTTAATGCTGGAGACTCCAGCATTATGATCCAGCAGCTCGTGTTGAACCACGAAGGGTTCCATGCAGCTTACACCACGTCGGAAATCAATGCCCTCACTGCTGGAGAGCCTCTCAACGCCACCGGTTCAGGGGGTAGAGTGACCGTTCGCTAGTTTGCGTAAACCTTTTGGGGCGGGTATACTATAGGTATCTTTATACCCGCCCCACCCCCCATTCAATATACAGAGCACAAGGAGTAACACAATATGTCATCCGAACAGGATCAAGCTAAAGAGATTAATAAACAGATGCAGGACCCCATGCCCAAGGTGTCTTCCCCTCTACCTGGAACCTTTAACCTGTTGGCAGGTATCCAAGACCCTGATACGGGTGAGTGGTCAGATGCGGCGGTAGTCAGGGAGCTTACGGGACGTGACGAAGAACATTTCGACATTCTCCGCAAGAAAGAAGGTCTTACGTACACTGACTTTTACACAGCCATAGTCGTAGCAGGTTTGGTGTCTGTAGGGGGCACCCCCTCGGACGCTAAGTTGGTGGACCGTCTCATCGAGGCCGACCGCAACCTAGTGTTCCTGGAGACCTTGAAGGCTACCTATGGCACCGACCGTGATATCACTAGGTATTGTCCTCACTGTAATGCTAAGAACGACATTACAATCGAGCTTGACCAAGACTTCCCTATCAAAGGTGCTGATATCGACCTCCGTGCCCCCTTGGAAGTTAAGACAAGTAAGGGTACCTTTAAGTTGAGACTCCCCAACGGTGCGGACCTGGCAGCGGGTGCTCGGGGTAACACTACAAGTGAGTCTAGTACGGCTATCATCTCACGAGTCCTCGTGTTTGAAGAGGGGGAAGAGCCGTTCAACAGAGAAGAGTACACCAAGGATCTGAACTTTGGTGTGCGTAAGGAATTGTTTAATGCCCTCCTTGAGGTTGAGGCGGGTCCAGATATGGGGGAGGTGGACACCCAGTGTGCGACATGCGGCGAAGATATGCCTATTGCGTTCGATTGGGTTAGTCTTCTACTCGGTTAATTACGTATCATTATATTGGGAATACGAAGCGGTAGCTACTGTGTATCAAGGGTTTACGTTAGAAAACATTAAATCATTACCAGTTCGTGAGCGTGACTTTTGGGTACGCATGGCGAAGCACCGGTATAACACACAGTAGCTAAGGATCTACAAGCATGGCAGACCAGATAAACCTAGACACAGACGCCATCAACAGGTTTACTAAACTCTTTGAAGGGCTAAAGAACGCCGTAAAGGGGGTTGACGACCAGGTTAAAGACCTCTCAACGACTCTTGACGCCGCCATTTCCAAGATGGAGAATCTGGCTAAGGCTAACCCCGGTGCTAAAGGGGGCATAGGGGGCAGAGGGGGTAAGGGTAGTCACTGGCAGAAGATGGAGGCTGACCCTGATGTCAAAGATGTTGCCATGGGTCATAGAAATGACAAAGGCGGCAGTCGAACATCCCGGCCCTCCACTCCTCAGAGTGGGAAAAGCTCCGACGTATTCTGGGACAAGCTAAAGTCCCCCGATCATCTGAAACAGAGCGCTAAGACTATAATGGTCGGACAGGCTCTCGGTGGTGTGACCTCCCAGGTAGGTCAGGCCGCTGCTAGTCGTATGGATAGGGGGGCAGAGTACGCCCTTAGTTCAGACCGTCTAAATGTCCAGATGATGGTGCGATCGGGCATGAATCACCAGGAAGCTCAGGCGACCCGCAAACCTCTCCGTGACTTCCGATTGGGAGGTCTTGAGGGGAATAATACTGTTCTACAACAATCAATGCGCCTTAACACTAACACTGAGCAGACGGGTTCGTTCTACGAGCACCAGCGTGCTCTGACCGGATATGGCCGGTCAACTGCGGATGCCGCCCAGTCTTACGAAGAGCTACTTGGCCCAGAGATTGCTAACAAGATGCAGCGCAACCTGGGGGTCAGTCCTTATAAGATTGGCGGTGGTCTTAAAGATCCCGCACAGGTACAAAAGGAACTGTATCAAAGGTTCAACTTAGGAAATGACAAACTTCTTCAGGGTGGTAAACAGCTTGGATCTGTGACTCGCTCGGCTATGGCACAAGGTGGTTTAGGACAGAAGCAGCAGGACGAGCTTTTCCTATTTGCTGAAGCGCAGAACACTTTTGCTTCAAAAGGAGGTAAGGGTACTTTTGATGCGTCCAAAAAGGAGCACCGAGAGCTTGTCGATATAGAAGACACCTTCGCCGCCCAGCACGAGCAGACTGAGCTAGAGAAGTCTAACAGAGAGGAACGCTTCGCTGACCGCCACATGGACCACTTTGAGGTCATGGAGGAAAACCAGCAGAAGATGGTCAAAATCCTGGGCAACATCGAAGCGGCACTAACTCCTGCCCTAGGCTTTGGTATAAAGAACAAGCCCTTTTCAGGCGCAGCAGGCGGTATTCTGAGCGGTCTAGGATTTGGCTTATCTATGCTACCTGGCGGCGGCCCTGCCATGAAGATAGCCGGTATCGCTGCAACAGCGCTCGGTGCTATGTCGGGTGACGGTGAGTTCGATAAGGGAGGGTCTGGAGGCCCTTCAGGAGCTGCATCAGGACCTACAGGAGCAACCTCCCCCTCGGCAGGATCTAGTAACGATGCGAACATTAAAGTTCCTACGTATGGTGCTCCTGCTTCTATAGCTGAGGTTAAGAATAAGTCTGGTTTTAAGGCAATGCACCCCAATATGCAGAACCGACTCCTTAACATGATGAGGGAAGGTAAGGGTAAAGTCGGATTTGGTGAAGGCATCCGTGACTCTAAGGTCCAAGAGAGAATGTTTCTTGATCGATACCGTCCTGATCCCTCTGGTAATGTCACATATCAGGGTAAGCAATGGAAGCTTGTTAAGGGCGCACAAGCCGCCCCTCCTGGACGTTCCATGCACGAGATTGGTCTCGCTGCTGACCTCGTATCAACTGATGGTCATAAGTGGATGAACGCCAACGCCCACAGATTTGGTCTTAAGCACTTTGCCTCTGTGGGCAACGAACCGTGGCACGTTCAGCCCGCTGAACTTCCTAACTCTCGTCGCAAGTACGAAAAGCAGGGCGCTCCCTGGGGTACAGAGAAGTTTGAAGAGTCCGAATACGGAGATACCCAAGATTCGGAAGGTCTTTCGATTGCTGAGCAGACGGATGGTCACACTGAAGACGAAGGTGCCGCTGCTGGTATGGCTACTGCTGGTTTGCGTGGATATGACGGTATGGCTATCGATGAGATCGCTAATGCTATGGAATCGGAGAACCTTGCAAGGTTGGGGGCCGGTGGTAGTGGAGGAGACTCCCACGGTTCAGGAGGAGGAGGAGAGAGTGGTTCAGGAAACTCCTTGGGAGTTGAAGGTACCGCAGTCGGTGCTGACGCCGCCGCACAAGCTGCCTATGCTGCTGGTTTCCGAGGTTCTGACCTTGCGTCCATTGTGGCTATTGGGGGCCGCGAGTCACGCTGGACGAACGTCAAGAGCCAGAGCAGTGACGACTGGGGTATCTGGCAGATCAACGGCATCAACATGGACTTCCTCAAAAAGAAGGGGATTGTCAGCAGCAAGCAGGATTTGCTCAACCCGAACAACAACGCTCGGGCTGCATTCGCCCTGTACCAGAACGACGGGTTCAACCCGTGGAACGCATCCGATGCGTCCTCGACGCACGGCGGTGGACCAGGCTTCGACGGCAACGGCGACCATATGCACAATACTGATGACTTTATGTCACAAGCCCAGGTAGCCTCTTCTAATGCTGAATCGGGTGATGCTGTCTTTGACAAGTCACCGACGACACACCCCACGGGATCAGCACATCCATCGGGACCCCGAAGCGTGTCACTTAACCAGCCCATCAACGTAACTGTGTCCCCTACTATCAATGTGACTGCTAGTAACAACATGGATCTTGACGGTATAGCTGATACAATAGCTTCCATGCTAGAAGCCAAAGTTAGAGAACTAAATCTGAGGAGTTCGTAATGAGTTATAGAGATAATTCTTTCCATAATCTGTTCGAGGAGTTTAATGGCAAACTTGACGGTGTAAGTAGTAACAAACCGTTTGCGTACCCTGGTCCAACTCAGCGAAACCTTAATAAAGATGGCAAGTTTGAAGAGTCCAAGGTGATGCAGAGGGGGTACATCCGCAGTATTCCAACAGAGATATATGGTGCTAAACAGCCCGTTATGAAGGCCAACTTTCAGTTTAACCCCTCAACCCTACAACAGAGTGTTCAAGCTCAGGCTGATACGCTTGATCTGATTAGGCAGGACCCCGCTCAGTATTCCACGCCTAGGCCGGGTAACGCTAACTTAGCTTTTAACCTCAAGTTTGATAGGTCCCACGAGCTAAACAATTACAAAGAAAACGTAGAATACACTTCTAAAAACATATGGAGTTGGGGACCAGAAACGGTTGGGGTGTACCATGACATTGACGCTCTGTACCGGGTTATTGGTCAGGGAGCGTACGCCGACACTTACAAGTATCTTAAAGAAGTAGTTAGACGACGAGGCATTCTATCCCTGAACGATTCAGAAGGATCAACCATAGGAGACTGGGAGGGGGGAGACGCTGGGGGTACCGGTATCGAGGGTGAGGACGATGAAGGTTTTACCTTTGATGATTCACTATCGTATCTATTCGGAAAGGAAGATGCAGTTGAAGGTGGATTGATTAATAATACAGCGTTTCTAATCCCTCAACCTGTTCGTCTGGTGTTCTCCTCTCTCTTCGTGGTCGAGGGTCATGTAATGTCTTCTAATGTCACTTATTCTCGGTGGACCCCCTCCCTAGTTCCTATCATGGCAGATGTCTCTCTGACTATCGATGCGAAGGACATTGGATTCTCACGCGAGAATATGTTGCTAACATCGGTGCTGAAAGTGGCTGCTAAGAACGCAGAGCAGGAGGTCCAGGAACAACAGGACGCTCAACAAGAAGCTGTCACCGAAGCTCTCTCTATGATAAGCTCGGCTCAAGTAGGTATCATCGATCTGACTGAAAGAGAGCGGGGAGGGGGCAGCGACGACTCATGGGGCAACACAAATAAAAAGGAGAGAGGGCAGCAGCACCCTGGGCTGGGTCATGTACTTTGGCACCTTGATAATAAGTGGGTGGACGGGTCTACAGAGATCTCTGGTCCTTCATGGTCCCACTTGTATAAGTCCTGTTATCTAACTGGGGGGCAATCAGACGGTCTCGACAAGTTGAAGGACTACTTTGAAGACGGCACTATTAAATCTATAAAAATGAAGTATAACGTCAGCCTGTATGGTCCGTATAAAGTGGATGGCGAAAGGGAGAACAGGCCTGTGTATCGAACAGGAGGTGGCGGACAGGTTCCGGTAACGTTGGTTGACCCTGATAAAACAGCAGTGGAGTCAATTCCGCTGCACGGGAACGCCGTCTCTACTCTATTTACAGAGCAGTACACTGCTGATGTCACAGCAACCAACTGGGACCAGTTCCAGAAGTTCTTTAATTACAAATCATACCATGTGGAAGGAGACTCCAAAGAATCCAAGACCAGCGGCCTCCAATCGGACGCTTTGAACTGGCGAGATGACCAGCAGGCGATCATCGGGGGCGTCAACCAGGTATCTCGGAACGGTGGAGTCCCCAAGAAAGATGGCTACTCTGGCTCCAGCGGTATGTTCCCTCTGATCTCTGGTAGGGTTAACTTCGGTTCCGGTGAGGGAGGTCGGATGGATGATGACCTTAAAGACGAGATATATGTGTATAAATGGGATATAGTAGGGTCCGTTGAGTTTGGTAAGGGTGAAACCATTGAAAAAGATGTTGCCACCACCACGGCCACACGGTGGGGAGCTGGGACAGTAGCTGACCTATTTGACCAGGAGCACCAAGGTACACGATCAAACACGACCAGTCAGGTAGGTGACAGAAGGTTCACTCTGACATCCAACATACCTTTGGACTGGGTGTCAACTGCGGCTACGGCTACGGTAGCGAATGCACCTACCGTTCCTGGCAATACACCGATCAGAGGGTTGCCTGCTAAGAGTTCAGGTAATCTTCCTCGTGTTGAGGCAAAAGACGGCGGGTACGCTCGCCCCCGCAGCAGTGGAAGCACTCCAAGACGGCGTGATAAGTACTTAGCGGGTATTGATCCTAACGGAGCAGCTAAAGCAGATAAACGTAAGAAGGACACCCCAGGCGGGACTTCTTCCACTAATCCTAACAAGGGCGGCAATGGACCGTCGTTTCCAATCTAAGAAGGGACATCATTGTGAATACTAAGTACAGCCAAGACTCTAGGTACGAGCTTTCAAGTGACCGTAAGAAAGCGTTTAGGAAGGTCTCTAACTTTGCTGTCTCTGGTAAGTACTCCTTGCATATTATAAAGGAAGGCGACACTATCGAGAACCTCGCAAACAGGCTTCTTGGGGACCCTTCCCGATACTGGGAGATCGCAGACATGAACCCGCAGGTTAAGTTCCAGTGGGATCTAGTGCCGGGGGATAGTATTAGGATACCGTCGTGATTATCGGCGCACCCGGCAGCACATCGCCTAAGTATTCCATCGTTCTCGACGGAGTTCCCTTTGATTATACATCCCTGTCTGAAATTAGGATAGGTATGAAGGAGAACCACCACGATGTACTAAGTGTTAAGGTGGCGGGATTCCCTACTAGAATGGTTAACAAATATAAAGGACGTGCTATATCGTTAGAGGTGTCTACGGGCCCTTTCTACCAGGAGACGTTTTCGGGATACGTAGAGTCGGTCAACCCTACAAGTGATGTAAAAACTGGCCCCGTAAATCATAGCCCCCTTCAGACTGCTGAGATTGTCGCTATGGGTGCCTCCTGTGGTATGAAAGGTGCTCAGACCCATGTTTGGGAGGGTGTCACACTTTCCGACCTCGCAGTCGAGTTGGCCGGGAAGTATTCGATGAGTGTGGACGTGCCTAGAACATCCTTGACTTATGAACGTATCTTGCAGAGCCAGGAGTCTGACTGGCAGTTCCTGGTGCGTGTCTCTAACCAGCTTGGGTATAGGGTGACGTGTCATGGTACTCACATCCATATCTTCGACCCTTACTCTTCAGTAGGTCGAGGTATTAGTAGGAGTAACCTTGTTGACTTTGTAGCTGCTACGGCTTCAAATGGTCCTCTACAGCCTGGGACTGTGCATAAGTTTGACGTTCAGTCCAACCAATCTCACGCTGACGGAGTTTACTTGGACTCTACAGTGACGGTGCTTGGAGAAGGGGACGCAGCCCCTTATGACATATCCACGTCCGATATATTAGAGATAGGTAAGCCCGCCCGTTTCCAGCATCGTATAGCGCACCCTGTGGATAACTATGAAGAAGGGTTGAGAATGCTCCACAGCGAGAACAAGAATCATTACGACCACGACGCTAGTGTTGGATGCTCACTACTCCTGGGATGCCGCCCCGGTGGTGTGGTTTATACTGCTGGGTATGGTAATGATTTGGCAGGATTCTGGTATGTATCAGAGGTAGACCACACAATAGCCCAGGGTAAGGCGGTTACAAGTCTCTCTGTCCACAAGAACATTAACTCTGAATTAGATCAAGATACGGCAAACATGCAGGGACCTTCTCTTACTAACGTCCCTGATACGTCCTACGTAGACGGGGCGTGGCGCACTCAGAAGGACGTGTACCGTGTCTACTAAGCACCACACAGGGTTTGGTATTTATCCCGCCTACGTTGTCAGTAATTCCCCCACATTCACCACGGTAACCATCCCTGGCCTGACTGGGATGTCGTCGGTCAAGATTCCTGACCCGTCGTCGTCTTTTAACAAGCCTGCGGTTGGGGAAAAGACATTCGTGGCTGTTAGTCCTGACCTCTCTGTTATCCAGTGGATCTCCAGTCCTGGTGGGGGTTTAGACGGGGGGCACGCTGATGACGACGAAGAACACGTCCTTATTGGTGACCCCTACAACCCCCCTAGAGAGCTTGAGGTAGGACAGCTACTTTGGGATGGTATTGACGAGAACGTGTGTGGGGTACCAGAAGCTCCCCAAGACGGGCAGCAGTACGGACGTGAAGATGGCGAGTGGACGGTTGTCGAAGGTTACGAGCTTGAGGGAGATGTCTTCGATGAAGCCCCCCAAGATGGTAAGCAGTATGGACGTGAGGACGGTGAATGGACCGAGGTAGTAGGAGACCCCTTTCCCGAGGCACCTATGGACGGGGAGCAGTATGCACGACAGAATGGGGGCTGGTCGGCTGTAGAAGGAGTACCTGACGGCCCCCACGTCCTAACAGGGGACCCTCAAGACCCTCCGAGTGAGCTTGAAGATGGTCAGTTACTGTACGACGGAGATCCCAGCACTGGGGTAGACGGAGAAATCAGCACTGGTGGTACCTTGATGGGTGTTCTCGTTACAGAGATGAAGGAGCTTCGTAATCGGGTTGTAGAGCTTGAGGCGTACATTCAAGAATTGAAGGGAGCCTGATATGGGATTATGGATTAAACTAGAAGACGGGACAGTCGTCCCCACAGGCAGTACCGGGGGGATGGGTTCTCTATTCCTCACGGGTACGGTTACGTGTGGTAACAGTGCATCGTCTGTTAGCTTTGCGGAGGAGTTTGATAACCCCCCTAATATCACATGCACCCCCGTAGACTATGAAAGTGCGGTGTACGTACAGATTAGTAATATCACCACAAAGGGCTTTAGCATAGAAACCCAGGGTCCAACTGTTGATATATTCTGGCAAGCTACTGAGGATGGTAAAGTAAACCATTTCGGAGCTGTAGGAGCCACAGGAGCACCCGGTCAAGATGGTCAAGATGGTAAAGACGGACAGGATGGTGAGGATGGTAAAGACGGTGAGGATGGTAAAGACGGGTTAAACGGGTTCCCCGGTGCCCCCGGTCCTCCTGGTACTCCCGGTGCCGACTTCGATGGTGAGCACGTTTTGAAGGGCGACCCCGAGTCCCCTCCGGCTGACTTACAACACGGTCAACTACTATGGGATGGTGAACCTACGCCTATCAGCGGAGGCGACCCAGACGTGTCCGAAGTTGTTGCAACATTACTGTCCAGGGTTGAGGAATTGACAGCTCGACTTGATAGAATGGAGGGCTTATGAGTACCCGCACCGCCCCCCCTGCCTTGCACTGTAAGGGTAAAAGTGGTATTATTGTTACTGAAAGGATCTCAACATGGGTTTGTGGCTGAAAATGACTAACGGCGAGGTTGTTGAGATCAACACCGATGGTCTTGCTGAAGCACCTGAAGACGGTAAGCAGTATGCTCGGAAGGACGCTGCCTGGGCAGAAGTAGAGGATACAGATATCGAGGACGCACCCGAGGACGGTAAACAGTATGCCCGTCAGGATGCAGCATGGTCAGAGGTAGAAGCTGCCGAGGTTTTGAGAGGAGATCCCAATAATCCCCCCGCTGACTGGGCTACGGACCAACTACTCTATGATGGTATTGAGGACGACGGTTCCAGTGGTGGTAGCGGTTCTGGCGGTGGCCCACACAACCACGACGAGTATGCCTTGGTCGAGCACGACCACGACGAGTTCACGCACGACCACGACTACCTGCCGCTGTCGGGCGGCACGCTGACGGGCGACCTGACGGTTGACGGCGTGACTTCAACGACGGGACTGATCGCAAGAGCCAACGGCTCGTCATCGCCTACCAACCCGAACATCATCTTCGGTGATGTCGGCGTGAACGCTCAGACAGGTTTCTATCGAAACTCGACAGGAGCGATTCAAGTTGCTTGTGAAGGCGAGCCTGTTGCTAGGTTCGGCTTGGAGAAGCTCCAGCTCTACAACGACCTACAGATCGACGGCCTCATCATCGGTCAACTTGGACCCGTTCCCGCCGACTTCTGGGCGGCGACCACCAACGGCGTCGTGTTCAGCGGCCACGGGCTGATCGGCGGCTCGCAAGGTTCATATCGCCAGTCGATGACATGCAACGGCTTCCGCAACACCGACAACAAGTGGACCTCAATCGGGACTGGCGGCAACGTTGGGGCAACGGTTATGGAACTGACGCCTAACGGCGGCTTCCACATCTTGGTTGCGTCCAACTATCCAACAGGTTCTGCATCGAACCCGCCGATTCGCTTTCAAGTCACCGAAACAACCACAACAGTATCGAACACGTTTAATCCTGCGGGCGGTACTACGTTCGGGATCACCGAGGGCATCGACACCCGAGATGTGTTGGAACGTGCCGAAACAGCAACCATGCCCGCCATTGACGAAGAGGGCGTAGCGACAGCAGACGTTAAAGGCGTCATGCTTAACGATGTTGTGACCGCACTGTTGTTGAAGGTGAAAGAACTGTCGGCCCGTATTGAAGAGTTGGAAGGAGCCTGACATGGCACTATGGATGAAGAAAGAAGATGGCACCCTGGTTGATGTTAGTGGCGGTGGTGGTGGTGGGACTTTTGACGGTGAGCACGTGCCTACCGGCGACCCCACTGACCCGGCGACTTTAGATATTGTTGATGAGGGCCAGTTGTTGTTTGATGGTGTGGAGAGTGACGGGTCTGATGGTGGCCCACACAACCATGCTGAGTACGCACCTGTCGAGCACGACCACGACGAGTTCACGCACGATCATGCTGAGTATGCGTTGCAGACTGAACTGGCTGATGAAACAGCGGCCCGTATTGCTGGAGACTCTCTCGAACCGTACACGGTCACGCAGGGAACTGCGGGCGAGTGGCCGGGTGTTGCTCACCTTGGCAAACTCGGTCCCCTCCCTATCTGGCAGTTATCCGTAACCTTGTTCTCATCGAATGTCACCTACGCGCAAAACGACGACGTTATTACAGGGTTCCCCGCAGAAGCGCTCCCGAACACTCCTGGCACGTCCCTGAAGTTCACTCTTTACGATTACGTTCAAGATAAACAGCTCCCAATGTATATTGGTTTGGCCGCCGACGGTTCTGTCGCTGTCAAAGCGGGGGTCGGGTTCACGGTGCGCGATATTCGCGGCGCTATGACGTGGATCGCTCCTGACCGTTCGACTTTCTCTGCTGGAGACTTCAGAGCAATGGTTGACGATTGGCGCTCAGAAGCACGTATCGAAACACTGAAGGGCAACTGACATGGGTTTGTGGTTGAAGAAAGACGGAGAGTTCGTTCCGGTCAGCGGTGGCGGCGGTGGAGATGCTGGCCCACACGACCACGACGACTATCTACCATTAGAGGGTGGCACGCTGACGGGTGACCTGACGGTTGACGGCGGTCGTGTCAAACTTCCAAACGCCAGATCGGAGGATGTCAACAGTGCGCCCCCGAACACCTACATCACCTCAAACGGTAATGTCGGCTTCACGACATACTCGCACGGCGACGAGATCGACACGGCTGTTGAGGATGCGTGGCGAACGCCGGTAACGGGCAACTCGCCTGACGACTGGAATGATGCGATCACGCCGGGATGGTGCGGCCTCATTCTGGACTCTGCGCCTAATGGCTTCCCATCACGTTCGTCCACATACTTTCATTGTCAAGTCACCAACTACGGCTACTCCGACAACTTGACGCAGACGGCTATCCCGTACTCGCTCGGCTCTGACGGGCCTGCTGATATGTGGGTGCGAACCCGTTACAACGGCAACTGGTCGGCGTGGACTTGCGTGGGTGGGACGCAGACTGGTCACATCAGCGGCAAGGGGCATTGGCGCAAACATTCTGACGGCACGCTGGAATGTTGGGAAAGGTCCAACTACCCGTCCGTCCCAATCGACGCTGGTTATGGGTCGCTGATCCTCGGGTCCATGTCATGGGTGTTCCCGCACGCATTCAGCGACTCATATCCCACTGTGACGGTTGGGTCAGCCCGTTGGGGAACTGGGGCGAGTTGGGGCGAGGTTTACACGACAAGCGCATCATCGGCCACGGTTCGACTGTACGACAACCGTGTCCGTGATGCCACTTCAAGCATCTACTTCACCGCTTATGCTATTGGCCGTTGGTATGCGCTCGGCGCAACCTTCGATGCTGAGGCTGAACCGATGCCAGAAGAGACAGAGCAAGACCGTCGTGATCGTGAACTTGAAGCATTGAACGTGGAAGGAGCCTGATATGGGCTTATGGATTAAAAACGATGATGGCTCTATTGAGAAGGTTGCTGGCTCCGGTGGAGGGGGCGGCTCTTTCGATGGTGAGCATGTTCTCACTGGTGATGTCGATAATCCCCCCGAGGAGTTAGCTGTAGGTCAGTTAATGTGGGACGGTGTAGAGGGCAGTTCGGGCGGTAGCGGTGGTGGTTCGTTTGATGGCGAGCATGTGCCGACTGGTGATCCGACTGATCCAGCGATGTTTGAGGCGCTTGATGTTGGTCAGTTGTTGTATGACGGTGTTGAGGACACTGGCGGTGGCGGTGGCGGCGGCGACTATTTGCCATTGGCTGGTGGCACGGTCACGGGTGACCTGACGGTTGACGGCAACGCAAAACTATCTATCTGCATGCCGTCTGACCATAGGTACAAGAGTGCTGGCACCGTATTCGTCAGCCACCCCTCCCACTTCAGTGATGGCCTGATCGGCAGTTTCGGGCGAGGCCGGAACAAAGACCTATCCATTACCTCCAATGGCTACCCGACGCCTGACGGTTGGAAGTCATTGAGGGCGGAAGTGTCAGGCGGCGACGGAGCGGTTGGGGCGACCCAGCTCGACCTTAGCCCGCTTGGCGGTTTCGAGGTTCGGGTGGCGGAAGAGTATCCGACAGGTTCCGCATATGCAGGCCCACCTGTCCAATTCACGGTCACCGAGTCTGGCCCGTCGTTCAGGGCGATGCCTTCCAAGACTCGCACTGTCGATGACGTATTGGAGCGTGCAGAGACAGCAGAGTTCCCGCCCGAAGATGACGAGGGCGTGGCGACGATGGATGGTTACGACGAGGTGCCGCTGTTTGAGGTTGTGTCGGCATTGCTGGCGAAAGTGAAAGAACTGTCGGCACGCATCGAAGAACTGGAAGGAGCCTGACATGGGTTTGTGGTTGAAGAACGAGGATGGATTTGTTCCTGTTAGTGGTGGCGGTGGCGGTGGCGGAGATCTGACGTGGCCGTTGCTTGCGCCGGACGGTACTCGTTTCGCTCCGTCGTATTCGTTTGGCACTGACGGGTCTTCGGGTCTGTATCTCGCAGATGATGGCAGCGTGCGGATCGCAGCAGAAGGCTCGGACGCCATCGGTTTTGACGACCGTTTCATCACGCTCGGCGGGCAGCAGCAAGGCGTCGGCCGCATGTCGATTCTGGCGGGCAGCTCAGGCAGTCCCGTCTACGGCTTTGAGGGCGATATCGGCACAGGTATCTATCGGGCCGAAGCCGGTGTGCTTGGTGTTTCGACTGGTGGTGTTGAGTGGTTGCGTGTTGGTTCGTCATCGACGTTCACGGGCAACCTAGCGGTGACCGGTCGAATCGACGTAGGGGACGACTTCTATGTCAGCGGCATAAACGTCGAGGCGGGATATGTGCGACATGCTGATGGCGATTA
>Ga0233444_10004241_pt1 | contig 13787 bp, 10 predicted proteins | sample SI_124_October20_6_FD_182792 | JGI IMG/M metagenome (GOLD analysis project Ga0233444, IMG submission 182792) | Seawater microbial communities from Saanich Inlet, British Columbia, Canada - SI_124_October2016_10_MG | ecosystem: Environmental > Aquatic > Marine > Inlet | place: Canada: British...
TCTAAACTGTTTAGAAGAATTATGGGAGTTTCAAAACCTCATATTCATTTATTAATTTATGGTCTGTTTCTAACTTTTTCTCTTGCTTTTCTTTCTCCTTTGAGACCCTATATTATAGGTAAGTTGGTTGGAGAATATGTGAGATTATCCGACGAAGAATCTTTGTTTTACGGTGCATTACTAGTGGTAGCGATTTTAATTGTAGAATCTTTAATGTTAATAGCAGTTTCTTATCTGTCTAGTGACCTTGGCCAAAGAGTAGTTAAGGACCTTAGAGATCAATTATTTAGACACATTACCAAACTTAAACTCAGATATTTTGATCAAAAACCGATAGGTATGTTAGTTACCAGGTCGGTTAGTGATATGGAAACAATTGCTGAAATATTTTCGCAAGGGGTTTTAGTAATAGCTGGTGATTTGCTTAAATTGACTGGTGTACTCTGTTTTATGTTTTATATGAATTGGAAACTGACTTTAATTGTCTTAATTCCAATCCCAATACTTCTAATAAGTACCAGGATTTTCAAGAATGCTATTAAAACTTCTTTTCAGGAAGTTAGAAAGCAAATATCCGGACTAAACTCTTTTGTTCAGGAACATATTACAGGGATGAATATTGTTCAAATATTTAGCAGGGAAGGTGTGGAGGCTCGAAAATTTAGCAAGATAAATTCTGCCCACAAAAAAGCCCATATAAAAGGAATTATGGCCTATTCAATATTTTTTCCAGTAGTGGAAATATTAAGTGCAACCTCTGTCGCTTTATTGGTTTTATTTTGTATTTGGTCTATTTCTTATGGTGGAGTAGATTATGGTACTGTTACAACTGAGATGATGTCGTTTGTACTTTATGTAAATATGCTTTTTAGACCAATTAGAATGTTAGCGGATAGGTTTAATACTCTACAAATGGGAATGGTAGGTTCTGCTAGAGTTTTTGAGCTTCTAGACAACAAAGAATATATTTTTCAAAATGACCATTTAAAGCCTGAAAGTTTTAATGGAAATATAAAATTTAATAATGTTCATTTTTCTTACGACGACAAAACTTCTGTATTTAAGGATTTAACTTTTGAGGTTAATGCAGGAGAGACAGTTGCCATTGTAGGTCCTACTGGGGCTGGTAAAACCTCATTAATTAATTTAATCTCTAGATATTATGAATTTCAAAAAGGGACTATTCTATTGGATGATTTTAATATTCGAAATTTAGATTTAGATGTTCTAAGATCTAAAATTGCTGTTGTGTTACAAGATGTTTTTCTATACAATACATCAATTTTAGAAAACATTACTATAGGAAATAGAAATATTTCAAGAGAGCAAGTAATAGAGTCTGCTAAAAAAGTTGGAGTTCATGAGTTTATTATGCAATTACCAAAAGGGTACGATTTCGAGGTTAAAGAAAGAGGAGGGCTGTTATCATCTGGTCAAAGACAAATTATAGCGTTTATAAGAGCCTATGTCTATCAACCTCAGTTACTTATTCTAGATGAGGCAACATCTTCTATAGATTCTTTGTCTGAAGAATTTATTCAGAACGCAACAGAAGAAATTACAAAGTCTAGAACTTCAATTATAATCGCCCACAGATTATCTACTATTCAAAATGCCGATTGTATTTTTGTTATGGATCAAGGGCAGATTGTAGAACAAGGTAAACATAAAGAGCTTTTGAAAAAAAAGGGCAAATATTTTGAACTTTATAAAAACCAGTTTATACGTGAGAATAGCGAGGTAATTTAAGTTCAGATGTATTCTTTAAGAAAATCTTTGGTAGGGGACAATACTTTACTTTTAACAAAGCTTTCCGGATTGCCTTCAAAAACTAATGTTCCTCCTTTATCCCCTCCTTCAGGACCCAAATCTACTATCCAATCTGCAGATTTAATGATATCCATATGGTGTTCAATAATTACAACATGGTGTCCCATCTCTACCAAATCTTGAAGTGCTTTTATTAGTTTTTTAACATCGTGAAAATGCAATCCAGTAGTTGGTTCATCAAAAATAAAAAGCTTTTTCTGTTTTGATTTATTATGGCTTAGGAAGGAAGCTAATTTTATCCTTTGTGCTTCGCCACCACTAAGAGTATTGGAAGCTTGCCCTAGCTGTACATATTCAAGCCCAACTTCGGAAAGAGCAAATATTTTGGCTTTAATCTTTTTACATAGGGTATTGTCTTCATTAAAGAAATCAAGACTTTCTTCAACCGTCATTTCTAATACTTGAGAAATATTTTTCCCTTTAAATTTAACTTCTAGTACTTCATCTTTGAACCTTTTACCATCACACTCATCACATTTCAAATGAACATCTGCCATGAATTGCATGGAGATTGTTAATTGTCCTTCACCTTGACACTTTTCACATCTTCCACCATCGACATTAAAACTAAAATATCCAGGTTTGAAACCCTTTGCTTTTGCATGTTTTTCACTTGCGAAAAGTTGTCTTATGTCGTCATAGCCTTTGGTATAGGTTATAGGGTTTGATCTTGAGCTCTTGCCAATAGGATTTTGATTTATATATTCCACTCCACTGACTAAATCAAAATTCATTTTTATATCGCCACAGTGGCTAGCTTTGACTAATCCAGTCAAGAAAAATCTTTCCAAAAAAGTATGAAGTATTTTCCCAATCAAGGTAGATTTACCACTTCCACTTACACCAGTTACAACACAAATTTGATTTAATGGTATTTTAACCGTTATATTTTGCAGATTGTGAAGATAGGCCTCTTCAATTATTATAAAGTCTTTTGGTTTTCTTCTTACTTTTGGAACTTCTATCTTATATTGACCTGTAAGATATTTTGCTGTTAAACTTTTAGTAGCCTTCATTAATTCGCTATGATTTCCCTTAAAAACTACTTCTCCGCCATGTATTCCTGCATAAGGTCCAATATCAATAATCATATCTGCAGACTTCATCATTTCTTCATCATGTTCAACAACAATGACAGAATTTCCAACGTCTCTTAACTTTTTTAAAACTTCTATTAATCTAAGACTATCTCTAGGGTGTAATCCAATTGATGGTTCATCTAAAATATACATAGAACCAACCAAAGAACTTCCAATTGAAGTTGCTAGATTTATTCTTTGCGATTCTCCACCTGAAAGTGAATTAGAAGCTCTTTCCATAGTTAAATAGCCAAGACCTACATCTTTTAAATAGCTAAGTCTAGAATTTATTTCATCAATAATTCTTTTGGCAATTTTTTGATCCTCAGAATCCAATTTTAGAGCTTTAAAAAATAATGTAGCATCATTGATAGACATTCTATTTATGTCACTAATAGACTTGTTATTTATTTTTACGTAATCTGCATCCGCTCTCAACCTACTTCCACTGCAAGAATTACATTTGGTTTTCCCTCTATATCTTGAGAGCATCACTCTATATTGTATTTTATATGCATTTTTCTCTAAAAAATTAAAAAAAGCATAAATACCTTGAAAATAACTATTTCCATTCCATAGTAATTCGATATTTTCTTTCGATAAATTTCTAATTGGTTCATGAACTGGAAAATCAAAATAATGTGCATTATTAATAAGTTCAGTCTTCCAAATGCTCATTTTTTCACCTTTCCAACAAACTATTGCATCTTCATAAACACTTAAATTAGGATTGGGAATTACCAATTCAGAATCTATCCCTGTAACTTTTCCAAAGCCTTCACATTTCTTACATGCCCCAAAAGGACTATTAAAAGAGAAAAAGTCTAAACTAGGTTCTTCAAATAAAATTTCATCTTTTAGAAAAAGGTTATTGAATTTCTTAATTGTTGGTTTATTTCCAATAAATGAAATTATATTACATTTTCCTTTTCCTTCATGAAATCCAAGCTCAAGTGATTCCAATATTCTAGATTGATTTTCAGGGCTGCTGTCATTGGTTATTCTATCTACTATTATTTCTAAATTCTCAGGTTCATGTCCTGTTTCTAAGGCAATTACTTTTCCATTTTTCCATAACTTAGAATAGCCTTGTTGGATATAGATTTGTATTTGTTCATCCGATGTTCTTCCCTTAGGAATATTCAACGGGCATGAAATCATAAGTTTAGAATCTTTAGGAAGTCCAAGAACATAATTTAAAACATCTTCAGGATTATCTTTTGTTACTATTTGGTTGCTAACAGGGGAATATGTTTTTCCTATTCTAGCATATAAAAGTTTTAAATAGTCATAAATTTCAGTAGTTGTTCCAACAGTACTTCTTGTATTAGAAGAATTTACTTTTTGTTCGATAGCAATTGCAGGTGAAATTCCTTTAATATCGTCTATATCTGGCTTTTCAATTCTTCCTAAAAATAATCTTGCATAAGAACTAAGACTTTCTATATATCTTCTATGGCCTTCAGCATAAAGAGTGTCAAATGCTAGTGAAGATTTTCCTGATCCAGAAACACCAGTTAAAACAGTTAATTTGTTTCTAGGAATAGAGACACTAATATTCTTTAAGTTGTGTACTCTAGCACCAATAATCTCAATATTTTTATAAATTTTAACTACCATCTATGTATGAAACAGTTTGCAAAAATAATAGAATTGTTTTCAGTTAATCAATTTGTTTCCTATATTTGAACTTTAATCTTAAAAATCACTGCCTATATAACAATTCTACTTTAATAATTTATTTTTTAACAATTAAACGTAGAATTATGTACGCAAATGAAAGTGATGAAATCCTAGTAAATAAGTTTCGTTCAGGTAACAACAAAAGTTTTGATGCAATTCTTTTAAAATACCAACAAAGAGTATTTTCATATATTCTTAAAATGGTTAAAGATCAAGATTTGACCAATGATATTTTTCAAGAAGTTTTTATTAAAGTGATTACAAGCTTAAAGAAAGATCACTACCATCATGAAGGCAAATTACTATCTTGGATATTAAGAATTGCGCACAACCAAGTGATTGACCATTTTAGAAAGGATTCAAAAATGCCTATCGCCGGACGCTCTCCAAATCTTAAAGATGATTTTAATATTTTTGATTTATTAGACTTAAAAGAAGACTCCATCGAAGATGTTATGGTTAGCAAACAGATAATGGAAGATGTAAGATTATTGGTTGATGAATTACCAGAAGAACAAATGGAAGTTGTGAGAATGCGATATTTTCTTCAAATGAGCTTCAAAGATATTGCAGATAATACTGGAGTTAGTATCAATACATCTTTAGGCAGAATGAGATATGCTCTTATCAATCTTAGAAAATTAATTGAGGACAAAAAATTAATTTTAACCAACTCTTAATAAATACAATATTTTTTTTTTTGTACCGTTAGCAATCTATATAAATTTAGAAATGCCTATGGTATGAAAACTACAAAACCCTTTTACAACAAAAAAGTAACAGAGCCCTCTGCTGAAACAATAATGAATATAAAGTCTTTTGCAAGAAATTATGTTACTTGTCATTCAAGTACATTAAAAAAGGACATTAACTGGCTAGAAAGTTAGTTATTTAAAATATTCTGAAACTAAGAGTTCTTTTGTTTTATGCTTCCAAGAATAAAATCCTTCGCCAGATTTTACACCTAATTTACCAGCTGTAACCATGTTTACAAGTAAAGGACAGGGAGCATATTTGTCGGTCCCAAATCCTTGTTGAAGTACTTTTAGAATTGCAAGACATACGTCTAGACCAATAAAATCTGCTAATTGCAATGGTCCCATTGGGTGTGCCATACCAAGTTTCATAACAGTATCTATTTCTTCAACTCCCGCTACGCCTTCGTGCAAAGTAATTATTGCTTCGTTGATCATTGGTATTAAAATTTTGTTAGCAACAAATCCAGGGAAATCGTTTACTTCTACTGGATATTTCCCAATTTTTTGCGAAAGCTTCATAATAGTCTCCAAAGTTTGAGAAGATGTAGAGTAACCTTTAATTACTTCTATTAGTTTCATTATTGGAACAGGATTCATGAAATGCATTCCAATTACTTTTTCTGGTCTGGAAGTATTTGCTGCTATTTTAGTAATAGAGATAGAGGAGGTGTTGGTTGATAAAATACATTCTTTTGGGCTGTGTAAATCAATTTCTTTAAAGATGGAAAGTTTTATATCTAAGTTTTCTGTAGCTGCTTCAATAACTAATTCTGCATTTTTAACACCACTTTTAATTTCTGAAATAGTAGTTAAATTATTCAAAGTATTTTCTTTCTGCAGCTCAGTAATCTTCTCTTTGGTGACCATTCTCTCTAAATTCCTAGAAATTGTTTTAACTGCTTTTTCTAATGCGTCTTGAGAAACATCTATTAAATTAACTTGGTAGCCATTTTGAGCAAAAACATGAGCTATTCCATTTCCCATTGTTCCAGCACCTATTACAGAAATTTTTTTCATCTTTTTATTTTTAATAAATATACTTACTATTGAGTTATTTCCCAGACCCTTTTAACATTATTATTATTGTGTAAAATAGAATTTTTACATCTAAAACTAAGGACATATTTTCTACATAGAGCAAGTCAAACTTTAGTCTAGCAATCATTTCATCTACATTTTCTGCATATCCGTATTTAACTTGTCCCCAGCTAGTTATTCCAGGCTTAACATTGCTAATATGTTTGTAATGAGGGGCTTTTTTGACTATTTCATCAATATAAAACTGTCTTTCAGGTCTTGGACCAACCAATGACATTTCGCCTTTAATGACATTAAAAAACTGAGGTGTTTCGTCTAGTCTAGTCTTTCTCATGAATCTTCCAATAGGGGTAATTCTCGGGTCATTTTGACTTGACAGCTGCGGCCCATTTTTCTCAGATTCTAAAAACATAGACCTAAACTTAAAAATTTCAAAAGGTTTGTTTCCTAATCCAATTCGCTCTTGTTTAAAAATTATCCCCCCTTTAGAACCAAACTTTATTAGAATAGCTAAAACAATAAAAACAGGAATTAATAAAACAATTGCAATTATAGAAATTAAAAGATCTAGGATTCTTTTAATTGTTTTTTGCCAGGAGGGCATTATCTCGGGATTAACCGAAATTAGAAGGGCTCCAAAAATTGAATTCATTTTTACAGATCCAGTTAGAATACTGTACATATCGGCAATGACTTTTATCTCTACTTTCAGATTTGCTAAATCATTTATTATCTCATTTGTCTTTTGTAAATCATCAGATTCTGTAGCTATTATTACCTCTTCGATTTCAAAATCTTTTATAATTTTATTGATTTGATGATAATCTCCTAATTTTTTGAGACCAGTTTCACCAACAAGGTCTTTGCTATTTGCAGTAGATACGTAGCCTATAAAAAAATGCCCAGTTCCTTTTTTTAAATTGTTGATTTCATTGAAAATATCTTTTGCTTTTTTTTCACTTCCAATTAAAATAGTGTTGAAACCAATTTTTTTTTGGTGGATACTACTTACAGTTTTTGAGGTTAGAATGATTCTTGGAGTAAATGTCAGTAAAACATGCAAAACAATTAATGCAGTGATTAAACTATAATAGTCTTGGTAGGAGTTTATTTTATCGTCTAATAAAAAAGTAAAGAAAATAAAAATAATTCCTATGAATGATTGAGATAATGTTTGTGTGATTTCTTTAATACGGTATTTTTTGTAGACATTTTTATAGTTTCCAAATGCAGAATAAACCAAAATCCAAAATATGGATATTAATAGAGTACTAATAACTAGCTTGTGGTTTATTTCAAACGGATAATTTTCAATGTAAGTTTTTCTGTAATAGTTAAATAATAGCCAGCTAATAGCAGAGGATAGAAAGTCTGAAAAGAAATAAAAAATCCAAAAGTATTTCTTTCTCATTGACGGAATATTACTTTAAAATTATCTAATAGAATCTTAATGTCATTTACAGAATTTTCATTTGTTGCGGATATAAATAAATCAAATTCTGTTGCACTGGAAAAGAAATTAGTAGCATCAGGGATATATAAGTAGGTTTTGTTCCAAGAAACTTCATTTTCATAAGTGGGTACCAGAGTGATTAAAGGAAACTTTTGATAGCTAGGAACACTTGCATCTTTGTGTAATATACCAATGGTGAATGGATAGTTATTTGCATAATTGATTTCTATGTAGGCAGGAATATTTAAGTTTTTAGGAAAAGAATTAAAATCTAACTCGTTGGTTCTGAATTCACCGTAATAATCTGCACTATCCATAGTAATTATTCCAGCATCACCCTCAAAAAGCTCGTTTAAAGGGGACTCAATAATATTAATATCTACTTGGGAGGTGGTGTGGGTTTCAAATTTATGTTGGGGATCTTCAAAGTCTTCTATCCAAAAATAGAGCTGTTGCTCATATTCAGTTGAGAGCTGTAACGATAGTATGCTATCAGGAATTAGATTTATAGTAGTATCAAATTGGGTATAGAAAGGGTATTTTTTTCTATCTGCAGATATTCCATTTCTTTTAATACCTGGGTAAATAGACAAATCTTGGATTCCTTCGTAGTGCAGTGGAATTGTAGCAGGTAACTCATAAGCTCCTTCTAAATTTCCATTTACATATATCCATGCATCGGTTATTTTTTCACTGCTGGTTCCCTGGTTGTTGTTAGAGATTGAAAATTGAAAATCATCTATTTGGATAAAAGACGGTGCTTTTTCTGGTCGGTCAATTATTTGACAACTGAAATTAAATACAAGTAGAATAATGAAAAAGCGATTCATAAAAATTAAACGCGAAAATAAGATTAATTATTATAAAAATTGACAATCAATTCTGTGCCATGGTTATTTGTTCCACAATATCTATGGTAAGCTTCAAAGCCATTTTAGCAGATTCTAAATCTACAGTAGGGTTAATATTGGTCGTTATGGAATTGATAAATGATTTCAATTCTTCTTCAATAGGGTTAATTCCACTATTATTTTGTGTTTGAATCGTAACACTTTCTTCTGGAATAGTTTTGGTATTTCGAAAAGATGAATTTTCCTTTGGAATTTTATTAGAATCCAATCTAATATATTCGTGTGATCTATTCAAAAAATCTACGGATACATAAGCATTTTTTTGAAAAAACCTCGATTTCCTAACATTGTTTAGCGACATTCTACTAGAAGTAATATTGGCAACACATCCGTTAATAAACTCTATTCTTGCGTTGGCAATATCTGGTGTACTACTTAAAACACTTACTCCACTTGCATTTATAGATTTCACTGGCGATTTTACTACATGGAGTACAATGTCTAAATCGTGAATCATTAAATCGTGAATCACAGAAACATCTGTTCCTCTAGAATTAAATTGAGCCAAACGATGCACTTCAATAAATCTTGGTTGATGAATTAATTTACTCGCTTCGGTAAAAGCAGGATTAAATCTCTCTACATGCCCCACTTGTACTTTTTTACCTGTAAATCGGGCAATTTTAATCAGCTTTCTAACCTCATCTAAGGTATGGGTTACTGGTTTTTCAATAAAGACATGTTTGTCTTGTTTTAAAGCCTCTTTAGCACATATGTAATGTGATAAAGTTGGGGTAACTATGTCAATAATATCTGATTTTTCTATTAAATCTTGATAGGTTTCAAAAGATTTAATACCCAATTCTGAATTAATATTTTTTCTAACTAATGGGTCGCTATCATAGAATCCAATTAAATCCACAAATGGAGCGTCTCTAAGAATTTTTAAATGAATTTTCCCTAAATGACCAGCACCTACAACTCCAATTTTAAACATATGGTAAAATTAAAAAAAATGAATTCATAAATAAGTTTGTTTCTTTAAAACGTTAATTATTAACATTTATTGTTGGCAAAAATTTAGCAACTACTACTTTTATAATCAATTATGAACTTTTTTTGTAATTAAATGAAGGATACTAAGTATAAAGGGTTGTGTGCAAAATTAGTTGCTAATCTCATAGAGAAAGGTATTAAAGACCAAAAGGTTTTAAATGCAATAAGCTCAACTCCAAGACATCTCTTATTTGATTTAGTGTTTCGAGATAAATTTGCTTACCAAGATATAGCTTTTCCAATTCGAGAAAACCAAACCATAAGCCAGCCTTATACCGTCGCATTTCAATCGGAACTGCTCAATGTTAAAAGAGGAGATAAAATTTTAGAAATAGGAACGGGTTCTGGATACCAAACAGCAGTTTTATGCGAGCTAGGAGCTAAGGTATTTTCTATAGAAAGACACAAGTCTCTATTTCAAAGTGCAAAGTTGTTTTTAAATCAAAATAACTATAGAGCCCAATTATTTTTTGGAGATGGGTTTTTAGGAAAAAAAGTATTTGCTCCATTTGACAGTGTTATTGTAACATGTGGAGCTCCTTATGTTCCTGAAGAATTAAAAGACCAACTTAAAGTGGGTGGCAGATTGGTAATTCCAGTTGGTGAAGGGGATGTACAACAAATGATGTTAATTCAGCGTTTAAATGACTCGGATTATAAAGAAACTATATATGGCGAGTTTAAATTTGTTCCAATGCTAAAAAATATAAAAAACTAGTAATCAATATAATAAATAAAATTAATTAAACTAATGGTACATAATAATAAAATTCTTTTAATAGTGATGTCAATACTTTTCTTAATCTTTTGCAGCAACTCTTTTTTCACCCAAGACTCTTTAACAAATACTAAAAAAACAATATCGGTTGAGGGTCAAATTTATCCTTCATTAAATACAGATGTTTACTCCCCAAATATTAAATTTAGATTAAATCTGAGTAATTCATCTGCTTTAAGAATTAATGCAGATATCAATAGAGCAGTGGATTACAAGGAAATTCTAGAATTAGGAGGCGGTGGGGTTGGTTCAGTGGAAAAAATAAATTCTATGTATGAATTTTCCTTAGGTTATGAAAAGCAGAAGAAGTTAAAAAAATCTTTGGTTTATTCCGGTTTTGCGGGAGTTTTTGGGATTGGGAAAAACAATGAATATGGCTCTAGAACAGACTCCATTTCATTTGTTTCTGCTTTAAATTACAATTACAAACGCCCTGTTCAAAATTTGGGATTAAGAGTTTTCTTTGGTGGGGAATACTATGTGAAATCCAATATATATATTGGAACCGAATTTGGTTTTTTGATTTCAAAAACTACTTATAAAAATGGAACTTATCAAGTCTTAAATGAGGCTTCTGTAACTTCTGCTGATGTCACTGAAAATATTCCAAAAACTTCACAGTCTGAGATGCTTTTTTCAGGGTTAGGAGTGATAAGAGTAGGTTTTGTCTTTAAATAAATGCTTATTTCGAGGAAGTTGTTAAGATATTAAATTATATTTGCAGCCGATTTAACATCACAATAACTTAAATAGTGTTGACATGTATATTGATTCAAAAAAGAAAAAAGATATTTTTAAGAAGTTCGGTAAGGGGGAGTCTGACACCGGATCTGCAGAAGGACAAATTGCTTTGTTCTCTCATCGAATTAAACATTTAACTGATCATCTTAAGTCTAATAAAAAAGATTTTAACACACAGAGATCGTTAATTAGATTAGTTGGTAAAAGAAGAAACCAATTAGATTATTTAAAAAATAAGGATATCGAAAGATACAGAGTCATTATCAAAAAATTGGATATCAGAAGGTAATAGGCTTTGAACAAACGTATTTGAGGGGACTATTGCGCTAGCGTGATGGTCCTTTTTTATAAAATTAAAAAAGAAAAATGAATATAATAAATGAAAAAATAACTCTTCCAAATGGAAAAGAGATTTCCATAGAAACAGGAAAGTTGGCCAAGCAAGCTGACGGATCTGTAGTGGTAAGAATGGGAGACACAATGATATTGGCAACAGCTGTTGCTAATGTAGATGTAAGAGATGGTGTAGATTTTATGCCACTTACTGTAGATTATAGAGAGAAATTTGCATCAACTGGTAAATTTCCAGGTGGATTTCTTAAACGAGAAGCTAGACCATCTGATGAAGAAATATTAACCATGAGGTTAGTGGATAGAGCTTTAAGACCACTTTTTCCAGATGATTATCATGCTGAAACTCAGGTAATGATGCAGTTGATGTCTTCAGACAAAGAAAATATGCCAGATGCACTGGCTTGTTTGGCTGCTTCTGCTTGTTTGGCAGTTTCAGATATTCCATTTAATGGACCAGTTTCTGAAGTAAGAGTTGCTAGAATTGATGGAGAGTTTTCTATAAATCCAACTTTTGAGGAAATGAAAAGCGCAGACATGGATATGATGATTGCAGGAACATTAGACAGTATTGTAATGGTAGAAGGGGAGATGAAAGAAGTTTCTGAGGCAGAGATGCTAGATGCGATAAAGGCTGCACACGTTGTAATAAAAGAGCAGTGCCAGTTGCAGTTGGATATTGCTTCTAAAGTTGCTAAGGCAAATCCAAAGAGAGAATACTCTCATGAAACCCATAACGATGAATTAAGAAAAAGAATTCACGATTTTGCTTACCAGAGATGTTACGATGTAGCGAAGCAAGGGTTGGCAGATAAGCACAAAAGAGCAGAGCTATTTGGTGAAATAAAAGAAGATTTTAAAGCCTCAATGTCTGAAGAAGATATGGATGAGCTTGGATTTTTGGTTGGCCCTTATTTTAAAGCTGCACAAAAAGAAGCAGTAAGAAGAGTGGTATTAGATGAAAAAATAAGATTGGACGGAAGAAAGACTACTGAAATTAGACCTATATCCTCTGAAGCTGGATATTTGCCAGGATTTGTTCACGGTTCTGCCTTGTTCACAAGAGGAGAAACCCAGTCGCTTACTACACTAACATTGGGAAGTACATTAGATGTCCAAAGAAAAGATGGTGCATTGGCAAATGACGATTTAGATTTCTTATTGCATTACAATTTCCCTCCTTTCTCTACCGGGGAAGCTAGAATGAAATTTAATGTAAGTAGAAGAGAAATTGGTCATGGTAACTTAGCTTTAAGAGCATTGAAGCCAATGATTCCTGGTAAGCCAGAGAATCCATACACCATAAGATTGGTTTCTGAAATTTTAGAATCAAATGGTTCGTCTTCTATGGCAACTGTTTGTGCGGGTACACTTGCACTTATGGACGGTGGAATAAAATTGAAAAGACCTGTTTCAGGAATTGCAATGGGACTTATCCAAGATGATACAGGTAAATATGCTGTGCTATCTGATATTTTAGGAGATGAAGATCATTTAGGAGACATGGATTTCAAAGTAACTGGTACTGAAAAAGGTATTACTGCTTGCCAAATGGATATTAAGGTAGACGGATTGGATTACAAGGTGCTAGAAGAAGCTTTGAGCCAAGCTAAAGATGGTAGAATGCATATTCTTGGGGAGATGATGAAAACATTAACTGAGCCAAGAGAGGATTTTAAAGCACATGTTCCAAGAATAGAAAATATTTCTGTTCCTGAAGATGCAATTGGAGGAATAATAGGAAAGGGTGGAGAAACCATTCAAACTATCCAAGCAGAAACCAAAACATCTATTGGAATAGGAGACGCTGTTGATGGAATGGCCAATGTTGAAGTTTTTGCTGAAGAGAAAGAGGGTATGGACGAAGCATTGAGAAGAATTAACCTTATTGCTTATCCACCAACTGCTGAAGTTGGAGAGACTTATGAAGGAAAAGTGAAAAATATTGTAGCATTTGGTGCATTTTTAGAAATCCTTCCAGGTGTAGATGCATTACTTCATATATCTGAAATTGCACATGAAAGAGTAGAGAAGGCAGAAGAGTATCTAAAGCCTGGTCAAATACTTGAAGTTAAGGTTATTGGAAAAGATCCAAGAAGTGGAAAATTAAAAATTTCTAGAAAAGCTTTATTAGAAAAGCCAGCGAAACCTTCTAACGATTAAATATTT
>Ga0233444_10004247_pt1 | contig 13782 bp, 14 predicted proteins | sample SI_124_October20_6_FD_182792 | JGI IMG/M metagenome (GOLD analysis project Ga0233444, IMG submission 182792) | Seawater microbial communities from Saanich Inlet, British Columbia, Canada - SI_124_October2016_10_MG | ecosystem: Environmental > Aquatic > Marine > Inlet | place: Canada: British...
ACAATGGGCACACTTTTTAGGTGAATACGAGTGGAACTACTTTATTACTTGTAGAACTCCCTACAAGATCTATACTCGTACAGTATCTTCTTGGATAGATAAGCTTTATTGCAACTCTTCAAAAGTAAACAAGGTCTTCTATGTAGCAGAAAGAGATAAAGGAGATTATAGTAACAATCACGTTCATATGCTTATTGATACCAACTCGAGTATTACTTATCCAGAGTTAAGACATGCACTAGGCGATATCAGTGTTGGTAACTATCAAGAAGTATATGATAAAGCACAGGTTTGTAAGTATGTCACAAAGCATATTGATAAAGGAATTGATTATGAGCTTACCTTCAGGCATAACATTCCTTCAAACAAATAACTTCAAAAACTTCTAGTGCACCCCTATTCTAATTTCAGGGGCATAGGTTTTAGAAAACGGTTTTTCTATTGGAACAAGGGGGGTTGGATTTGATATTGGAGCCAATCAACAACAAAAAGAAAAACTTTTTGAAACATTTAATCAAAAAAATGATTTAATGAATATAAATAAGGAGACGGGTACTGTTGAAGGTGAAGTTGATGACTTTGAAAGGGCAATTGAAAAGATTGATTTTGCAATCAGTATTTATAACACAGAAAAACCTTACGGACTTGGTGACAGAAAATTTTCACTGCCCTATCTTTATTATATGAGGGAACAATGTCAGTTGCAACTTGAGAGCGATGATATGAATCAAATAGTTGAAGATTTAAAACAAGTAATAATAACATCAAATGGAAATTATATTCCGGATGAGGGACTTGGGAGCATGCTTTTTTATTCGATTAAAGAAAAAATTAATTTTACTTTAAATTAATGTTTAGTAAATCTTGAATTGAGATTTAGAAGATATTTTCGGGAATTTATTTTTATATGTATTCCATTTTTTTAAACGAGTATTGTAGTCATCCTCGTCATCCATCCCACACCCACCATAAGATAAACCATTATGATCCCATTCTGGATAATCATTTTCTTCAATTTCAAAAAGCTCAATTAAATCGTCTTCATCAAACTTATATCCTTCCTCATAACCCGTAAGATGAAATTCTTCTACATCATCTCTATCATATTCAAACCATTCTTCATCTTCAGCGTTCCAGTGTTCAGTTGAACAGACTAGGATTTGGCGTTGTCCAAATACTTCAATGTAATCTCCGCTTTTTAAATTAAATGAAAAAACTCCTTTTGTCATTACTTCATGAGAAAGGATCTTTCTCTCCTTAGATTTTACTTTTATGATTCCATTAAATTCTCCTAGGTTAAGATGTTTCCTAATATTCTCTTCTGATTTAATTTCTTCTTCGAATCTTTTGGTTACTTCGTTCCCACTTTCATCAAATTCAAACTTAAGACCTGACTGGTAAGTACCGGAAAACAAATAGTCTGACACATCAATTGATTCAATTGAACCTCCCCTATGATAAGATATCCATTTGTTAACATACTTAGAATCCTCAACTTTTTCTTCTTTAAGTTCACCCGTTTCATAATATGAGACGAATTCTATAATCTCACCGAGTTCACCGATTTCATCATATTTAAAACGAACAATTTTTGTGTCAAGGTTTCCATTTTCATAAAATTTTATTTCAGAGTATGTATTTTTATCGTCAGTAGTTGATTTTCTTTGATTGACATCAAGTTTTCTCTTAATATTCCCATTTTTATAATATTCTATTACTCTACCATCCTTAAATTCTGTGAGTAAAAGTTTTCTGCCATTTTCATCATAATTTCCATCACTATCGATTTTAGTCCAAGATTCTATCATAAATAATTTCCCATTAATTACTTTTTCGAAAGAACGTATTGTACCATCATCAAATAGATCTTTTATATTTATTCGTTTCCCTTCTTTAAATTCAGAGGTTGATCTTCTGCCACCATCATATTCAACAATGCCAGTATATTTTTTTCCATTATAGTATTCAACTCCATCTTTATTATTTAAATCATTGATATGAACTTTATCAGATGATGTTTCAATTCTATCATTTCTGTATTGTTTATTGTTAATTCTTAGTGCTCGATATTTAGGTAAATAACCTATAACTATATTCTTATTTTCATGTAAGTTTTGCCATTCTCCTTCATCATTTTCTTTTACAAATTCATCTTCTTCTCTATTTTTATCGATAATTTGATTGATTATTGATTCTGCAATATTTGAGGTAGGAATATGAATAAGTAAATAGTCACCATCAGATTCTTTGAAATACATCGCTACATTTTTTAGATCATTTGTGAGATCAAATCTTTTTAAAGCATCTTCACCATCATAAATTTTATCAATTCCATTTATCCATTCTACTTTGACCTCATTTAAACTATCAAATGATTTGAGTTTAACAACTTCAGTATGTGTTATGTTTTCATTGGATATAATGATTAGATTTATTCCTGGTGATTTAGGTTTTTCAATTTTAAACCCATTACCCTGAAAATAAAAATGGTTTGATTCTTCCTTAATTGAAGATTTATCTATTCCATTTGACTCAAGTAAATTAAGGAGGTTTTTTTCATAATTTTCATTAGAAAAAGACTTAAATATCATTGCAAAATTGTGAACTGAAAAAAACCATCTTCCATCAATATCTGAGTTAAAAAACTTTTCAGGAGAGTCACCTTTAGGAGTGGTTGAAATTGACTCAAAATGTATTCCTTTTAAATTTGGAAATAATTTCTTGATTATTTCTGATTCGTTTTTTTTCGGTTTAAAAAAGTTGAATATTCCCATAACAATTTTTATAATTTGTTTGTTTCCCATTTATGTACTTATAATTTATCAAAATGCCTCTCCTACATTACTTCTATTTGGAGAAAAGTTGCCATTTGAGGTTGTTGTTAATTTATATGTCATAATCTGATTATATAATACTAAACCCATATCCTTATTAACTTCTTCTTCTGAAACAAATCCTCCACTTAACTTATTACAGTCTTTGCTTAAAATTTTCTTATTGGGATTCCACCCTCTACCATAATAGAAAAAAACATCATATTTTCCATCACTTACATTAAATGTGAAAGACTTATATGCTTTTATGTATGAATGTCTATAAACTTTTGATCCTTTCTTTACAGAAACAATAACATCTGTACTGCCATTTTTAATAATAATTTGGGAACAACTATATCCTGAACAGCTATTTCTTGATCCAAAGCAATTAGAATATGGAAATGTTCCATTTTTTAAAGAATTAGACTTGTAGTAATCTTGCATTAATTCCCCTACATAATTGGAAAGATTAGATTTGTCAATTTTTTCTATGATTTCAAAATTGTATTTTACTTGACCTAAAACTCCTTTTGATCCATTAAAAACAAACTCCTCATATTTTTTTTTCTCATTTTGATACCAATATTCATCAATCTTTTTTCTTAGAAATGAACTTAATCCTTTTGTTTTTTCTCTATATAAATTTCTATTATAATTTATAATTGATTGATTACCCTTAGCTGTGGATGTTTTGTTTTTCTTAAACTCGTCAAATAGTTTCTTGAATTCCTCAATAGCTACTTCATTTTTCACACTGTTAGCTGAATAACCAGGTATAATTTTTTTACAATCATAATCTTTATTATTTACAACATATTTGTCAGGAAAATAAACTTCTCCATTAGTTTTTTTTCTATTTATAATATCTCTTAAATACTTATAATCACTATCAGATATTTTTATTGATTTTTTTAAAGAATCGGACCATTTATTGCTAAAATTCATCAAGTAATTCCACCTGTTAAATTTATGATAACACAAACATTCAAAATACTTTTTATTATATCCTTGATAAGAGATTTTTTTAGAAAAAAATATGTGCTTAATAACTGTGTCAATTTCAATTATTGCATTATTAAAGTCAGTAAGTCCCCCTGAGTTAGTTTGATTGTCTTCAAATCTGCGTGTTTTATTTTCTTTTTTTGAGGAAGACCAATCTGTAACAGAGTTCTTACTCAAAGAGTCAGTATAAATTTTTTCCCATTTGTTTTTTCGTTCTATATGCTTTCGAAACTCTACCTGCTCAATCTCTGGCATTTTTTTAATAAAAACTTCAACTATATTTTTAAAAATAACATAGTTAATATCAATAAGAACAAGAATAATGAATAAGACAATAAGTGTGGATTTAAAAAGTTTCATGGGATATTTAATTGTCTTTTTACACGCCAATAATCAGATCCTAGACTAGTTGAAACTGAAAAGCCTTCATCAATTGCCTTTTGAAAATACTGATAGGATTTTCTATATTGGTTTATAGCAAAATAAGATTTTGCTAAATAATTATAAATTAAACCCATCCATTTTTCTTCTATATCTAAGCTTAAAACTCTATTTAAATCATTTATTGATTGTTTGTATTCTTTATAATGATATAGCGCCATCCCCCTATTTAAATAAGAACCCCAAAATGAAGGATTCTTTTCAATATATTCATTGTAATCAATTATAGTTTCTTTATACATTTCTAACAAATTATATATTCTAGCTCTATTAAAAAGGTTTGAAATATCTCGATCATTTTTTAAATAAATATTCATCGTAGCTAAAGAAATTAATAAATTCTTGATAGTCTGTTTTTCTATATTCCCTAAAATCTCATTTACATATCTGATTGGATATTTTCTTTTATTTTCAGCCTTAAGGGCTTTAGTTATGTATTCCATACCTTTTTCGAATTCATTACTTTTAATTAAAGCAAATCCATAATCAATTCTTAATGAATCCATTTTATACCCATCTTCAATTAAACTTTTATAAAGTCGTGCCGCATCCTTATAAAGTCTTTGTTTTTCTTTGATTTCTGCTTTAAGCTTGATTGATTCTGGTCTATAGTACGTTGCAATTGATTGATCAATTTTAATTATTGACTTGGTTAAAGAGTCCTTTAACAAATAATCTTTTGCTTCATTCAAATAAAGTCTAGACTTGTTGATGTTATTCCATGAGATCAAAATGATAGGTAAGAAGGAACATATAATTGCAACTAGAAGAATCTTTGAAATTAAATCAAACTCAATTTTATTTTTAGACTTATTGAATTCAATTACTACTTTTTTATTTTCAATTTCTTTTTGATATATTTTAGTGCTTTTGATATTAATTTCCTGTACTTTTTTAGGTTGTGAAGGAATAATTATGACACCACAATTCCCACAGAATTTATCTTCTTGTAAAATATTTCCATTACAATTTGAACATTTCATGAGAATCTTAACTATTTATTTTTTCTCCACAGCTTCCACAAAAGTTGTCATCTTTAGAAATTGCACTTGAACATTTTGGGCATTTTCTTGAATTATTTTTTTTAAAATTTAAACTCTTATTTCTTGTACTCGTTTTAACACTTCTATAGGTTTTTTTATTTTTTTTAGTATTTCTTTGTGGAAGTTTAAAAATTAAAATAAGGAGAACCGCTAAAAAAATTAATCCAAATAGGTAATTATCACTTGTGAACTGATTTATTTTATTTACCCATTCTGGCTGTTGAATCAAAATCATTAATGAAATAATCATTCCATATATTTTTTTGATTCATTAAACATAAAATCTCTTATATAAACGTAATAACTATAATACTGTTCAATATCACTATATCCATCAAATTTATCAGATTCTGTTTCGTTCAACACTTTTGCTAGTGTTTCAATATCATCGTTAATAAAGAATTGAGGATAAAGAGTTAAAAACATCATATTGTTATAATTTTTATCTAAAACAGTTTTTTTGATTCCCCTTTTATCAAAAATATCTTCAAACAACTCTTTATCTTTTTTTAGTTTATTTATAAATTTTGTAATAGATCTAATTAAAACTTCTTCCGGATAAGTTTCTCCTTTTTTAGCTATTTCAATATGTTTTTTTACAAATAAGAAAAGGGTTTCATTTTTAGCTTTAAGGTAGGTAGTTATATTCTCATAATAATTATCCTCTTGGAGGTCTTCTTGTTTAAATTTTGTTCCACATTTCGTACAGAATTTTTGTGATATTTTAGGGATATGTCCACATTCAGGGCACTTAAATTCTTCAGAGTTAGATATTAATGAATTTAACTCCTTTTCGAAATTTTTAATATCCTTATTCTCAGTAAAATTTTCTTTTAGAAGGTCAATTCCATTTTGTGCAGATTTTAAATTTTCTGTTTTTAGGGCAGCTTTAATATAATTTATTATATGCTCTTCTCTATGACAATCATTTTTCTTGTCTATCTCAATTGACTTGCTAAAAAATGAAAAAGCCATATCAAAATATTCTTGTTTAAAATATCCTTCTCCAACAGTATCAGCATATCTACTTTCCCCTTCTATCTTAAATGCTAAGGAAGCTAAATGAATTCCGGCTTCGTATTGATTTAAATCGTATAAAAAATATGAGTAATCATTGAGGATTGAATGGGGTAAGTTATCTTCATTATCATATGAATTGTAAATTTGCCAAAATTTCATTTCAGTTACTAATCTGACATGTTTTTCAGACTTTTCTTTTAAACCAATATCTTCTTTAGATAGACTGCCAAAAGAATAATAAAGAAGTGAATTTAAATGCTTTACAGCGTCATCTAGTTCAGCTTTTTGTTTTGATAAATCAAATCTTTCTAATTTTCCATCCACATAAAATTTCTTATGAACAACTATCCCTTTCTGATTTCTTTTGATTAGTGCATAAAGACCTTCTTCTTTGTTGCCTACTTCTTCCCATTCATCTTCAAATTTTGGATTTTTTTGATCTTCTAATTCAAACTCTTTGTCAATAGAAACACCTAGTTTACTTAATTCATTAACTGTGTTTGATATAAATAAATCCCAGTGGTTAAGTTTAGAATAAACAAACGTTCCCTTAATAACTCTATTCAAGTATTCTTTTTCTTCTATTGATAAGTTTTCAATTTCTTTAGTTGCCTTATTCTCATCGATCATTATCTCCGTATCAATAGGTAAAGAAATATCTATCATTTCTTCTAATCCACTATAAGCAGAAGAATTTTTTTGATTTATAAATCTTTCTGCATTTTGAATAAGTATTTTATTTAAATATGTCCTTATTAATGGACTCAACATATTTTTTGTTTTGGAAATTATTTCATCTGAATGCTCTTTTCTTTGATAGCTCAATATTTCTTCATCATAGTTGGGAAATATTTTTTGCAATTCGTCTAATCCTACTTCGATGTCGTTCTTTAAAAATTTTACTGCGCCATATAGACTACTTTTTGAATGAAAATAATACCTGTCATAAAGATCCACATCCTCTTCAATTAAATTTTCATTTTTAATTTCATCGATTTTTTTGAAAATTTTTAAAAAACACTCAACTCTCGGAACCACAAACTCTAACTTATTTTCATCACTTTCTTCAATCATTCTATGATGATATTCATCATAATGAGAATGTGCAATTTCTTTTAAACTGTTTAAATTATTTATATTTCGATTACCATAGTAGATTTCATGACTTTCGACTCTCGCAACAACATTGTCAAACCAATAATTAAGATCATAAATTTTACCTTTATCTTTTACTGTAATTGTTTCTAAATATGATCTTAACTTCTTTAATTCTTCTTCCAGCTTTAAATTTTTATTTTTCTTTTGAACCCTTTCTTTTTCTTTAGATTCTATTTTAACAATATTTCTTTTGTTACCACAAGAGTTGCAAAAACTCTCATCGCTATTAAAATGTTCACCACATTTCGAACAAAATTCATCTGTTTTTTTAGTCTTTAAATCTGAATTAATTCTAGAAGTTTCATTAATAGAATTGTTTTTCAATATTTCATCAATATTACCTTTAAGTCTCTGAATAGCTTTGTCTTCAGGGTCCAATTCAAAAGCTTTTTCAATATCCTTTTTTGCATCAATAATATTTTCATTAATTAATTTTGCACCCGCCCTCATGTAATAGCTTTCAGATAATTTTAATGCAAATGCACTATCACTCTCATTATATTTTATAGAGTTATCAAAGCAATGTAATATATCATCAATTGGTCTTTTCAGTGAAAGTTTTGCACAACCTAGATAATGATAAAATGTGGCGTCATTTCTTTTAGGATTAACATCAATCGCCTTTTTATAATCCTTTTCAGCTTCTTCATAATTTTTTATTCTAGTGAAGGCTTGTGCTCTATTAAAATAGGTTTCTTCTAGAATTACATCATTTATATTAATCTTTGATTCATTTAAGTCAAATTCAATCAAATCTTCTGATCCATAAGCAACACCTCCACTTTCATTATTAAAAAGTGGGATTTCATTTATTATTTGAGTGTAAATTTTAATTTCCGTTTCTTCATTACCATTACCAGAATTTGATATTTTTAGAGCCATTTTATTGAGCTCAACTAAGTAATTAGTATTAACTAATTTCACTGCCTCAAAAAACTCATTCTTATCTGTAAAGTTTTTCTCTTTGTGTTTTTTTAAAATATTTTCTTTTTTTTCCCCTTCATCTTTCTTTTCATTTGATTTGTTAATCAAATCCTTTTTTGGAGCTAACATATCAATGATTATGTCATCTTCAACATTCATATCACGAGAAATATTAAATAAAAGCACAAGCTCATTTTCATCAATTTCATTGTCTGAACATATTACTTCTATTAACTCATGTAAAATTTTAAGTTTTTGATCTTGATTAAAATTTCCAACAACATTATCATATTCATCTTCAGTTAAAGATGTAGCACTACCTAAAATCGAGTATAACTCATCCTGACTTGTTATACCGCAATTGATTAGATAATTTTCTAAATATTCTTTCTCCTCTTGATTTTCTACACCATCAGCATCAATCATTTGCTTTAATAGAATCAATGTGATCATTATCTGGTCACGTTGTTCTATTGTAAGTTTGGATAAAAATCTTTTATTTTTTTTTGGATCAAACTTTCCCATTAATTCTATCAATTAAATTTTTTGAAATAGGGTGATTTAACATTTTTATGTTTTAATACATTTTCAACATCATCTTTACCTATATTTTTTCTTTTCATTATTTCCTCAGATGGTATTTCTTCAAATCCATTAATTATTGAAATTAGAAAACCTACAAAGTTTAGAACTAATGGGAGGCCTATGTATATGACTAAAGGTATTTTTTTTCTAAATCTAGGATCATCATTATATTCCAAATAAACAGTTAAAGAAAAATATGAGAAAAGAATATTATAGAGAATGACTACCCAATACCAATCAATGTACCAGAATAACATTACACCACAAATTAAAAACAAAGCGGCAATACTTTTGAGAAAATCATTCATATCCACTTCAATTAATAATTTGAGAAATGTTAGAATCTTAAATTATTTGTATGGTTTATCATATTTCGCAACAACATAAATGTACTCATGATTTTCTGCTACACCAAATCCAACTCTTTTAGCATCCTCATAGATAATTTGATTAAGTGTAGAGTAATTATCTGATTCAAGTATCCAGCTAATACTTGCCTCAAGACATGGTTGTTTACCCTTTGAGTAAACATATTCAGTTGAAATAGCAAAAATATTTTCTCCATATGAATCGTCACTGACTTCGAATTTGTTAGTCTCTGCAATATATTCTGCCCATTCTTGTGCTATTAATGAAAGATCATTGTCATGACTTAATGGTATTAAATCATAATAGGGCCTAATACTATTTTGAAAGTTTAAGAATGAATCATAATAGGTTTGTGAAAATGAAATAATTGGAGTTAAAATTGATAGTAAAATAAGTTTTTTCATAATAGACAATTTAAATTTCATCTATTATCCAAGGACTCTCGTGTTTACTTTGTAATTGGATGAATATTAAATCTAATTAGTTTTTATTTTGGTTTAAATAAGTTCTCATTTATATGTTGTTACTACTTTAAATATTTATAAATCCTTCCTTTATTTAATCTAAATTCTTTGTGTTTATTATGGCGAATTATATCAGCTTCTAAAAGGTAATCACTTACCGAATATTCATCTTTAAGTAAATCGAAATCGACTAGTTCGTTGAATATTCTTTTAAAATTTGGTTTTTCATCTAGATAGGACATTAAGCCTTGTATTCCCGTGTTCTTTTTTTTCGTATACCTTATTACCTCTTCCTTAGTTCCCTTAAATAGGGTTTCACCTGTAACTGTGTCTTTAACATAAAAATAATCAGTTTCAGATTTTTTTTTAAAAGATTTTTTATACCAGTCAAATATTCCCATTCGCTTAATATTTTGCTTAAACCCTCATTTGATGTCTAAATTTATTCTATTTATTTTTTCTGTACTTAAGTCAACCGCTAATCCAAATGTATGGTGGGATTAACATCAGAGATAAACCAAAAAAACAATTATGAAAAAGTAGAAAGTATAGAAACTAAATTTTCCTCATCATTTATTTCATCAGTATCTAAATCAAGTATAGAATCTGTAAATTTTTGAATCGCTTTATATTCTTCACTATCAGCTTTAAAGTCATCCTCTTGATATATTGTAACTGTATTCGAAGCCTCAAATTCCTCACTTTCAAATTCCCGATCGATTATAATAGAAATATGCTTTATTTTTTTTTCATTCATTTCAACATCGTAAAAATCAATTAAAAATGTTTCTTGCTCCTCGTTAAATGGATCTTCGAGTTCAACGTTACAACTACCTACTTTAATCATTCTCTATAATATTTGTTTCAAATTTGATGTCAGTTTTAGACTACTCTATATCTATATAAATTTATGCATAAAATAATGGGCAAAACAATCAAGAGATGAAATATTGTTAGCAACAAATTTGGTTTCTGCATCTGCTAGTTACTTTCTCTTCATTTTCCGCGAACTCTCAGAATTTACAAATTCAATCATTTAAAGTTCATAATACCAATCTTCTAACACCTTTCAAGGAATTAAGAACAAACCGCTTCTCCATTATAAGTTCCAATGGGAATCATTTATTTTACAACTTTTAAGATATCAATAAGTAAATTGAAGAAGACAAAATAATCAGAAAGGTTATTGTTCCCATACATCCACTACTTTTTGGAGGATACGCTCGATTAGATCGCGAAACAAAATTAGGGATATATTCTTTTATTTTTTCGTAATCTGGATTCTGTTTCAACATTTCGTCATAACTAAGATATCTTCTTTTCGATTTTGATTTTTGCTGTTTGGATTGAGCCTTCACCGAATTTTCACCTCTTCGTATTTTATTAATTTCTTTAAATGCTTGTTCAAGGTCATTTATATTTTCAGATTCCCAATATTTATTAATAAGATTTCTTGCATTTTTTTTGTTGTCCTCACCTTTGATTCTTATATACAAATCGTAGGTTATTAACTCTAAATATCTTAATTCACTTTCTTCTTCAAGTTCCCAATGAACCCTTTTGTGAGATATATTTAATAAGAATTTCTTTTCCTCTTGATTCATTGAATTACACGTTTTATTTTAATTGGTTTTGGTTATTTATTTATAGTCTTAAATCTACTAAATATTCAATAAACAGTTGAGGATTCTTGAGTAGTGTAAATGCATTGTAATTATAAAATGTGAATTACATTATTTGCAAGGAATTATCAATATCATTAAAAATACTGCAATCAGGGGTTTATTGGAAAAGGTCAAAAAGGAGCAAAAACAACGCAAGAAGTACCATTATTGGGGCTAATAATAATGTAAATTTTCTAAGTGTTTGATAGCCAAATTGAAAGCCTATTGTGTAATATGTATTATGTTAAATAAGGGTGTAGGTGGTTTTGCGAATAATGCAATTTGAAAAATAGGATTAGATACTAACAAAAAACCCCACCGTTAGGCAGGGTTAATTTACAATTATTAAAGAACACTATTTGGGGTTTGATGTAACCCCACCCCATTACAGAGCAGGGTAACAATAAGGGTTTAATTAATCTCTTATTCTTTGTTGCATTCGACTTCTGTAAAGTGCATTATGCTACTTCTTCTAAATGAGTTGTGTAAAATTCTGACGAGATATTAGGCAGGAAATAATCATAAATAGCTTCCTTTAAAATAAAGTCGTAAATATCCCACTCAAATTCGTGCTTTCCATCGTAGTCAATGTCAAGGTCAAAACCTCTTCCCATATGTATGCAGTCCTCAATCCAATAACCAATCTTGTTTGGGTCGTGGTCGTACTCGTACTTTTTAAAATACTCTTCATCAAAATCAAATATTGAATCTTCATCGTGAATATAAAGTGTGAAGATAATAGTAATAGGAACTTTCTGAATATATTTCTATTTTTAAGGATTATAAATCTTAGTCAATCAAATGAAAAAATTAGCAATTATATTATTCGTTTTGCCTTTGTTCATACAAGCACAAAACGATTACGAAAATGCAACTTTTATAACTAATACTTTAAGATCTTTTGATGTGGCGCAACCAGTGTATAATGATTCTATACTAAACATTGAAGCAAAAGCGTGGGCCGAACATTTAGCTTTAAAAGTTTCTATGGGTTATAGCTTATATGAATCTAACTCAAAAAATTATGATATAGCAATAATGAAACCAGCTTATGCTACTAAAAATTATTATTCAGAAGCTGTATTTGCTTTTTTAATATTACCGGATAACCCCATGCACTTTAGAAAAAAAATGGTTAATCAGTATGCTAAAGCAATAGGATTTGGGCACGCTTATGTAGATGACAAAATAATAGTTGTATTTAAATTTAGGGAGGTTGAGGATTAAAAAGTCAAATCTGAACATTCTTTTCGAAGAGTTTTACCTCCCCGATGATGATATGCTAAAATCCCAATCACTTAAATTGACTTTTGATTCCAAATCATTTTCTACATCATCAGGCAACTGACTAAAAAAATTAATCCCAGTGATTTCCTCTATTCTGTCAACCGAAATAGCGTATGATGATAATTGACCAGTCAACTTAGCATTGGTCATAAGAAACCCGATCATTATATTTTTTTCTGGAGCATATATAACTTTATAATACTTTGAAGGGATTTTTACTTTATTTCTCCCAATAGTTCCATATCCCTCTATATTTAAAATCCCTGCTGTTGAAACATATATTTCAAATCTTTTCCCCCATGCTCTTACCAATGACTCAAGTCTTCTCCAAATACCTCTATTAAACTCTGGTTTTTGAGGGGATATATTTGACATGTAAAATGATTCTGACATGGCAATAGAGTTGAACTTCATGTCACCAGCTGGAGCTAAATGACCCCTATCATATCCAGAACCTTTGTAGTCATTTAAAGTTGCTGAATAGCTTGAAACATATGGATCTTCTCTGAAGTTATTCTTTCGTGGGGATCTTCCATTCAAAAAAGTTGGATCTAGCTTATAGTAGACCCAATTTGCTTGTTCGTGAGTCTCGTTATATGATAAGGCGTAATAGGTATGCTTGATTACTTCTCCACTTGACCTAGGTAAATATTCCTGAGAAAATAAATGGATACTTACAAAAAAAGTTAAAATAGTTGTGACTAAATTCATATTATGGACACTAAGATTCATTTACACAAATTACAAGGTTTATATCTTTTACAAACAATCAAAAATTGTTCAATACACATTTCAAAATTTCTACAAATTCAAAAAACTTCTAGTGCACCCCTATTCTAATTTCAGGGGCATAGGTTTTAGAAAACGGTTTTTCTATTGGAACAAGGGGGGGGATTTGATATATAAGCCATTCTCTATATCTTAGGGGTATTACTAACCGTAAATCAATTAAGATGAATAAGATTATCCTTCTAACTCTATCAGCTTTAGTTCTTTCGTGTAGTCAACC
>Ga0233444_10004248_pt1 | contig 13781 bp, 10 predicted proteins | sample SI_124_October20_6_FD_182792 | JGI IMG/M metagenome (GOLD analysis project Ga0233444, IMG submission 182792) | Seawater microbial communities from Saanich Inlet, British Columbia, Canada - SI_124_October2016_10_MG | ecosystem: Environmental > Aquatic > Marine > Inlet | place: Canada: British...
TTGCTACTTCGTGTCGACTTTATTTGTGACTGTTGGGCTCGCACAACCAGCTCAGGCGCAGTCCTCCATCAATGATTTGATGAATGATTTAAATAGCTCTGGGCCTGTTGAGGCAAAACGCCTGTCGAGAGAGATTGAGCGCTTGTGGTCGCAATCGGGTTCGGTATCGATCGATTTGCTATTGCGGCGCGGTCGGGAAGCGACTGAAGCTGGAGATTTTGATGTGGCGATTGAGCATCTCACTGCTGTTACGGATCATGCGCCTAATTTTGCGGAAGGGTGGCATGCTCGTGCAACAGCCTTTTACTTAAAAGGTCTTTATGGTCCTGCACTTGATGATTTGCATAAAGCTTTGCTTTTGAATCCAAACAACTACAACGCAATATTCGGTCTTGGGATGATGTTGACAGAATTTGGTGATTTAGACAGGGCGGAACAAGCTTTTTCTCAAGTCATCGACTTGAATCCTAATCATGAAAACGCCAGCAATGCACTTGAGAGGTTGACGATGGATGGAATCGGTCGCGAGCTCTGAGTAGTTGGGAGATACCCATGTTAGGCGACGCAAAAATTGTGGCAGTTTTGGGTCCAACCAATACGGGTAAAACAACATATGCAATAGATCGTATGATCGGCCATCGAACGGGCATTATAGGTTTACCTTTGCGCTTATTGGCGCGAGAAGTCTATGATCGCGTAGTCAACATCAGGGGCTCATCCGTTGTAGCTTTGGTAACTGGTGAAGAACGGATTGTGCCGCCGAGAACTCAGTATTGGATCTGCACTGTAGAAGCGATGCCAGAGGGCATGGGCGTAGATTTGCTGGCAGTTGATGAAATTCAGTTGTGTGCCGACCCCGAACGTGGCCATGTATTTACAGACAGACTTCTCCGTGCACGAGGCTTGAAGGAAACGTTATTTCTTGGGGCTGATACGATGCGAGGCCCAATTTCCTTATTGGTTCCTGAAGCTCAATTCATGCGTCGAGAGCGGATGTCACAATTAGTCCACTCCGGTCAAAAAAAAGTTAGTAGGATGCGCCCACGTTCAGCCATTGTGGGATTTTCGGTTGATAATGTTTATGCCATTGCCGAATTAATCCGTCGCCAAAAAGGCGGCGCTGCAGTTGTTATGGGTGCTTTAAGCCCACGCACGCGGAATGCGCAGGTGGAAATGTATCAAAACGGTGAAGTTGACTTTTTAGTGGCAACGGATGCAATTGGAATGGGTTTGAACCTTGATATTGATCATGTAGCCTTTTCCTCTTTATCTAAATTTGATGGCCGCAGAATTCGGGAATTAGCACCAAATGAGTTGGCACAAATTGCTGGTAGGGCAGGTCGTGGTCAGAAAGACGGTACTTTTGGAGTGACAGGAGATGTGCGCCCCTTCGAAGATGGTATCGCAAAAGCTATTATGGATCATAGGTTCACGCCCTTAAAAAAGTTGCAATGGCGCAACCATATGCTCCAGTTTGGTTCCATTGATGCCTTAATCCGATCACTTGAGGCTCCCTCAAACCATGACGTTTTGGTGCGCGCTAGGGAAGCAGACGACTTGATGGCCCTCAAGTCGCTTTCTGAGATCGCCGATGTAAGAGCTCGATGCACTGATGGACCTTCTGTTAGACTATTATGGGACGTTTGTCGGGTCCCTGATTTTCGGGGTGTAAGCCATCAGGAACACGTAAACCTTCTGGATACTATTTTTCGTTATTTGAATGAACGTGGTTCAATCCCTGATGCTTGGATGGCGCGTCAAATAAAACTTATTGACCGTAATGATGGTGATATTGATACCATAAGTAAAAGATTGGCATTTATCCGCACATGGACTTATGTGGCTCAACGTAAGGAGTGGATAGATGACGAAAAACATTGGCGAGAAGAGACTCGCCATGTAGAAGATCGGTTGTCAGATACTCTTCATGAGAAGCTGACGCAAAGATTTGTAGATCGGCGCACTTCGATTTTGTTGCGCCGGCTAGGCCAAAAGGAGGCCATGGTGGCCGAAGTAAATGACGCAGGTAAAGTAACTGTCGAAGGCGAGTTCGTCGGCAAGTTAGATGGATTTCAGTTTTCGCAGGACAAGGGCGCTGGTGCGGCAGAAGCCAAAACGATCAAAACGGCAGCTTTGCAGGCACTTGCGCCGCATTTTCATCTGCGTGCTGATCGCTTTTATAACGCGCCAGACACTGAGATTGATTATACGGAACAGGGTGGACTGATGTGGGGGTCATCAGCTGTTGGTAAACTTGTGCAGGGTCCAGACCCTCTTAAACCGCAAGTTGAAGTTTTTGTCGATGATGTTGCGGGTTCAGAAGTGGCTCAAAAAGTTCAGCGTCGGCTACAACACTTTATCGAACGTAAGGTTGTGTCTTTGTTTGAGCCTTTGATAGCACTGCAGCATGATGATGCATTAAATGGGTTGGCTAAAGGCTTTGCATTTCGCGTGGTTGAGTCAATGGGTGTGCTGCGGCGAGCTAATGTAGCAGATGAGGTGAAAGCGCTAGACCAGGATTCGCGTGCAGTGTTGCGAAAGCACGGCATTCGGTTTGGTCAATTCACTATTTTTATGCCAATTTTGCTCAAACCTGCAGCAACGCGGTTGCGGTTGGTCCTTTGGTCACTTTCCAAATGTCTCAATGAGTTTCCCGAATCGCCACCGCCTGGACTGGTGACTATCCCTGCGATGCCCACCACCCCTCAGGGTGCTGACACAATAGCCGGTTACCATAATGCTGGTGAGCGTGCAATTCGGATCGACATGTTGGAGCGACTAGCTGATATGTTGCGATCAGAAGACTCAAGGGGTGGTTTTGAGGCTAAAGCTGATATGCTTTCTATAACTGGCATGACATTGATACAGTTCTCAGAGTTGATGACAGGTCTGGGATACAGGGTGGAGAAGGGTGAACGCCAGAAGGTTAAAGCGCAAGTTGTCATGTTGACTCAGGATTTGGTTACAGATCAACAGGGAACTCCAATTGAAGGATCAACTGAAAATGCAGTTGCAGCTAAACCCGTCATAAATACCTCTGACGAGCGTGAGATTGAAAAAAACGTGGCGGAACGACCCAAAGAACTGCTTGAGGATGAGCCGATCAAAGAAAAGCTGGTTGATAGTAGCGTTGAAGTAAAATCCCAAATGGTGGAAGCCCCCGAGATGGAGGTGTTTTATACTTTTTCTTGGGCAAGGCCGTCAGGTGGGCAGCGCAGTCGTCCTAAACCACAGGGAACCGGTACACCCCGTGGAAAAGGAAAACCTAATGGCAAAAGTAGACGTAAACCTTCGGACAGTAAATCTCAGAATTTTTCTGCGAGACCACCCAGAGCAGAGAAAAAAATAGATCCTGATAATCCGTTTGCAGTGGCGCTCATGGGTTTGCGTGATAACAAATAAGTGTCTGAGGCAAAGCAAAAGCTGCGTTTGGATAAGTGGCTTTGGTTCTCGAGATTTTTTAAAACGCGTTCTTTAGCCGCCACTCGGGTGGCTGATGGACATGTTCGTGTGAATGGAGAGCGTGTGACAAAACGGGCAACATCTGTAGGCGCTGGAGATGTTCTGACTTTTGTTCAAGGCGATATTGTCCGCACTGTAAAAATTGTTGCCGTTGGGACAAGGCGCGGGCCGGCTTCTGAAGCACAAACACTTTATAAGGACTTTACTCCAATACCAAAACCTTCAGACAGTATAATTGCAGAAAACCCAAAATTTGAAGGTAAAGGGCGTCCTACTAAACGTGATCGACGGCGAAGTGATCTTTCACGCTTACGCCACCTTGAATGATCCCCGCTGCTGAACTAGCTAAAGGGAAACATAAACCAAACGAGCCTTTGTATGACCTACATCGTCAACGACGCCTGCATTGCCTGCAAATATACAGACTGTGTTGAAGTCTGCCCAGTAGATTGCTTTTACGAAGGCGAAAATATGCTGGTAATTCACCCTGACGAATGTATCGATTGTGGTGTATGCGAACCAGAGTGCCCCGCAGATGCGATTCGGCCTGATACGGAACCTGATATGGAAAAGTGGGTTGAGTTCAATCGGAAATACTCTGAATTGTGGCCTGTGATCGTTACAAAAAAAGACCCATTACCAACCGCTGATGATATGGATGGAAAAAAAGGAAAAATTGACATATTTTCTGAAACGCCAGGTGAGGGTGGTTAGCGTCAATATACACTGTATGTATCTTTGAATGAAGAACTGCCAAGTTGGTCAAAATTAAAATAATGGATTTTAGCTAATATGTTAAAAAAGCTAAATATACGGAAGCTTTTAGGTGCACCGTTTTTATGTTAACGAGTACAAAATAAATAAGCCGTAGAATATATGATTGCCTCCTGTAAACGCTGATTGGTGATTGATTTGATAATTTGTATTATAGAAATTATCAATTTCTGCGGTTCAAATGAGGATTAAGAATGACAAAATCTAAAAAGCTCGACTTCTCCCCTGATGAATTCGTTGTCTATCCAGCCCACGGTGTAGGTCAGGTAGTATCAATTGAAGAACAGGAAGTTGCAGGCATTATGCTAGAGTTGTTTGTAATAACATTCGCGAAAGACAAGATGACACTGCGTGTTCCAACGAATAAGGCTACTTACATAGGTATGCGTGCATTATCTAGCCCGGATGTGATCATTGCTGCGATGAAAACTCTAAAAGGTAAGGCAAAAGTAAAACGTGCAATGTGGTCCCGCCGTGCACAAGAATATGAACAAAAGATTAATTCAGGTGACCTTATTGCTATTGCTGAAGTTGTGCGCGACTTACATCGCACAGATGACCAACGCGAACAAAGCTATTCTGAACGACAGCTTTACGAAGCTGCGCTGGAGCGATTGACTCGGGAAGTTGCTGCCGTATCAGGTGGCGATGAATTGGCTGCTGCCAAGGAGGTCGGTGATGTCCTTATGAGCCGTATTGCAGCCTAGAAATGGCTTTTTCTACTTCAAATTAAATTTGATCTTACTTATGAAAATAGTTTTAAGAAATCAGTACCATAAGAATTGAGATTTCGGCCAAAAGCTGTGTTGCTCCGAGAATGTCACCAGTTTGGCCACCAATTTTATTAGATGCGACGGAACCTACAAGGGTGGCGACCCCAACCGCCACTACTAGAGCTGCAATACCTAAGCCGCCACTTAGAATAATGCCTATGGCTGCGGCAATGAAAATCCCGATAACGACACTTGTTAGTCGTGGGCGGCCTATACTGTGAGATAGTCCCGTCTCCCGAGCGTTTGGCATTGCCCACATTAATAAAGGCATCATCGCACGCGAAATTACCAATGCAGTTAGAATGTCTGTCACTGTTACTTCTGTAAGGCTTAGCCAGCGTAATCCTGTAGCAACAATTAGAGCCAATACTCCGTACACTCCTATATGACTATCTCGCATAATCTCAAGCCGCTTTGTGATATCAAGACCACCCCAGAGACCATCGAAGGTGTCCGCAAGTCCATCTTCGTGCATGGCGCCAGTAAGTATAATTAGTGCTCCTAAAATTATCCCTGCAGTAATACCATCCGAGAAGTTCAATTTTGTGCAGACCCAGCTCACGAGGCCCACAATTATACCAAGAATCAATCCAACTATAGGATAAGCCCAGACAGAGCGGGCTGGATTAGAAAATGCGTGTTTTGGTAAATCTGGTATGGGCAGTCGTGTCAGAAGAACCATTGCTACAGCTAAATCCCAAAGCTTCGCGAGGCTTCTGTCGGTTTTTTTGGTTTCCATGTCTGATCCTGACTTGCGGGTGGCGCAACTTTGGTTGAAGAGCAAGAAGGTTACAGCCAAGAGAAAGATTAGCAATGACGTTTAACACACTTAATGAGTTTCGCGGACTGTTAAAAGAAATGCCAATGGCTGACCCAAAAATTGCAGCTGAGGCTGCAGTACGTAATGGGCAATTGACCAAACCACCCGGTGCCTTGGGGCGTTTGGAGGAGTTAGCGGAGTGGTATGCATCTTGGCGAGGGAACGCTCGACCAATTCTTGAAGCACCACAGATAATAATTTTTGCTGGAAATCATGGTGTAGCCGCGCGTGGGGTATCAGCATTTCCGCCGGAAGTGACAGCACAGATGGTAGCTAACTTTGAGCATGGGGGTGCTGCAATAAATCAACTAGCGGCTTCCTTTGGTGCGCGTATGGATGTAGTTCCATTAGATCTGGAACGGCCAACAGCAGATTTTACAATTGGCCCTGCAATGACCGAAGGTGACTGTGTTGAAGCCTTACAGGCTGGATGGGCTGCGGTTGACCAGAATACTGATCTTTTAGTTGTAGGTGAAATGGGTATCGGAAATACAACATCCGCTTCTGCCATTGCAGCCCGTTTGTTTGGCGGTTTGCCAATTGACTGGACTGGGCGTGGAACAGGGATTGAAGAAAGTGCTTTATTTATTAAGACCCAAATAGTTTCAGAGGGCTTGTCGCGGCACTCAGATGCGATTGATGGTTTAGATGTCTTGATGCGTCTCGGTGGGCGAGAGTTGGCTGGTATGGCCGGCGCTATAACACGTGCTCGTAGTTTGAGAGTTCCTGTGATTTTAGATGGCTTTATATGTACCGCTGCAGCCGCATGCCTTGAGTACACTGAGGTCGGTGCCCTCGATCATTGTGTTGCAGGACATCAGAGTGCGGAGAGAGCCCACTATAGAATGCTAGAAGCCTTGCATAAACCGGCATTATTACAACTTGGTTTGAGACTGGGCGAAGGGTCAGGCGGTGCGCTTGCCATTGGCGTATTAAAGGGTGCAATCGCCTGTCACAGTGGTATGTCGACTTTTGCCGAGGCTGGTGTTGCTGCTGGCTGAGACTGTTCGTTTATGCTGTTTTGGTAAATTTCTTTGCAATATACCAGTTCACTATTGATGATACATTTTACATCTGTGTTGGCTTATCTGAGCGGACGGATAGAGAAAACTCTAACTCTTTCTCCAATAATTTTGCCCTTGTGACATAAGCCTCGTTTTCCGCAGGCGGTACATTAGGATCCCATAGCTCAGCCAATTGTCGAACTGCATCTCTGTCATGTTGGTAGAAAACCCGTTCTGCTTCTGCAGCCTCGTAGTCGCTTAATCCCAGTTGCTCGATGACATAGCGTCCCGCTCGTAACGAACCATCAAACATTTCGCGAACAATGTCGTTAGCTCCGGCTTGATAAAGTTTGTAGACGTGAACTCTGTCATATGCTCGGGCGACGATATGCAAATCTGACCTTGTTTTACGAGCGTGTGCCACAAGTCTTACTGAGGCGTCTGGATCGTCAAGAGCAACAACTAGTACGCGTGCTTCATTTAATCCTGCGGCCTTAAGAATGTCAGGACGAGTAGGGTCTCCTAAAAAACCTTTGAAACCAAAGCGTCGCATTAGGGTGATCGTCTCCATATCATGATCTAAAACAACGGTTTTGAAGCCAGTACCTTGCACCAAACGATTAACAATTTGTCCAAAACGGCCAATACCAGCGATTATAACTGGACCTTCAACATCAATTTCGTCAGCTTCAAGATCCTCCAATCTATCATTAGCTTTTTGTGGAATAAGGTCATAAAGAATAAATAGAAACGGCGTAATCAGCATGGTCAAAGCAATGATTAAAAGCAAAGTTTCTGCGACGCTAGTTGGAAGAACACCCTGACCTACAGAGAATGCTACAAGTACAAAACCAAATTCGCCAGCTTGAGCTAATCCTAAAGTAAATAACCACCGGTCTCGCCCCCGTATTCCAAACGTTAAAGCTAAACCAAACAATACTAAGCCCTTAACGAAAATGAGTAGCAGTGCCATGGTGATAAGTAAGAAAAAATCACTAAAGAGAATTTCAAAGTTAATCCCAGCACCTACAGTTACGAAAAATAGGCCAAGCAGAAGTCCTTTGAATGGTAGAATATTACTTTCAAGCTCATGACGGAATTCAGAGCTGGCTAATACTACTCCAGCAATAAAGGCGCCAAGTGCGGGCGATAGCCCAACAAGCATCATTAAAAATGAGATTGAAACTACTATCAGAAGTGCCAATGCAGTGTACATTTCCCGCAAGCGAGCAGCGTGAATAAAGCGAAATATAGGTCGAGTTAGAAAAACGCCTGCAAGAATAACCGTTGCGATAGCGGCGACTGTGACTAGGGTGACACCCCACCCAGGCAGTCCGTCTACAAGGCTCATTGTTGCGCTGTAATTCTCACCTTGGGTTGTCTCTAGATTACGAGATATTGAGCCGTCAGATGTGATTTTAACTGGAACAGTGATAATCAGCAAAGGTAAAACAGCAAGAATTGGAATTACTGCTATGTCTTGTGTAAGAAGTACTGAAAATACAGATCTCCCTCCACTAGTTTGTGTTAAACCTTTTTCAGTCAATGTCTGTAAAACGATAGCAGTGGAGGACAACGCCAGCGTAAGGCCTATGGCAAGTGAAATGCCCCAAGGTTGACCAAATACTATGGCAAGGGCCATGATCACAGCGGTGGAAAGTACAATTTGTAGTCCGCCCAGCCCGAATAATTTGTGACGCATATCCCAAAGTGCCTTAGGCTCAAGCTCGAGGCCAATGAGAAATAACATCATTACAACGCCAAATTCGGCGAAGTGTTGAAGGTCCGCTGTTTCGGAGCCTACAAGATCAAATACTGGGCCAATTAAAATACCCGCTGCTAGATAACCAAGAACAGAACCCAACCCCAAACGAGCAGCGATTGGGACGGCAATCACGGCTGCGGCGAGATATATTGAAGCCTGATAAAGAAAACTTTCCATATTCGATTTCCCAGAGCTTTCAGGTTAAGTCCGCTTTAAAAGCCCTGAAATTTTGTTTATATTAACTTTTAGGCATTTTTAAGACCAAGTTTCGAGATCCTTTTTTGTAGCGTAGTTCGCTATCTCCAATGGCAGAAACCCGTCCTCCATCTATTCGGTCCCCAACTTTTACTTTACGAAAACGCCCATTGGATAACCGCACTAGCGCGCGTCTATTTGAAGGTTTGCCATAAACTCCAATCAAGTTAACCTTTTTTAGATTGATTGCATTACGCGTTGTTGCCTCGCGTGAAACGGATGCTGATGAAGGGATTGAGGGGGAGACAGTACTTGTCACTGTGCTGGTTATGGTTGCCGATGTACTTTGCTTTGCACGATCAACAACTTGCGCAAAATTCTTAGGGCGCAACGCGGGACGAATTGACTTTGGTGCTGCCAATGCAATGGGTAGCACTTCTTTAACTTCGTCGCCTTCCAGTTGGACTTCCACTTTTTTCTGCATTTCTTCTGGTCGCAAGCGAGGACGTAAGCCAGCTAGCTCAGATCGTGATAAGCCACCCAGAGCAGCTCGCTCGTTTTGCTCGATCAGGTCTGTGGGCCTCAAGCGTGGTCGGATATTAGTAGATTTTTTCAACGTGTCTGTTTCGTTTGAAGTGATTGATAGGCGAATTGGTATAGCTGGTGGTACAACTGATGGCTGACCAAGAATTATTGTATACCCATCAGGGCTAAGCGCGCCTTCTATGGTCGCAACTATAAGCCCGTCTGGGCCTAATATAAAATTAGTTCCTGCTGCCACTGGAGAAGTGATGCCAGCCAACTGATTGTCTGTTTGAAATGAAGTTATTGAAGGAAGTGCAACGGCATCTAGTGCTGGGCTGACAGGGTCGATACCAGGAATATAAAAATTATCGAGTGGTATTAATGTTGATGGTGAAATGGCTTCTGGTGCTTTTGGCCACACCCCAGTGACGGCATATCGTGCTTCCAATGCGTTATTATCTAATGTGTTTTGTGTATCTATTGGATTTGGCCGCAGATCTTGGGAAGCATCGAGCATTGCGTTATTTCCTGATGTAAAATCAGGTTCTACAACTTCATTAACAGCATCGCCCTCAATTTCATAAGAGGTTATGTCTTTTGGGATGTTAGTGGTTGATCCAACTTCATTTTTGAGGAGTGAATTTACTGGCAATGTTGAAGCAAGAGTGCGCTCTTGCCTTTGGAAAAAACGTAAAATGGCATCATCAAAAATTATACTGGCTAAAGCAATCATACCAATAAGGGAGAGGAAAAAAGTCACAATTATCAAAAAACTTAAATATTGTTTTTTAATGGTCTTCTTTGGCGCGTTGCGGGCCCCGAAGATAGTCAATCGTTGCGCCTCAAGCTCATTGGCAGACAAGGTTTCTGAGTGGTTAATTCGATTTAGTTTATTAGAAGATGCTTTTTTAGGTGCCTTGCGTCGGGACGAAAATTGCCCAGTGTGGGTGATGTTTCGCTCTGCTATTTGTGTTTGTTCTCGGGTTAGAATATCTGGTTCGGTTGTGATCTGTTCGCCCACTTTCTTTTCCGTCACTCTTTTGTGGAGAGGACCTGATAGCAGAGGCGTTGTCCTGACAAGGGTGGAGGATAGAACTGTCCTTGAACCTTCATCTAATGAATGAATATTGCTTTTCTCTGAAGTTCTCCGACTGTTAAAACTAACCGAACCTTCCTGTTCATTCTTTGCATTACTTTCCGGTTGAGCTGATTTTGGATCATTATGAGTTTTTGTTTTTTTGTTCTTAACCTTATCTATCGCTTGATCTTCGTCTTCTGGTTTAACGTATGTTGAAATAAAATCATGTGGCTGTGATATCGTTGTTTTTTTAAAATTTTTGGAGCTTACTTGATTCGATTTTGTTTTATTTGATGTTTTGGATTTTGCTACTTTTTGGTTGTCTAACGCCGCAACTTTTTTTTCTTTATTTTGCCATGCTTGCGCTGAGGCATCACCGATGACTTTCACAGGCATACTGTCTGGTTCTAATTTTTCATTTTTTTGCAATATATTGTAAGATTGTGAGGATAATCCAAAAAAAGGTTCACCTATAAAACTGTTACTCTCTGGCACAGCTACGAAGCTTATCGGATTAAACCCATGTTCTGTTGCGAAGGTCTCGGCTTCAAGTAGTGTTTCACGTGTCACAGCAGCTATATGTGTTTCACCCTCATCTGTCGAGTAATCGTAACGCAATGCCTCAATAGAATAGGATGTCAAATCTGTCAGTGCTTGTCGAACGGCAGGCCGCTGATCGGCACTTTTAGGAAGCCCAGTTTTGATTGATAGATATTGAATTTTTTCATTTGGAATGATTATTTTAGTTTGAAAATCTCCAAGACTTCGCTCAATTGCTGTTTCCCGTAGCTTAATTAGGATGAGTTTTAAATCTGGATCAGTGAGATCTACTGTTCCAATAAGTTGCCAACCGCCCTTAGCACGCAGCATGAGGCTAATCCTGTTAAAGGACAAAGAAAGCGCGAAATTTGGCTTCATGTTAGGCCTTTAAAAGTTGCACATAGAGGTCGAAAAATGAGACGCTAAGAAATAGAATAGAGCAGGACCTTGCCCATGAAAAGCAAAAGGCCATGATCTCCTTGCATCGCAGCAAGACATCGCCGCAACGTTTGCTCGAGTAGAATAAGAATGGAATATAAAATGCGTATGATTTTATTAACTTTGACTCTGTTTTTTGGGTTAGTGGACGAAAGTTTTTCTGAAACAACCTCGCGATATTTGTCGGTAGTCGGAGAGGGTAGTGTACCCGCAACTCCTGATTTGGCAGTAATTTTGCTTGGAGTTACGCATCAAGCTAAAACAGCTGGGGAAGCAATGGAAAAAGTGAATAAAGATGCCGTTGCCTTACTAAAGGACTTGGCTGAATCGGGTATTGGAGCCCGAGATATACAAACAGATCAGTTGATAGTATCTCCGTTGTGGACGAATGACGCTGAAATTCGACGGATCATGGGATATGAAGCTAGTAATATGTTGTCTGTGCGTGTCCGTGACATTCCCAAATTGGGTGCTGTGCTAGATTCGGCTTTATCAGCTGGCTCCAATGACTTTTCAGGACTTCGCTTTAGTGTCCAGAACCTTGCTCCATACAAGGAAAAAGCACGAGCAGCAGCTGTAAAAGATGCAATATCACGTGCGGCAGGTTTGGCGGAAGCAGCGGGTGTGACGTTGGGACCAATTATTACTCTGATCGAACAAACCGATTATAGTCAGCCTAATATAATGTCTGCTGCTAGAAATACAGATTTAGCTGTTGCAACAGGCGTGATTGACATCACCGCCTCAGTGTCGATGACGTTTGATTTAATCCCATGAAAAGGATAAAATTTTAAGCTGCTTTAACTAGTTGCCTTTGATAGAGCTTGATCAAGATCCCTAATAAGGTCTGTCGCATCTTCTATCCCAATCGATAGGCGGACAACTTCAGGGGCCGCCCCCGCGGCGCGTTGTTGCTCTGCTGTCAATTGGCGATGGGTCGTTGATGCCGAGTGGATAATCAACGATCGAGCATCACCTAGGTTGGCAACGTGGCTAAATATCTCAAGCGCATTTACCAATTTAACGCAGGAATCATAACCACCCTTTACTGCGAAAGTGAATAACCCACCAGCGCCACGCGGACAAATTTTAGCGACTCTGTCATAATACGGAGAGCTTTGTAGGCCTGCATAGGTCACGTAGTCTACACGATCATCAGCTTCAAGCCATTGAGCAATTTTAACGGCATTCTCCACGTGTCTTTCCATCCGCAGAGAAAGTGTTTCAGTGCCCATCAATGTATAATGAGCTGCCTGTGGATTCATTGTCATACCTAGATCGCGCAAGCCTATCGCTATGCCGTGAAAAGTGAAGGCGAGTGGGCCAAATGTTTCATGAAATTTCATGCCGTGATATGCTGGTTCTGGGGCCGATAAGGATGGAAATTTGTCATTCCCTGACCAGTCAAACTTCCCTGAGTCTACAACGCATCCACCTGTGACCGTTCCGTTACCTGTCAGGTATTTAGTGGTTGAGTGCACAACTAAAGTGGCCCCATGCTCGATCGGGCGGCACAGATAGGGCGTTGCTGTTGTGTTATCGACTATCAATGGAATTTCAGCAGCATCTGCGATTTTGGAAATAGCATCAAGGTCGGTAATATAGCCTCCTGGATTGGCAATCGACTCACAAAATATAGCCCGAGTATTGTCATTAACTGCAGCTTTGACGGCATCTAGATCATCAAAGTCTATGAATGTTGCCGCCCAGCCAAAACGTTTGATAGTTTGACTGAATTGGGTGACTGAACCACCGTATAAACGTGTAGATACTACGACATTTAGACCCGGTGCCATAAGTGGAAACAAGGCCATTATTTGCGCAGCGTGGCCTGACGAACAACAAACTCCGCCGACTCCACCCTCCAAAGTAGCTATTCTCTCTTGCAGAACTGCCACCGTTGGATTGGTTAGGCGAGAGTAGATGTAACCTACTTCTTGTAGATTAAATAATGCGGCGGCATGTTCTGCATCTCGGAACACATAGGCTGTAGACTGGTAAATTGGTGTTTGACGAGATCCAGTAGCTGGATCTGGACGAGCTCCTGCATGAACTTGAAGAGTATCGAAGCCATATGTAGCGCCGTCTGTCATTTTATGTTTCCTTAAGAATGGATTGCAGTTTGGTTGATTATGGATATGCAAAGTAACCTCTGTCGGCAAGGGCACAAATTATGAAGAGATTTTAATCTTCCCTACAATCCGTAAATTTAATTATGATAATTTCTCAAGATTAACTTAATTAGACATTTAATTGGTTCGTTCCGTCTGAATTCTCAACAAAATTGCATAACTTGAAACAACGCCACATTTAAATTTTTATCTAATGAGCCTTTGGACTAACAGCATTAAAAACACACGATCAAGAAATGGTTTGGGTTTTAAAACCTAAAATACCTTGTAGGTCA
>Ga0233444_10004249_pt1 | contig 13779 bp, 15 predicted proteins | sample SI_124_October20_6_FD_182792 | JGI IMG/M metagenome (GOLD analysis project Ga0233444, IMG submission 182792) | Seawater microbial communities from Saanich Inlet, British Columbia, Canada - SI_124_October2016_10_MG | ecosystem: Environmental > Aquatic > Marine > Inlet | place: Canada: British...
AATTTTTTTCATTTTCTATAGATATTGTTATTATTTTTTTAAAAATTCCCTTGAATTGTTTAATGAATAAATCAGGCTCTTTATTTTTCATCATTGCCCAAATGGCATACTTTGGATCTTTAATTTTATTTAAATATTCCGACATGTTAATTGCATCTGCTTTAGCATGGGCCCCGTCTAGCATAATCCTCTCATTTTTATGAAGTTTACTTTTAATTCTTCCTTTATTTATATATTGAAATCTTCCTTCGAAAGATATTTTAGGTATGGTTTTCTCAATAATCTTTTTCTTAATTTTAAGATCAAGAGCTATTTTAATGCCGTGGCAAAGATTTTCCAATAATCCTTTTGAATGAATATTTTTAGTAATTAATTTAATTTTGTATTTTTTATCTTGATAGAAGTATTGATTTTTCTTTTTAATTAATTTCCAAGAATTTGGAAAAATAATATTACTTTTGTTATTTTTTAAATTATTTTTAATTTTTCTTAAAACATTAGGGTTTTGTTTTCCTACATAAATATTAGTGAAATTACTTAAAAAACCTACTTTTTGATAAATTATTTCATCAAGCGTCTTCTTATTTTTATCTAGGAAGTTAAGATGTTGTTTATTTATATTTACAATTACTTGAGCTAGTGGAAATGAAAATACGTTAGTAGAGTCTTTAGCAAAGAGAGCTCCTGCTTCAACTAGATGATAATTAGTATTTTGTTTAGAAGCACTCATTATATAAATGACAGTAAGAACTTCAAAAATAGTTAGTGGTATTTTAAATTTTTCTATTATTTTAATTGAATGTCTTATCTCTCGATGTGTTAAATAACGATTATCAATCCAAAATCTTTCTTTTATGTCTTTTAATGATGGAGATATGTAAGCAGTTACTTTTTGACCGTTAGCTTCAATGAAGCTTTTTACAGAAAATAGTGTACTAAATTTTCCACTAGAACCCAGGAAATTAATAACATTATTTAGTTTTCTTTCCGGATTATTTAGTTTTTTTAAAATTAATTTAATTCTTTTTAAATCAAAATTAATAGTTTTATTGAATAACTTATGATTAGCTAACTGCTTGTAGAGATTTATCGATTGTGACATTTGACTCTTGTTTAGCTTGAGCCTCTGCTTTTTTCAATAGAACATTTAGCAACGTTCCAATAGTTGAGTTTAAGTATTGTCTTTCTACAACTAAATCAATTTGTCCTGAGTCACGAGCCCACTCTGCTGTTTGGAAATCAGGTGGCAAAGTCTCTCTGATTGTATCAGCTATAACTCTTTTTCCTGCAAATCCAATAGTTGCATTAGGTTCTGCAATTAAGATATCACCTAACATTGCCCATGAGGCTGTAACACCTCCTGTTGTTGGGTCAGTTAGCACAACCAAAAAAGGAACATTTTTTTTCTTTAATTCATTTACCGCTAAAGCTGTTCTAGCCATTTGCATTAAAGCGATTGAGCTTTCCATCATGCGTTGACCTCCAGAACAGCTAAAAAAAATAAAAGGAACATTATTTTCTATAGCGTGTTGAGCTCCAGCAATGAATGCTTCTCCAGATGCAGCGCCAAAGGATCCGCCAATAAATCTAAAATCTTGAGCCCCCACCACAGCTTCAATACTTTGAACTTTACCTTTTGCTATCAAAACGGCATCATCTTGACCTGTTAATTTTCTAGCTGCTTTTAAACGATCAGTATATTTCTTTTTATCCTCAAAATTTAATGGATTATCTTTTGGCAAAGGTGTTTCAAGAATTTCAAAATCTTTTTGATCAAAGAAAGTTTCAAACCTTTCTCTACAAGTTAATTTGTGATGCGCTCCACATTTAGGGCAAACTTTTTGATTAGAAATTAGGTCCTCTTTATAAATTAAATTTTTACAGCCGCATGTTGTCCAAAGGTTTTCTTCAACTTTTGAAGATTTCTTTTCAAAAAGAGATTTAATTTTTGGTTTTATAAATTTTGTTATCCAATTCATACAATTTTTCTTTTTAGATTGTACACAACTTTATCTAACTTTGTGACAGGATTTTGTCTCATTTTAAGCGAATTAGTTATTGTTTTACAAAGCATACTGCCAACAACTAATCCATTAGCTGATTTTAAAGATGTTATAGTCTTATCAGTAATACCAAAGCCAATTACAAGTTTTTTTTTAGGATTGATTCCCTTAATTCTATAGTAATTTTCCAGAATTTTCTTAGGGGAAACTTTTAGCTTACCGCCGGTAGTCGACAACATTGAAATATAGTAAATCATATCATGAGAGTCTTTTATGATTTTTTTTATTCTATCTTTCGATGTAGTAGGAGATAATAACTGAATAAAGTTTATTGATTTTTTTTTACATTTATTAGCAAAAATTTTATTTTCTGGATAAGGAAGATCAACGATGATTAAGCCATCAACACCTGCAGTTCTACAATTTTCCAAGAAATTATTTTCACCACTTTGATAAATTAAATTATAATATCCCATAAGGATTATTGGTTTATTAGAATTAGCCTTTTTAAATTTTTTTACAATTTGAAAAACATCTTTCAGTGTAATCCCATTTTTAAGTGCTCGATGAGAGCTTTCTTGAATTTGACCTCCATCTGCAACGGGAGCGTTGAATGGCATTCCAAGCTCAAGAATGTCGGCGTGTTTAGAAATAGCACGTAATATTTTTAAAGAGTTATTTTTAGTGTTATCTCCAGCAACTGTATAAGTAATTAAAGCAGGTCTTTTTTCTTGTTTACACTTTTCAAAGGCTAGGGTGATTTTTGATTTCATCTTATATACTCACCTAATTTTTGTTTGATAATGTCTTTGTCTTTGAGGCTATCCCCGCATGAATTAACAATGATTACATTAGAAGATTTTAATTTAGGTGCTATTTTAATTGCTTCAGCAAATGCATGTGACGGTTCCAAAGACGGGGAAATATTTTCCAATTTAGAAACTAATTGATAAGCATCCAAAGCCTCCTCATCAGTAGCTGAAGTGTATCTAGCACGCTTTGTATCTTTTAAAAAACAATGTAGCGCACTTACAGATGGGTAATCTAGTCCAGCAGAAATAGACTCTGTTTCTTTGATTTGTCCCTCACTATTTTGAACGCAATAAGCAGCTGAACCATGAAGAATGCCGATTTTAGAACCATTAGTTAAAGGAGCTGCATGAAGTTTGTTTTTTTTTGGACCCCCAGCTTCGATACCAATAAATTCTACTTGTTTCTTATCATAATTCATAAATTCATTCCAAAATCCCATAGCAGAACTACCTCCACCTACACAGTTTAATAATTTCATTTTTTTTGGAATTTTTCCAAATTCTTCTTTGACTTGTACCATTAGTTCTCTAGAAATTTGAGCCGTGCTCCACGCACAAATCTTTATAAAAATATTAGGACCAACTGTGGATCCAACACACATATGTGTTGTGTCACAATTTGATACCCAATATCTCATACACTCACTTACAGCATCTACAAGTGTTTGACTTCCCGTAGTTACTGGTACAATTATAGCACCATTTCTTTTCATGGCTTCGACGTTAGGTTGTTGTCTTTTAATATCTTTTGCGCCCATAAATATTTTACATTTAAGTCCAAATTTTTTAGCTGCCATTGAGAGCATTTTTCCCGCATATCCAGCTCCAGTATCTCCAACAACAAATTTCTTACCTGCTCTTTTAGCTATTAAACAGTGAACGGTAGCATTGTAGATTTTATGAGCACCGCCATTAGCTTCCGAAACTACTTTAGCGTAAATCTGAGCCCCTCCAAGGTGATCTGTTAAATTTTCTAATTTAATAAATGGAGTAGGTGCACCAATATATGTTTTAAAATAATTATCTCTCTCTTTTATAAATTTCTTATCTTTTCTTAATTTTGAGAATAATTTTGTAAGGTCATCAATTGGTTTTTTTAGAGTTTCTGGAATAAAATTTCCACCAAATTTACCCCCATACATAAAGTTTTCATCATGCTGATCTATGAGAGGAATATTTTTTTTAATTTTATACTTCATTAATTTTTTTTATATTGTTCATAAAACTTTTAATTTTTAGATGATCTTTGTAACCCACTTGTTTTTCTAAATTAGACGATAAATCAAAAAAGTTAACCCCTAAATTTGCAATATTTTTAATATTATCTTCAGAAATAGACCCAGCTAACGCAAATTTTTTTCCTTTAGGAAGCTTAGCTATAAGATCTTTAGGAAATTTTATTGATTTTTCCATACCTGGAGTATCAAATAAAATTATATCAGCTTCATTAAATTCTTTATATTTATTTATATCGGCCTCTTCTTTGATTTTGATGGCTTTAATAATCTTAAGATTATATTTCTTAATTTCATTTATACGCTTTCTTGTTTCAGATCCATGAAGCTGTATGTAGTCAAAGTTATTTAATACAGTCTTTTCGATAAACTCATTGGTTGGATTGACAGTTACGGCAACAAAGGAAGAATTTTTTTTATTGTATTTTGAAAGAATTTTAACGTCATCTAAATCGATATTTCTAGGAGATTTCTTATAAAATATGAATCCTAAAAAATTTACATTTAAGTCAATACACAGCTGTACATCTCTGGTTGGATTTAAACCACAAATTTTCACTATCATTACTTTAACTCTTCGATTAATCTTTGAATATTTTTTTTGATATTATTTCTAATAATAGATCTGCCCATAACTATAGAAGTGCTTCCATTTTTAAATGCTTCCCTTGGCCCACTTACCCTCTTTTGATCTTCAACATTATCACCCTTTAGGCGTATGCCGGGTGTAAAAATTTCACCCTTAAATATTTTTTTTACAAATCTTAAATCTGAGACCGCACACACGATACCATGGCAACCACACGCTTTGGCTAATATTGCTTGTTTCTTTACTAATTCTTGTATTGACCTTGTGTGACCAATTTTTTTAATAGATGAGTTTGAGATACTGGTCAGAACTGTTACTGCTAAAATTTTTAATTTCTTATTAGTTTTCTTGGCCATTTTAACAACGGCTTTCAATGTATCTTCACCAGCATTAGCATGAACGGTTATATAATTAATATTTTTTAAATCTTTTAATGAATTAATAGCAGAAGCACTTGTATTACTAATATCAGATATTTTCATATCTGCAAAAATTTTTTCATTTTTAAGCTTAGAGATAAATTCACGGCCTCCCCTAGAATAAAAAAATTCTAAACCAAATTTATAGCCTATATCTAATTTTTTTGTTTTTGTTTGAGCAATAATCTTTTTAGCTTCAGAAATTTTACTAGTATCACAGGCTATAAATATTTTTGACTTTTTCATTCGTTAATCAATTTTTTTAAATTTTTTGACGGTTTAAATCTTATTTTAATACGTTCAGGTTTATATATTAAATGATTATTAGAAGGATTACGTGCATTAAAGTTTTCTTTTAATTTTTTACAGTACCAACGCCCAAAATCACGAATTTCTACTGCTTTTTTTTCTTTTAAAGCGCTCGTTATACTTTCGGTAAAAACGTCAATAACGATTTCTAATTCGGATTTATTGAGTTTAGAATTTTTTTCTTTGAGTTTTTTAATGATCTCTGGTCGCGACAATTATTTTTCTTTTTTATCTTTTTTGCCAATAGCTTTTTCAAAAATACCTTTAAGCGTAGCACCCGATTTCGTGGCACCTTCACCAAATTTAGCTATTAGAGATTTTTCTTCATCCAATTGAGCAGATTTAGGACTTAACTTGATCTTTCTGGCTTGAAAGTCTAGTTCGATAATCTTAGCATCCAATGCGTTGTCTTTGCTAAAAACCTCAGGTCTTTGGTCAGCAGAGTCTTTTGCTAAGTCTGATTTTCTTATTGTTACAACTAATTTTTTTTCCTTATCTATTGATACTTTAACACCTGTCTTTAGAACTTCATGGATCCTAGTAGTTATTACATCTCCAACTTTTTTTTTGTTATCTTTAAACCAATCTAAAGGATCTTTTTCTAATGCTCTCTTAGAAAATCTGATTTTGTCATCTTTAATATCCAATATTTTTACATTTAAAACTTCATTTTTTTTAAATTTATTTAAATCCTCAATATTTTCTTGATAAGAAATTTCTTTATAGTGCAGCATTCCAGACAACCCAGAGTCAATTAATTCTCCAAATATTGCTTTGTCGGTAATATTATTAATTTTTATTTTAACCTCTTCTCCGATGTTACCCTTAATTTTATCCCATGGATTTTCTAAAGTAGCTTTATAAGATAAGGATATTCTTTTTGTATCTTTATCAATACTCACAATTTTAAATTTAATATTTTGAGAAACCGAAAGAACTTTACTTGGTTTTATATTTCTGTTTGTCCAATCTAGTTCTGAGTTATGAATTAAGCCCTCAATACCTTCTTCAATTTTAACAAAGCAACCATAATCCATTAATTTTGTTACAACTCCTTCGTACGTTTTGCCAACTTTATATTTTTTTTCTACACTATCAAAAGGATTTTCGGTGAGAGCTTTAACTGAGGCCGAAACTCGATTCGTTTTTTCATCAATTTTTGTAATTTTAACTTTTAATTTCTGACCAATTGTAACTAAGTCGGCAGGTTTTTTAACTCGTCCATAACTAAGATCGGAAACATGAAGAAGTGCGTCAATACCATTTAGATCTAAAAATATTCCCCAGTCTGTTGTAGCTTTTACAATGGCATCTTCAACTATATCACCCTCTTTAATATTTTTTAGTGCCTCCGCTATTTCAGCATTTTTACTTTTTTCTAGTACCGCTCTTCTTGAGACACAAACATTACCTCTATTTTTATCAAGTCGAGTTGCTATAACTTTAACGGGAGTATTCATTAAATGATCTATTTTTTTAAGAGGTCTTACGTCGATTTGAGAAGATGGCATAAAGCATGGTAAATTTTCAACCGTTGCTATGTATCCACCTTTAACTTTTCCAGTTATGTATGCCGTGATTTCTTCTTTGGTTTCAAAATTTTTTTCCATTTTTTTCCAAGCTTTCATTTTTCTTGCTTTATCTCGTGAAATTACTATTTCACCTTTAAAACTTTCTATTCTTTCAAGATAAACATCAATTTGAGAACCGATTTTTAGATTTGCTAGTTCATCATCGTTTTTAAATTCTTCAATTGGGATCATGCCTTCCATTTTTGCTTTGCAATCTACAACTATAAAGTTTTTTGTAATTTCAGTAACGATAGCTTTTATAATCTCATTTTCCTTAAGCTTCCTATCTTTGAAATCTTGATCTAATAGACTCTGGAATTCTTTATGTAGCGGGTTTGTGTTTTTTTGTTCTTGTTCAATTGCCATATTTTTTTCTTAAAACTCTTTCAACATATATTGACATTTTATCTAACATTGCTGACTTATCTAACTTTCCGGTGTCGATTTCTACCGAATCTCGATGTTGAAGTAAAGGGGAGTTCTTTCTTTTTGTGTCTGAGATATTTCTTATTCTTAGCGCTTTTTTTACATCTTTAAGTTTTATTTTTGAATTTTTCCCCTTAAGTTCTTTATACCTTCTTATTGCAGCGGTATTTAAACTGCATTTAAAAAAAAATTTAACATCAGAGTTTGGAAGAATTTTAGTTGAAATGTCTCTACCTTCAATACAGCAGTTTTTATTTTTTTTTGAGAAATTCACTTGAAATCTTTTCAAAATTATTCTTATTTTGTTAATTTTGGCTATAATTGCAGTGTGCTCCGAAATCTCTGGGGAGTGCATATTAATTTTTTCTATTTTTTTATAATCAAGTTTATTAAATTTTTTTTTAAGAAAGCTAATTGTGTTTTTAGGTTTATATTTTAAAATTAAAAGACTCGCATATCGATATAGCAAGCCAGAAGATAAAAATTTTAGTTTATATTTTTTGGCTATCATTTTTGCCCCTGTTGACTTACCAGTTGCTGCTCCACCATCACAGGAAATTTGTATATATTTATTTTTGAATTTCAAATTTTGCTCCTAACTTTTTCATTATATTTAAAAATGCAGGTGAAGACGTATAAACAGTTTCAAAGTTTTTAATTTTAGTTTTTGCACCTGTTAAAATAGCTAAAATAAATGATGACATGCAAATACGATGATCTCCCAAATTGGGTACATTTATTGTTTTGTTTTTTGCATTTATCATTCCTTTTCCAAAAATTTTTAGATTATTTTTATATGCAATAGTTTTGATACCTATTTGTTTTAAAATTTTTTGCATTTCTGCTATTCTATTACTTTCTTTGTTTTTAAGATCTCCTATTCCTTTAAATATTGAAACACCTTTCGTCAAAGCAGCAATAACAAACAAAATAGGGTATTCATCTGTAGCGTTAACATAATATTTTTTTGAAGCAAATATTGGTTTAATTTTAGAACTCCGAATTAAAATGTCTCCTTTAAGTTCATTATTTTCTTTTTTTAAATTTATAAACTTAATTTTTGCATTTTGTTGTTTTAACAAGTGATAAAAACCTGTCCTTGTAGGGTTTAGCCCAACATTTCTAATTTTGATGGAGGAATTTTTATTAAGTAAAGTTAATGCTGCAAAAAATGCTGAAGAGGACGCGTCACCAGGAACATTAATATTAATAGGATTTAAGTATTTTTTTCCATGAATTTTAATTATTTTTTTTTCCCCACCTATAATTTTAAGAGCTTGAGTATTTTTTTTAAGTAAATTTTCAGTGTGATCTCGACTTTTTTTATCTTCAATTATATTTGTATCTCCAGAACTATTAAGACCGGCTAGTATTACAGCTGATTTTATTTGAGCTGAAACTCCTGCTCTATATTTAATTCCTACCGGCATAGATGAAGAAATAAGTTTTAGAGGAAACTTAAATTTATTTTTTGGTAAAAAAACAGCACCAAACTTTGACATTAATTTTATTATTTCTCCCATATTTCTTTTATTTAAAGAATGATCTCCTCTAATTTTTACCTCTATATTAGGCGTAGTAGATAATACTCCGATAAGCAGTCTTGCTAGAGTTCCAGAATTACAAAAATCTAATTCAGTATTTTTTTTTGCGTAAAATGAACCTAGTCCTTTTCCATAAATTTTATATTTTTTTGATTTGATTTTAACAATTTTAACTCCAAGTTTGCGGCAAGTTGAAATAGTGCTTTTTACATCTTCAGATTCTAAAATATTACTTGCAAAAGATATTTTTTGGCAAATAGAACCTATAATAAAGCTTCGGATTGATAGAGATTTGTCTGAGTCTACATCAATGACCTTTTTATAAGACTTTATTTTACTTTTGAGATTTACTGTGAAACTTTTAGCAGACATTAATTAAAATTAAAACCAGTACCAAAATATCTTTTTATTGCCTCTGCATTTTTCAATAAGTCACTTTTTGTTCCTTGTGCAATTATAGAACCGTCAGAAATACAATAATTTCTATCTGATAAATCAAATAGAGTTGAAAAATTATGATCAGTTAGAATACAACCTACATTCATAGATTGAATTTTTAAAATATATTTTTGCATTTCTTGAACGACAATTGGATCTACCATTGAGAAGATTTCATCAATCAAAATAATTTTTGGCTTGTTTATCATTATTCTAGCAAGCTGCAAACGTTTAGCTTCACCGCCAGATAAAACAGAAGCATTTAATGATCTTAAATGTTGTAAATTGAATTCATCAAGAAGTCTTTCTGTTTCTTCTTTTTGTTTTTGATAGCTTTTAATATGTAGTTGACATAAACCAAATATATTATCATATGTTGACATGTTAAATAATGATCTAGTTTGAGGTAAATAACCAAGTCCCTCTTTTGCTCTAAGATGAATTGGAATTTGAGAAATAGATTTTTTATTAATTAAAATATCACCACTATCAGCACTTTCAGATCCTATAGCGATATTGAACAAGGTACTCTTTCCAGCTCCGTTTGGCCCAAACAAAGATACAAGTTCTCCCGGATAAACTTTTAGTGATATTTTTTTTAATATAGATCTACCATTGAAAGATTTGCTAACATCTTTAACTTCAAAAATTGGTTTATCTTTTTTAAATTTTAATATTCTAAAATTTTTTTTCATTTTAAATTTATATTAGCATTTACTCTATTATTATTAAAAGATCCAATATCTAATGTATTTTTTTTTAGATCAAAAAAAAGATTATCCGCAAACATTTTTCCTCTAATATCTTTAACTATTACTTTTTCTGAAATACTCAGATAGCTGTTTGAATTTGAGTATTCCGCTTTTTCTGCAGTCATTGTACTTCCTTCATAGAAAGCTTTAACATTATTATTAAAATTTAAATCTAGAGATTTATTGTTGTAGATGGCTTTATCAGATCGAACTTCTAAAATAGTACCATCTTTAAAATAAAAAAAAGCATTAACTGTTTTCATAAAGACTAGTTCTGGTTGAGATTTATTACTTTTAGCTTCTTTTGATTTAAGAATATATCTATTACCAGATAGGTCTAAGCCACTATAAGATACATCAAAAAAAACATTACCTTTTTGATTACCATTAGCTTGGTTTTTTTTAATTTCTTCCTGTTTTTCTTTTGAGATGATATTTCCTTTAAAATTTTTATCCTTTTGTAAATAGGTAAAAAAAATGATTAGAGAGCCTAAAATTAATAAGCTAATTTGAATTAGTTTTAATTTTTTTTTTCTATTCATTACTTAATTCCATTTTGTAGAAGAAAATGGATATGAATTATACCTCTAAGGGTTTTATTTGATCTATTATAATCCTTATCAGATACAACTAATAAAGTTGTTATTTTTTTTTCATTCATAATAGCAAGAGCTTTAGAAGCGGGCATATTTTCATTTACAACAAAAGGGGGTTTTTTTATGAAATTATACAAATTTTTTTCTTGAGAATAATTATTTAACTCCCTTCTTAAATCTCCATCAGTCAACAATCCTTTAATAAATCTATTTTTAGTTATTACAACAACTCCTAGTTTTTTTTGATTCATTACTTTTAATGCCCCTCTAATATTTTTTTTATAACTTATGACAGGCATTTTTTTTCCAATTACCATAATATCTTTTGCTAAAAGTAAGGAGCTTCCTATATTCCCACCAGGATGAAATACTTTAAATTTTTCTTTTGAAAATTTTTTTTGATACATCACAGTTGTAGCTAAACAGTCGCCTAACAATAATGTTATTGTAGTGCTAGAAGTAGGAACCATTCCTGTAATATCCGCTTCTTTTACTTTAGGAAGTATCAATTTTACATCACTTGCTTTAAGTAAAATGCTCTCTGGCTTTGAAGCTACGCCAATAATTTTTATGCGGTATCGATTAGCATATTTCAACATATTGGTTAACTCAGCTGTATTTCCAGAGTAAGAAAAAATAATTAAAACATCTCTTTTTTCTATTTGGCCCATATCTCCATGTAAAGCTTGAGCGGGATCGCAAAAGAAACTTGGAATTCCTACACTTGAAAATGTTGCTGAAATTTTTCTAGCAATTAGTCCAGATTTTCCAATACCGGCAAAAATAACTTTTCCCTTACAGCTCAAAATAAGATCTACGGCTTTAATAAATGAATTGTTAAAAACTTTTTTAATTTTTTTTAATTCGTCAATCTGAATACTTGCCGCTTTATTAGCTAAAGTTATATAATTTTTTTTATTCATTAATGTTCAAAAATATCAAATTTAAATCCACTTTGATCTAATTCTACTCTTGTATCTAGAAAAGAGAGACATCTTTTAAATAACTCTACTCTATTTTCTCGAATAAGCATTTGTTCTAATTCGCTTTTAATTTTGTGTAAATAAACTACATCATTAGCAGCGTACTCTAGCTGTTTATCTGATAGCTCGTTAATATCTTTATTCCAATCGCTACTACCTTGTCTTTTATCTAGTGATTTATTACAGAACTCTTGAACTAGGTTTTTTAAACCATGTGAGTCAGTATATGTTCGAACCAGCTTTGATGCAATTTTTGTATCAAAAATATTTTTCATTTTGCACTTAAGAAAAAATTCCAAAGCATTTTTATCAAATCTTAAAAAGTGACCAATTTTTAATATTTTATCATTTTGTAATACAGAGACTAAATTAGGCGCTTTGAAGTTATTTTTGTTAGGTTGGATAATAAAGACATTACCGTTCTCATCACATATTTGAATCAGACTTAATTTATCTCTTTCTGGAATTTGAAGCCCGGTTGCTTCTGTATCGATTGCAATACTTTTTTTAAATGAACTAGCTATCTCTGAAGTTATGTCCTCTTTAATCTTTGTTATTTTCATATATAAGTTTAAATACCATGAAAAATCAAATTTGCACAATCTTAGGTGGTGGGGGTTTTATAGGCAGATATCTTGTTCGAAATTTGTCCAAGAAAAACTACAGATGCATCATTTCTACAAGAAAAGCCTTTCAAAAAGGTTATTTAAAGACGCAAGCAACGCCAGGAGCAATAGAATTAATTGATTGGAACTCAAATAATTTTTCAGAACTTAAAGAGGCAATAAAGAATTCAGATATTGTAATTAATTTAATTGGCATTCTTTATCAAACAAGAAAACAAAAGTTCTATAATATTCACTCTGGCATTCCTGAAGCGGTTTCAAAAATTTGCTCTGAGTCAGATGTAAAAAAGTTTATTCATGTAAGTGCAATAGGAGCTAATGAAACTTCAAAATCACTTTATCAAAAATCTAAATTTCAGGGTGAAGTCAAAGCATTCAAGAATTTTAAAAATACAGTTATTATTAGGCCAAGTGTAGTTTGTGGTACCGAAGATAATTTTACTAATCTTTTTTCTAAATTAAGTATTCTGCCAGTGGTTCCAGTTGTCGGAATAAATTATAAGTTTCAACCTATTTTAGTTACTGATGTAGCTGATGCTATCGTGCAAGCCATTGAGACAAGAGGAAATGAAGGAAAAATTTACGAGTTAGGTGGACCCAAGCTGATAAGATTTGGTGATATGGTTAAGTCCATTTTAAAGACAATTGATAAAAAAAGATTTGTAGTTGCAATGCCTATGTCAATTGCAAAAGTTCAAAGCACTATAATGGATTTATTACCCATCCCACCTATTTTAACAAAAGATCAATGTGAAATTTTATCTGAAGCAGATAATGTCGTTTCAAATAATCACCTTACTTTAAAAGATTTAGATATTAATCCAGCTGACGTAGAAGAAGCTATGAAGAAATGGTTATGGAGATATAAAGATGGCGGTCAATTCGCAAAAGCTCAATGAAAAGTATTAGTTTAATATCAGGTTATTTATTTTTAATTTCTGCAATCATTACAGGCATTGCAGCAAATGGATACTTAAAGACCACAGAGGGTTTTACAAAACTAAACCCAACAATTTTTTGCTTAATTAGTATTTTCATATGTATGTTTAGTTTATCAAAAGCTATGACAGTTATTCCAGTTGGATTTACTTATGCAACTTATGGAGCCTTAACAATTACTGCTGTGACATTATTTGGAATATTTAAATATAACCAAACACCAAATGTTTTCGGCACAATGGGATTGGTTTTAATTATACTAGGTGTATTACTTTTAAACACTTTTGGAAAAGTAAAATAAAACCCTAGGTAGTATTTATTTTAAACTAGCGACTCCTCTTTATATATAATTTGTGTTAGCTTTTTTCCTTTAAATAAAAATTGGGGGAAATGATGATAAAATCAATAAAAGCATTTGTTTGCTCGATAGCACTTTTTGCAATGTTTGCAGGAACTGCTGCTCAAGCAAAAACAGAAATACAATGGTGGCACGCTTTTGGTGGAAGACTTGGTGAATTACTTGATGAGCAGGTAAAC
>Ga0233444_10004256_pt1 | contig 13761 bp, 9 predicted proteins | sample SI_124_October20_6_FD_182792 | JGI IMG/M metagenome (GOLD analysis project Ga0233444, IMG submission 182792) | Seawater microbial communities from Saanich Inlet, British Columbia, Canada - SI_124_October2016_10_MG | ecosystem: Environmental > Aquatic > Marine > Inlet | place: Canada: British...
GCTCAAGTTGAAGTTGATAGTGAAGGAAACGTACACGCCATGTGGATGGGTCTTGATAACATGCCGTACTGGTCGTATTCCATCGATCAAGGTGATACTTGGTCAAATGCGACAATGATTGCTCCTCCAATCAATCTCTCAGGAACTGGATTCCCTGTTGTTGTTGCAGGTGATGCTGGAACTGTAGCCTTCGGGTACGTTGGTGAAACTGCTGGAGATGAAGAAACTTGGAATGCGTATCTGACCTATGCCACAGATGCATTCAATGAAACACCTCTGTTTACAACGGTTCAACTCAATAAGAATGGCGATCCAATTGATCAAGAAACGGACTGTGGTTACAATCGATGTGGTGGTTTAGGGGATTTCCTAGATATTCGAGTCGATCGATATGGACGCACATGGTTCTCATTATCCCATAATCTAGCAGATATTGGAATATTTGGAACAATTAACGAGGGTCCAAGTCTACGAGGTGACACCATCACAATGATGGATACTATGCCGTCTGGTGGACAAAGTACTCTGTAAATCAAGTTAAAAATTTACTAATGTGGTCCCATGGCATTAAATGGCCGAAAGAAGTTGGGCTAATTAATGTGTATAATTTCATAATTCTAATAAATACTTCAAATTGTTCTTCACTTGAGATGTTGAAATCTTTCGGTTTGAATAAACTTTGAGGATCATAGATAGTAGCAACCTTAAATTTAATATTCATCGTATGATTCAACGTATATCTGCTAGCTATGCCACTCATAGTATGTATTGCATGTTCAAAGATGACTGATATCCACTTTTCATCCAAGAACCCATCACCTTCTTCATTAAACAACCATCCATCCACGCCTAAGCCAACTGGCTCCAATGAAACTTCAAATTTCTCCCAGGCATCGTCTTCAGGATAATTTAACCATAGGTCATTAGCATATTCTATAGTTTCCGAATAATTTTTATGATACATGAGTTTGCAAAATAAATCAAAAATTTCCTTCGGTAAAGTTCTCTCAAATGTATTGATGGGTATGTTTTCTGTACCAACATATTGGATCCATTTTCTTATGCTTTTGATTCTACAACCTATGTAATCCTCCTCAGCATAACTTGTGGGCTTGATGTCAGAATTACTTAATTTCCCTGATTTAATTCTCAATATTGACTGTTGAATGTATAATGATATATCTTTTATCCACTGTTCTCTTAACCTGTGGTCCACCTTTTTAGTGAAAGGATCAGTTTCAATGTCAACAAACCAATTTATAATTTTGTCCTGATATGTCCCTAGCCATCTTTCATAATCAGAGTGCCGATTCCATCCTTCATCATGGACTCTTAGTTGTATGAAATCTTTCATTTGCAAGTTAGGGAATTCTCTAAAATATTGAGAATGCTCACCATTTGTAGTATTGAGAGGGACGTGTTGTAATTTACCAAAAACATCTGTAAGTGAACGACTATCAAGGTTCTGAAGTGCCCAGAATGGTAGTGGGAATTTGGAATGAGGGAGTTTATCAAAATCTATACTATTGAGGTACTCAATGCCTACTGCTTGTAAAAGTGGACTATTAGTCTTAAATGTAAATATAAATTTTGAACCCTTTTGATTTCTCCTATCTTGAATAATTTTAGAGAAAATAGGTTCACGTTCAATGTCTATATCGGCCAACATAGTGGATGCAATTCCCCGACCCCACTCGGAAAGTAATGATGTAAAATTAGTAAGTATACCGTGCTTATTTTCTATATTTTTGTAGTATACCATCCCCAATATGACACACTCTGCAAAACCTTCACGACGAAATTTCATCCCTGTGTGCCTTTTTGATTTTAGAATGTCGTAGAAAGTTTGGTTTTCAAGGAGAAGTTTAGCACATGCAGTTTCCTTAATTGTTTTGTGAGTAAACTCAATATTCTCATCTCCAACAAACAATAAACCGAGGTTTTCACGAATCACTTTTATTTCATCCTGTTGTAAATCAATGGAAAAACTCTCTCTAAGAATTTGAATTGCTGTCTTAAGATTGGAGATACGATTGAATTCATGCAATCCGCAAATAAGAACGAATGCATGTTTGATTTTTTCTTTACTGGATTTAGTCAAGTCTTTAGCTCGATCCTCGATATTTATGTCGAGTCCTATCTCTATGACCTTATCTAAGAATTCAATGTGTGCTAGACTATACCCGTTCATTATCAACTCTTCACTGAGTTTTTCAAAACTGCTCTTATTATGTGCAATATTTCCATTACTCATTAGTAAACAAAATAACCCAACAAACAAAGGATGTGTTAGTACCTTTTCATACGAGGGTAAGAATTCATCGAATTCGAATTGCATTAAATCAGCATTCATCCCCCATGCATCGGCTAATTTTCTAGGCATTATTTCTTTCAATTCTTCGCTGGAGAAGGTCATCTTTAGCTCGTGATAACTATTATTGAACAAACTTTCAATGTGTCCTCTGTGGGAATTTCGACATGTGATGATTTTCCTGATGTGTTTAATCTTAGGATGAGTGAAAAATTCTTGCAAGTTATCAAGTTCATCGCTGCTGCATTCGTCCCATGCATCAATAAGTAATACTGAATGGTAATGTAAATTTTCCATGGATGTGAATAAGTCGACCATATTGTCACGATTAATTGATTTGCCGTCTTCAGATTTTTGTGCTGCATTTATGAGATCTAATAAGGCAGTTTCGGTTGAGTTTTGCATCCACCTTTTCTTTAGGTCATCATAACTCGACCATATTGTCGCCAATTCTTTAGCTTTGACGAAAATGGGTAATGGACGGTCCCCCCCTTCTAAAATCTGATCGCATAAGGAATGACATAACTGGCGGAGTGCGATTGTTTTGCCATCTCCTGGGTTTCCAAATATCACTTGTTCCCTCATTTCGTAACCCAAACCGACGTTTTCATTTCCGCCGACTGTCTCAAGTATATCGTGATCTTCTGTTACAACATATGAAAAATAGTACTTCAAATCATCATTCATTAAATCAGTAATTTCATCATAAGTCAAACTGTTTTGACGTATTAATACCCGAATGGCTAAAACAATTGCTGAAAGCTTATCCATTTCACCAGAATCTTCTCTTAATGCATCTCGCATAGATTGGTCTTGAATTCCTGTCCATGGATCAATATCAAACCAATCTTTATACTCTTCATAGATAGTGTCAATTAACGAAAGCACTTGATTCATCAGTTTCAGGTATCCATTGTTTTGGTGATTTTTTCCCAAACGTTTGATACAATTTCGCAAACCGCCTAACGACCAACAAGATCCTACTGGTGAAATGATTCGATTTTTGTGGAGTTTGGGCAATTCCGTGACCTTTCCAGCACAGTATCCAAAACTTGTTGCTGAGTAGAGTTGCTCTACATATGCTTGTTGAACCTTCGATAACGGAGTCATTCTGCATCACTCTTTACCCATTTCGAGCATTCAATTATGCCGAATCGACCTTCCTTCGATTTTAAGATAGCTTTTCTTTTCTGCAAATTCATCTCGTTGTACCAAAGGTTAAGATTAAATTTTTGTTTTTCCTGATTTTCATTCTCAATCGCCATACTTCGTACTGAATATTCTGATTTTGCTGGATCAATCGAAATCATTGCCGCTGTTTCTTTATTCAGCAATGAAGTACACAGATCGATGTAATCCCTTTTTTTATCCCCCTGCATTGCCCAAGGAGTGACATATGTTGCAATCACGAGATCAGTACAAACTGGTTCAAATTTCTTTTCATCTAATTCACCATTGTGGACTCGGTGGTAAGTCAATTTATCCCCCGATGTGGATTCTTTCATTGCTACGAGGGAGAATATAGGGAAATCTGTCCCAAGTTTATTTACATCTAACTCATTGTGAAAGTAATGGTGAATTTCCTCATCCCAATCCTCTGTGAAGTATACGGTTAAGGATTTGATTTTCTCATGGATTTCTTGATTCAATGAAATGTGTCGAATAAGTGAGCGTAAATTTTCAGTAGTATCTGTGCCTATATATGTGACATCAATCGGTTCTTGTACTTCCATTATGTATTGGTCAAAACCTTCAATTGTCATTGCCTGTTTTGGATGTACAGAATTTCCTTTACCATTTGTATTATATGCTCCTAAGTGGCCAAAAATTTCGATTAAATCATCGTTAGAATCGGATGTATCGATTTGGTTGTCTAATTCGAAGTTTAATGTGTGTATACCTATTTTAGATTCTCGTCCACCTATTGATTTTCCCGTAAGGCTAATCGTGCATTTGACATCAGAATCATGTTCGGTCCCGAAGACTGGACGAACTCCCAGTATAAATGAAAAATTCTCATCGATTGTATTATCATCCTGTAATTTCAATTTCATCTTTGCTTCTTTACCATAGATCCAATCCTTCAAGGAAACAAATATTGAATCTGAATGTTTAAGATGAATGTGTCCGCTTGAATGATTTATTCTCTTGTCTTCAAAAGGTGCCCAGAAACCAATTTTACTAAATGCATTTGTATATCTATGACTGTCTTCAAACTTGGCATGAATTTCCAAATCATTATATTTCGAAGGTGTAATCCCAATAACCTCAACCTGGAGTAATTTAAGTTTAGTTCCGCATGCCATTTCTTTGCCAACATGGTCTTTCCAAACTAGGTTTGTATCTTTCTTGAGGATGAATGGAGTTTCAGAGTCAACTTCACCACCAACTCTCAATTCGGCCATGAATTAATGTAATGTTGTTGGTATTTTACATTGTTGAATCGTCGTGAATACTTTTTTTATTGGAAATCTACAGGAGCAAAGGTGTCAGAAACAGTTGGAATCATCGGTTTAGGTTCCGTAGGGGCTGCCGTCGAGGCTGGTATGAACTCCCATTTTGAAATTGTTGGCTGGGATATTGACGGCCGTGGCTCGCTATCAGGTGTTCTTTGTTCCGACATTGTCTTTATTTGTGTACAAACGGATGGCTTAGATACTAATCTTCTAGATGTTTCTGCCGTTTTTTCTTCGGTAAAAGAACTCGATCAGAATAGATATAAGGGTTTAATTGTAATCAAAAGTACGCTTCAGGTTGGAACCATGGATTCTCTTCAACAGGATTTTCCTAATCTCAAATTATGCTACATGCCCGAATATTTACGTGAGAAAGATGCAATTGAATGGTTTCAGAATCCTGATCGTTTGATTTTATCAGGTGAAAAGGAGGTTTGCGAAATTGTTCTCTCCTATTTTGGATGGGTGGAAGAATCTGTTCCTCGGCTTTTCATGTCTCATGTTGAAGCGGAACTCTCAAAACTTGCTCACAATGCTTTCATTGCAACTAAGGTCACATTTACCTGTGAAATAGAACGACTAAGTTTACTCCATGGAGCCAACCCGATGTCTGTAATGAAAGGGATCTGGGTTGATCGTCGAATCAATAATCCTGCACATTTGACGCCTGGATTGGGTGGATATGACGGCAAGTGTGTCCCCAAAGATACAGCATCACTAACATCCATTGATCCCGATCGTGATTCATTGTTACACCAGTTACAAAAAAGAGGTTCCAAATCAGAAGTTGAAAATAGAATGAGGAGAGAAGGATTATGACTTCTGATTCAAATTTCTCTCTGATAAATCAAGCATTTGAAAAGACCTGGTTTGAGGATTTAGACGTACCTTGGTTCGAAAAAAAATCATTCAAACAATACGTGTCCAAAGTTCGAAATCATATTGAATCAAAGGATTGCAGGTCAATTGTAATTTTAACTTCAGGAAAAGTTGAGCTAAATGTTCTTACTTCGCTATACTTAGAGTTACAAATGGGACTTGAAGTTTCTAAAATAGATCTCCCGAGTGGTTTAGTTACATGGTATGCTTTGAACTCTGAACGTGATGAATCCTCTCAAACAAACTGGTCAACAAAATTCTCCGATGTGGGTTTGACACTTTCATTCTCATCCCCAAGTATTACTGGGGATACAGCAACAGAGCGTATGTATGACGCTCGAAAGGCAGTTCAAGATTTTTCACAAACATTAGAAGGAGATCCAATCATTTGTTGGCTTGATTCGGATTTAAGTTACAATACTCTGGTTGCGACCAAAGACGGAGTAGCAGTGCAATGTCCTTGGCCTTGGCTTCATATGGTTTGGTATTTGGAACAGAAGTATCCACTTGCTGATTTGCTTGTTGGAGACTACACCGGTGATGTCCCCCTACCTGCATCATCCACCCTTTATACGAACCTTATGGATTACATTCATTCTCCTACAAATGTGGAGCCAGATTGGTCCATGAGAGATCCTGCATACGATCTTACAGGAGAGAGCCGGTTGGAATGTATTTTCCCTGAGCTAAAAGGTCACTGGAATCAGGATTTTCCAATTGACGTAAAGTTACTTTGGCATGGGACTTATTCGCGACCCTTAGTCAGCAATCATGCCATTCTATCAAATCCCCATAAGCATAGAAACGTTAGAGGGGGAAACACAATAATTTTCAATTTAGATTTAATGAAAATACCAACTCCAAGATTTTCATTTAATTCCTTGATGTTAAGAAGAGGCGATAGCATGTGGTTGACTAAGGTATTGAGCATGGGTTATGAATCAAAACATGCACCATTTCCCCTCCTACACTTCAGAGGGGATTTTTCTGGTTCAATCAGCGAGTTAATTTCTAATTTTATCCACCGGAGTATATCCGATTTAATTGGTGCATCGATATTGAAGTCGATAATTCAGTTACAAAATAAGGTAATAAGTGATTGTACTTCTTTGTTTACAGATGTTTTTGAAACTCGAATTTCCAAACTAAGAAGCTTAATGGTTGATTGTAAAATCATACTGAAATCCTTCAAGTCGGAAACAGAGTCAATTCATCTGAGATATGTTTTAGAAGCAATTACTCGACTTATTGAAGAATTGGAGAAAATCTCTGTTGAAGAAATTTCAAGTTCTTTTTTGTTACAACATGTGGTTAACTACATGGAGGTGGAAGAATGCTGAAGTGGAATGATGAACACACCAGACTGTGTAAAACAATGTCAAAAAACTGGTTATCTCTTAGACCAATCGAAGGAAATCCTAAAGGATTAATGATGATCTCGATAGATATAATTCAGAAGTTTACAGATTGTGGATTTTCAATTGAAACGATAACAAATCCTGAGGCTTCTTACAGGCCGATTATCATTGCAAGGAAAGAAGTTGTTGGTGCAAAAAATACGGTTGGGTTTTTTGGCCATTACGATGTCGAACCCGTCGTCAATATTGAACAATGGTCCTCAGATCCATGGGAGTTGGTAGAAAAGGATAATCGGTGGTTTGGGCGTGGTCTTGCTGATAATTTAGTCCCTTTAGCACAACGATTAATTCTGTTTGACCAGATTACATCCTTACCTCTAAATATAATCTATGTTTTACAAGGCGAAGAAGAGATTGGCAGTCCCTTTGCATTGGAGATGTATCCTAAAATAAATCTACCAAAAATAGATTTGTGGATTGAGGAAACTGGTTATTATTACAAGGATGGTAGACAAAGAATTATGCTTTTTAATCGGAATAGTATTATTGAAAAAATTCTTAAAGGAATCATAGAGATGAATATTGCAGATGAGAGAGGATATACAATTCGTGAACGACCGTTAAACAAGGCATTTGGAGCAGAACAGTGTCCTTGTCTATTGCATCTTGTGGGGGATATCCCCTATCTAGCGATAGGCCCTAATGATGATTTTTCAACAATTCACGGCGCCAATGAATCCATTTCTCCAAAACTACTGCCAGTTTGTACATCTCAATATGAACTAATTTTGAAGGAGTTGTCTACATGAGGTTTTTCAAACAACTGGATGAATTCAATGTGAATGGGTTCACTGTAATCAAACAAATAATGCCTCAAAGAGTCCTTGAAGAACTCTCAAAATTACATACTCGGCTGGTTGTAGAACATCAAGCCAAGAGCGATCAGGTCTTGTTTACTCACACAAAAGCACCAAAGGAAACCCCTCATCTTGATGTTTTGATGAACCAATGGCTAAATCCACATCGATTAAATGGCAGTTTCTCGTCAAAAGATTGTGCAGACTTTCTCAATGAAATTGCAGAAGAATTTTTCAAAATAGAAATGAACTTGTATCAGGACCTCGTTCTTTCAAAAGGCCATTCTCATCAAGAATTTCCATGGCATCAAGATTCATCATATTGGCCAATTGAATTTAAGCAGGGCGCCACCTTTTGGATACCTCTCGTAGATGTCGATGTTCAGAATGGAGCTCTAGAACTCGCTAAAGATTCTCCACCGACTTCACTTTCTGCCGTTAATCTACATACTGGTGAACGACAAGATAATTCAGGTTATCATTCGCCAGAAAGAACGTTTACTGCAAAAATGAAAGTAGGAGATGTTCTTGTTATACATCCGAATACTCTTCACCGCTCTGGAAAGAATAATTCCGATATTCCTCGGACTGCATACGCATGTATTTTCTTAGATAAATCGGCTCATTGGAATCATTCTCTTGCCCCTAATCATCCAATGTGTAAGGTTAGTTTAAACGGTGATCTGTTAATTTAAGTTGGTGAATAGATGTATTTTGAAAGGGAAGATATTGACCGATTTTGCACCAGCATGGGATACGTGAAGAAAACACCGAGTTACGAACATTTGGTGGAACTCATACTCCGATTCTTTGATCGAGTTCCTTTTACTAATATTATGATGCTTGTAAGGGGGCGAAGAACGCCTACAAAGTCAGAAATAACTGAAGATATGTTGAACTTTTGTGGTGGTCCATGCGGTCATTTGAATCCATTTTTTAGGGATGTGTTGGATTTTCTTGGATATACGGCATATTTGGTGCCAGGATGGATGAGCGGTGAAATGAGTCACATTGCTCTTGTTGTGTCGCTCGAAGACGATTATTGGGTGGATGTAGGTAACGGCCATCCGTATTACACTCCACTTTCGATGAACAAAGACAATATCCCAACACATTGTGGTTTGTCATACAAATTGGAATCTTTAGGAGGCCATTCATTTCAAATTCTTCAACGAACATCTGAGGATGATGAATATTCTGTTAACTACAAATTTGAATTTATTCCTGTTGGATTAGACTTTTTTGATAAGATGGTGAATTCGCATTATACTAACGATAATTTTGGCCCGTTTAGAACCTCACTACGGCTTATTCATTACAGAAACGAAAAAATGGTCGCAGTGAAAGATTATGAGTTGCTAGAATATAGCAGGGGCTTACATGGAAAATCAATGTTGTCTTCAAATAATGAAATCACGGAGTCTGTAAAGAAACATTTTAACCATTTCAGATATCCAGTCACACAGGCAATAACCGCATTGGGGTGGGATAAATGAGTTACAATGTAAATCCTATTTCATTCACAGAATTTTGTAATGAGGCATTGGAATTCTACACCAACCATGGTTTTGTTGTTTTAAAATCAATTTTCTCTGATTCTGAGATGAGTGAAAAAGAATCTGCTTTATCTTCTGTACGTATGCGATATTCAAAAGAAATGAATTTATCAATCAGCGAGTATGATAACCACATTTGTCAATGGAGAGATTTATGGGCTACTGAGTCTGTGTTTAATGCCTTTTTACGGGATGAACGAATCATCAGCAATGCAAAGAAATTTATGGGTCAAAATTCAATACAACTTCTTCACGATCATGTCATTCGAAAACCATATTCAGCTCTCAACAAGACAGTTCCATGGCATCAGGATTTCCCTTTTTGGCCAGTTGATACCCCAAATTCCTTGTCGTGCTGGGTTCCAATGGAAAATGTTGATGTCGATGGTGGTTGCTTGGAAGTAATCGATAAATCTCATTTATGGGGTATTTTTCCTCCAGTTGATTTTATCATGGAACCAAAAAACTTCGATGGTAGAGATGATATCGTTAGAATTTCTGTTGATGCTGGTTCAATTGTTCTACTAAACAGTTTGACATGGCATAGGACCAACCCAAATTTTATTGAAGGTACAAACAGGCCTGCATACATCAGTTTGTGGGTTCCTAGCCATGCCAGATATCGGCCTGATTTAGCAGATTGGCATCCGATGAATGATCATGTTGAGGTTGAAAAAGGTCAATTCCTTAACGAAAATTGGTTTCCTAGATTTGGGGAGCGAGATATGCTGTTGGCGTCAGAACATCATGAAGAGTTACATGACGGGCCTCAGACATATACAAAATCAATGAACATGTTCAGGGCTTCTCCTACAATTGCCAAACAGATTCAACGAATTGTTAAACAATCAGGTGATATATTACCACTATCAGAATATACTCAGAATATCCAAATCTATCAAACTGTACTCACAAATTCAATACAACATGGTCTGTTAAAATCAACAGACGATAAATGGTTGAAATCATTATTTGATTCCCTTTCTGTCAATTCGGAAGCCTTTGGAAAACATCGCGCCAGAAATATATACAATGATGCATATGCGGAATGGTGGATTGGCTTAGGATCGAAATGGGTTGATTTTTGGGAAGGTGAGATTTGATTATGAGGCGATTTACTGTTGCCATTATAGGCTCCGCTAGTGGCTTGACAAAACATGATCGTCTTGAAGTTGAGAAACTCTCACGATTTTTGGCATTAGATGGTTGTGACCTTGTTACCGGTGGTATGGGTGGTGTCATGAGGGCAGTTTCAAGAGGCCATTACCGTTCAAATTCTACCTCTTCTCTTATACATTTAACACCAGGGTGGGAATCAAATAAAATAATTAATCCATATCCTTCATCAAATGTTCAAACCAAAATGGGCGAAATGAGGAATACTCTTGTTGTTCGCTCAGCGGATGCAGTAATCGCCATTTCTGGCGGTGCAGGAACTTTGAGTGAAATAGCTCTTGCTTGGCAAAATGGCCTGCCAGTAGCATGTTATGGATCAATGGGTGGCTGGTCGGAGAGGTTAGCAGGCCAAACTCTCGATGACAGAAGAGATGATGTAATGATTCAATTAAATTCCATGGAGGACGTTGAAACTTGGTTGAACACAATCTCTGGGAAAGGGCATTATCATTATCGTACTGGGACTGAACTCTATACATCACTGATTCCATATGTTTCAAATCAAATACAAGCTGACCCTCATAAACTTAAATCGTCGCTTGAAACGTTGGAATTGGCTATAGGGGATTCTGGGAGAGCATGCGTTGCTTTGGTATTCGTAGAAAATTGTGAAGATGCTCAGAAGACAATAGATATCTTGAAAAATTATACTAAACTTCAACCTATTTTGGTGAAGGGACCAAATACGATTTCTTTTGTTGAACCTCCCTATGGATTTGTGCAGAATGCACTCCATCTCAATAAAACTGTGTCTCATAAAGAAGTAGAAAGAGAACTAGAAGAGTTGGAAGATTCAGGAGAACTCCCATGGATTGTTCACGAAACAGAGGAAACGATGTTCAATGATGAAGAGGCAAAGTCATTGGGTATTACTCAGCAATTCATCATTTTAGGAACTGATACGAATCATTATCAACACAAATATCACATTGTCAGTCGATGGTGAATTGGAAACATAGATTCGAACACATTTAAAACAAGCGAGATTGATATCCAACGGATATAGTCGTTGGATTTGAATTTAAATTCCATAAGAGTTCAGCAACTGCCCATTTTGCTGAATTTACTGCTGCTTCAATTGTACCTAATGGCTCACTCCATGCATCTCCTGCGAATGAGATCCGTTCAATATTAACGGTTTTTGGAGTTTGTTTAGGCCGAGCAAATCTCCAGCGATGAGCATGGATGTTTGCAGTTGAAATCCATTCTAGCGATTCAGAATCAACGGTTGTTTCCAGTTCTTTCAGAATACGTTCTGTGATTTCATCACGGGATTTTTCAAGGTACTTGTCAGACCACAAAGTGCCCATTTGTACGATGATATGGTTGGAAGAATTATCCTTGATTCCCCTACGAATATTTTCTATAGATGGATTGTCTATGTTCAGTAATGAGATTGGTGCAGGATTTGTGTGGGTCAAAATAAGTGTCCATGAAGACTTGTATGGATGAGTCGCCCACTCCTTTGGTAATTCACTTGACATCAGTTCATAACATTGAGGAATTGGACACGTCATTATCAGTGCATCTGATTTCCACACCGTGCCATTCTCATCTTCAACGTGGACGCATTGATCTTGATGAATAATTCGTGTAACTCGTGTTCCGCAGACGACTTCTATGCCTTCCAACCACTGATGAATTTGTTGATCTGCGTTACGTGATATTGTATTTCCTGAAGAGTGAACAGGATTCCAAATCTCCCCATTCCCATGATTGTAAATCCCTTCTGACCGTGTCTTAGTTGAGGACCTGCCTCCTGGAATTGTTCCTTTATCAAGAACAACAACATCATATCCATAGGATTTCAGTAAGTAAGCAGCATATGCTCCGGAGTATCCTGCTCCTATGATGATAAACGGATGAAATTGTTCACTTGGTTTTCGTTGAACATGATTTTCGTATCTGGATAAATCCATCCTAGATTTATGGGTTTCAATGTCTCTTTTACGAACCACCCCCATCACCGGCAATGGTGGATAGAACGCTCTATCAAAGAGTCCATGGCACCATTGAACACCTGCAATCGATGAAGGGTCCCGACCATCGAGGGCATATTTGTCATTCAGATGTTGACCCATCTCAAGTGATTCCTCCAAACTCTTTGTCCAAAGTGGTGTGGCCTTACCCCAAGTCATTCTGAGATTATTATGAAGCTCTCCATGTCGATACAATGAAGTTTGACATAAATTCCAAAGAGGACTTGGACTCTGACTAAATTCAAACTGATTCTTATCCAACACAATTGTACGTACATCGCTTTCTGTATCTTTCCAAGACTCTCTCGCCCATTGTGGGAGATTGTGTGAACCGTAAGGATCTGTAGATGAATAACAATGATGCCAAGCATGTTCTCTAAAAATTAAGAGTTCGTCAAGGAACTTGTCTGCAGATTTTGTACCAAAGGAAGCCGATTCTCTTGCGATTTTCATCACAGAGATTGTTCCATAGTGAATTGCTGCTGATAATCGAGATACCCCATTCGGGTCTTCTGATTTGTTCCTTCTTCGAGCATAACCCGAGAGACCAGATTGTTTGAATTCGTCCCATCGGCTCAATGCAGCATATTGGCCACCATTCTCATTCCATACTGGCAACACTGTCGCATCAATATTACATTTCTTTAGCAGGTTAAATCGTTGCTTCATCGGTTTAATTTCAGTATCGATATCAACAGGATTGAACGGAAGCGGTCCTTCCCATGATGTATTTTGGATTTCAAGTTTTAGCCATAGTTGATTGAGTCTGGCTTTGCGTAGTCTCTTTGTTGCGTCTCTATACTTGAAAGGCCGGTCGACTGATTTCCCAAAGACTGGCATTGGAACAACGCAATGGCAATCGATTTCTAGGACTGGACACGTTGCTATATCAGCAACATGCTTGACCCAATCATTCCATGGAGGCAAAGGGAAAAGGTCTGTAATGATCAGGCTCGCTTGTTTGGATAATTCTTTCATTACACTTTGACGATGCCCATCTCTTGCAATATGTAAGTAATAGTCTACTCCTATTTTTGTACAGCCATGATGCATGTCAACAGAAGCATCGAGAAGCATGTTGTGATGGCGTAATGATGCATGGGGATATCGTTCATCAATTCCATGATAGATGAACAGCGGAAGATCTAATTGGCTTGCGATGATTCGTGCCGCGTCGATTGCAGGATTT
>Ga0233444_10004259_pt1 | contig 13757 bp, 12 predicted proteins | sample SI_124_October20_6_FD_182792 | JGI IMG/M metagenome (GOLD analysis project Ga0233444, IMG submission 182792) | Seawater microbial communities from Saanich Inlet, British Columbia, Canada - SI_124_October2016_10_MG | ecosystem: Environmental > Aquatic > Marine > Inlet | place: Canada: British...
GACGGCCAGCAGCTGTGCAGCGCTACAATGTGCTGTTATGACCCCACAGCTATCTCAGGCACCAGATTGGATTGCTATTGCCTGCGCTAAAGCAAAAGCCAGTGCAGCTGCTGGGTTGGTCGTTACGGACGCTATACAGGCACATGGCGCCATCGGTTATACTCAAGAGTATATGCTGTCGAACTATATCCACAGAATTTGGCGATGGCGGGAAGATTTTGGTGGAGAAACCTACTGGCAGATAAAAATTGGCCAACACTATACACAGCCCGACTCAAGTAGCCTGATAGAAGATATTTTTGGACAGACCAATACCAAGTGTTAGCTCAAATTGAAATGACTACCGCGCAGCCGTATCAGGCGTCGTACTCTTGGCAATTCTGCGATTACGATAAACTATGGCATTTTCTGCACGACCTCCCCAACTCAGCAACTATGATGCTGCGTTGAGTAGCAGCAGGCATGGCAAATAGCGCTTGAGCACCAACAGAGTATTAATTGCCTGTTTAGGGTTATACAAAAACCAGTCTTGACACTAGACTATACTCCAAGGTTTATACTGAGTTCATGGAGTCAAAATCAATGTTAAAAATTGGCGAGCTTGCCGGCCAAGCCAAGGTATCTAGGGATACTCTGCGATTTTATGAGAAGCATGGCCTGATAACACCAGACCATCGCAGCGAAGCAGGGTATCGTCTCTACTCCGATAGCGACATCCAACGCGTTGGCTTTATTCTCAGCGCCAAAGAAGTCGGCTTTACCCTCAGTGAAATACATCAGTTACTGGAGTTAGAAGTTACCAAAGACCAAAAGTCCTGCGAGGATGTAAAACAATTTGTCGATGCAAAAATCACCGTTGTCAATCAACGCCTCGCCGAGATAAGCCGCATTAAAAAATCTCTACAAACACTCAGTAATGCATGCTGTGGCGGTGATGAACCCGCTACCCACTGCACAATCCTTGAAGCTCTGGGCGACCAAACCAGCCAGGACTAAGCCATGTTACTTATTGAAAACTTTATTGCCCTATTTTTAGAATCAGCCCCCTGGCTAATACTCGGCCTCACCGTGGCAGGCATTATGAAAGTACTGGTGCCCAGCCAACTAATGGCTAAGCATCTGGGTAAATCCGGCCCTATGGCGACCGTCAAAGCCGCCCTGTTTGGCGCACCATTGCCCCTGTGCTCCTGTGGTGTTATACCCGCAGCACTGGGCCTGCGCCGCAGTGGTGCCTCCAAAGCCGCCACCACCTCTTTCCTGATATCTACACCAGAGACAGGTGTGGACAGTATTTCTATTTCCTACGCCATGCTAGGGCCCTTTATGGCCATTATTCGACCTATTGCGGCGATCACCAGCGCAATTACCGCCGGGATATTAGTCGGCACAGAGAACAGCATTCCGGCCAGTGCCAGCGACCAGCCAGCAGAAACGTGCTGCGCCAGCAAAACCCCGGAACCAGAGCCCTGCTGTAGCAACGAAAAAGCACAGATAAAGCAAGCCACCACGTTAAACAAACTGGCAGAAGGCCTGCACTTTACCTATATCGATCTGGTAAGAGATATCAGCCTATGGCTGGTGATAGGCCTCGGCTTTGCAGCATTGATCAAGACCTTTATTCCCGCCGAATTCCTGCTGCAATGGGGTGATGGTTTTATGGCCTTTGTAGTAATGGCACTGGTGGGCGTACCTATGTATATCTGCGCCACCGCCTCCACACCTATTGCTGCAGGCCTGCTGTTTTCCGGCGTCTCACCCGGCGCAACTCTAGTGTTTATGCTAGTGGGGCCAGCAACTAATATAGCCACAATCGGGCTGGTCAAAACCGAACTGGGTAATCGCACTCTAGCTATTTATCTAGCCAGCGTTGTGGGGGTTGGCTTTGCCTTTGGTTATCTAACCAATTACCTGGCGGCATTATGGGGAATGGATTTTTTGGCCCAGGCGCAGCATGTGCACAGCATGGTTAGTCCCACAATAACTTATGGCACCAGTATTCTATTGGCTGGGTTGATGGTTTATGGATTACTGAGCAAATTTCAATCTAAAAAGGTAATAACTTAGTTACCTGCAACTTTGGTTACCTTTTTATTCACTTAGCTTTCAGTTCAGTATATTTTCCTCACCTACCCTAATCGCCCGCTTGAATTATGGGTTTACTGTGCTATTACTATAAAACTTAAAAAACTTATATTCGCCCACTGACCAAAGGAATGGTGATGACGACATTGCGAAACGTCCTGTTCGGAATCCTGCCGAGAGCTACAACATTTCAAGTTATTTCTATAACGCAATGGCTCACCTCAAAAAACTGCCTCGCTAAAAAAGCTATGCACTTTAGTAGAAACAGATCTTTGGAAATAAATCAATCAGTTAAAGATTATCAAAATGCCCCTGATAATATATTCCGCGGGCGTCCCGATAATAATTATTATGAGGCTTATAGATCTCATAATTTGACTGTTAAATGTCTATAAGATACCGGAGTATTTAGAGAAAAATTATGGCACAGATAGTTAAACTACAATTGGCATTGTTCTTCCAAAACCCTATATTAAGGCCTGATAAACTAATGGATGGAATCAATTCATCTATGGAAAACCTGTTTGATACAATGCCGCAAATATTGCCTATTCCATCCGAGATGTCCCCAGACATACCTCGTGTCCAAATGCACTCAAAAAATAGAAACTACCATTGTAATATCGCATGTTCGAGAGTGGACTTCATCTTAAACGGGGATTCCCAAGACGAGGCTGCGTGGTCTAACTTAACAATGGACTTCGTAGCAAAACTAAAACTATTTATTAATAGCGTCTTTGAGCAGACCAAAATAATCCGATTTGGGCTTATTGGCACTTTTTGGATACCGGATAAGTCAGCAATAACATCAATAACAAATAAGTATTTTAAAGTCCACCTGAATTCAGCTGAAGAAATCAATCTTCGCTTTAATAAAAGAAATTCTCGCTACGGTTATAAATTAAACAATATTACGTCAATCAATCATACGATTGAACAAACTGATGACCAAGCTAATCAAGGGATACTCATTGAACTAGATGTGAATAATGTACCAACAGCAGAGCATATAAAGTCGGAAATTATGCTTCAGTTAATTGAAGATCAGATGCAATCCTTTTTACCTGCTAAAGTTAAAGTTTTGGTGGAGTAATGGACGAATCTTCAACTAGTCAACCTCCTCACAATACTAGCTCATCTAAAGAACCAAAGGAGGCTTTAAAACAGAGCGAACAATCAACAGCTAATGACCAAACGGTAGATCAAATTAACGCTGCAGGTTATGTAAAAGTTAGACTTGGCATACTTTTGATAGTGGGCATTTTGTGTGTAATCTTAGCAATTGTTGGTGGTTATTTGGCTATTATTACACCCGAGCATGCAAACGACTTCTGGGTCATTATTGGACCGATTATCACTGCTGGTATGACCAGCCCAATATATCTTATAGCTGGCGAAAAGTCTGGATCAGGCAAGTGAGTATGTAACAAGCGTATGTTGTCGGGCTGGTTTTCCGCTGCGGTCCAAACCAGCTGTAAATACGGACATTAGTCATCACAAGAGAGTTCAGTCTATGGAAGCAAAAGAGATTATAAGTGTGGGAATTACAATTAGTGATTGGCTAATGATACTGGCAGTTATTTCTGGCCCAGTTATAGCAGTCCAAATACAGAAATACATTGATGGAAAATCCGAGACTAGAAATAGAAGGCTAAAGGTCTTTAGCGATTTAATGATTACTAGAGCGTCGACCATGGATGTTCAGCATGTGTCTGCTCTCAATATGATTGGGCTTGAGTTCAATGAGAAAAAGTATGGGAAGGTTGTTAATGCCTGGGAAATCTACCTTGACCACCTGCGTTCTTTTCCAAATAATGATAAGACCATGGAAACCGTTTGGAATAGCCGTACGAGTGAACTGCTATCTGATCTTTTATTTAAAATGAGCGACTCGCTGGGATTCGGTTTTGATAAAGCACATATTATGAAGACAATCTATAATCCTCGGGCCTTCGAAAGAAGAGACTTTGAAACTGACATTATTCGTCATAACTTAGCAGACGTATTTCTCAATAATGCATCTATCCCAATTGCTGTAACCATTGTCCCCTCAGATGATGAGGCGCTAGGTAACAAGAAATAGTTTCTAAATCAATAAAAAAGGACTACGAAGGAATACTTCTATTTCATTAAACTAGAGCCGGAAAATAACTAACAAAGGAAGTCAAAATTCAGTAGGCAGCTCTCGATATGGATCTGTAATCCCCCAGTGGACCAAAGGCAGCATAAGTAAAAATCTAAATAGTCCCTACGGTCGAGATAACAGGAGTATGGTAAAGCCAGTAAAAAATCCCACACATAAAAAAAGCGGCCCGAAAGCCGCTTCTTTGCATGCCAAGAAAAACCTTACCAACCGGTAATTTCTTTCAGGCCATTACCAATATCAGCCAAACTACGAACCGTCTTAACACCAGCATCTTCAAGCGCCGCAAACTTCTCATCTGCAGTACCCTTACCGCCAGAAACAATCGCACCAGCATGGCCCATGCGCTTACCTGCAGGTGCGGTAACACCAGCAATATAAGACACAACAGGCTTGGTGACATTGGCTTTAATATAAGCCGCTGCTTCTTCTTCAGCAGTACCACCAATCTCACCGATCATTACAATGGCTTCAGTGGCTGGGTCTTTTTCAAATAGCGCAAGAATATCAATAAAGCTGGAACCCGGGATGGGGTCGCCACCAATACCTACACAGGTAGACTGACCAAAACCATAATCTGTAGTCTGCTTAACCGCTTCATAGGTCAACGTACCTGAACGAGATACGATGCCGACTTTGCCGGGCAGATGAATATGACCGGGCATAATACCGATCTTGCATTCGCCTGGGGTGATAACACCTGGGCAGTTTGGTCCAATCAGGCGTACGCCCAATGTGTCACAAACCACTTTGCAGTCGAGCATATCCTGGGTAGGAATGCCTTCTGTAATACAGACGACCAGCTTTAGGCCAGCATTAGCCGCTTCTAATATGGAGTCTTTACAAAATGGTGCTGGTACATAGATAACCGAGGCTTCTGCGCCTGTGGCTTCTACGGCCTCTGCTACTGTATTAAACACAGGTAGGCCAAGGTGCTCAGTACCGCCCTTACCTGGGGTTACACCGCCAACCATTTTTGTACCATACTCGAGTGCTTGTTCTGAGTGAAAGGTACCCTGTCCGCCAGTAAAACCCTGACAGATAACCTTAGTATCGCTATTGATTAAGATAGACATATTAGTTACCTCCTGCGGCTTTAACGGCTTGTTGTGCGGCATCAGTCAAACTGGTTGCTGCGATAATGGCGAGACCGGATTCGGCCAGCTTTTTAGTACCCAGTTCGGCATTGTTGCCCTCGAGGCGCACTACCACTGGAATTTTAACTCCTACCTCTTCTACTGCACCAATCACACCATCGGCAATCAGATCACAGCGCACGATACCGCCAAAGATATTGATCAGTACGGCCTTAACATTGCTGTCGGAGAGAATAATTTTAAACGCTTCTACCACCCGTTCTTTGGTTGCACCGCCCCCCACATCGAGGAAGTTAGCTGGCGAACCGCCGTGTAGATGAACGATATCCATGGTACCCATGGCCAGACCAGCACCATTGACCATACAGCCAATATTGCCATCTAGGGCAACATAGTTCAGCTCGAAAGAGGCTGCGTGAGCTTCACGGGCATCTTCCTGAGAGGGATCGTGCATTTCCTTGATGGCTGGCTGACGGTACATGGCGTTGCCATCAATTATGACCTTGGCATCTAAGCAGTGCAGATTGCCTTCGTCAGTGATAACCAGTGGGTTAATCTCCAAAAGCTCTAGGTCCTTCTCTTTGAACATTTTGGCCAGGCCCATAAAGATCTGTACAAACTGCTTAATCTGAACACCTTTGAGGCCCAGTTTAAACGCCAGATCACGACCCTGATAAGGCTGTGCGCCCGTGAGAGGATCGATAATGGCTTTAAGAATTTTTTCGGGAGTCTCTTCCGCAACTTTCTCGATTTCGACACCGCCTTCGGTGGAGGCCATAAAGATAATACGGCGAGTGGCGCGATCTACAACAGCACCCAGGTATAGCTCTTGGTCAATATCGGTGCAGGTCTCAACCAGAATACGACTGACCGGCTGGCCATTGGCATCTGTCTGGTAGGTTACCAGATTTTTACCCAACCAGTTGTTGGCGAACTCTTCAATTTCAGCTTTGGAACTCACTAGCTTTACACCGCCGGCTTTACCCCGACCTCCAGCGTGAACCTGGGCCTTAACTACCCACTTGTCACCGCCAATAGTATCGGCAGCAGCTGCGGCTTCCTGTGCAGTTTCTGCTGCAATGCCCTTAGACACTGGCAGACCATACTCAGCAAATAGCTGCTTACCCTGATATTCGTGCAGATTCATACTTCTCTTCCCGTTAAATCTTTCGGATGGATAAAACCCCAGAACACCAAGTCGGTGTTCCAGGATGGTTAAAGGTATTTATAAAACGTTATTTACGACGCTTACGATTGGGGATATGAATGGCAGCACCATTCACAGCCAGCGCTGCCTCGTGAACTGTTTCCGACAATGTCGGGTGACCAAATACGGTCATACCTAAATCTTCTGCGCTGGAGCCAAACTCCATCGCAATGGCGACCTGCTGTACTAGATCCGCAGCACTTGGGCCTACAATATGACAGCCCAGGATACGGTCAGTATCAGCATGAGCAATAATTTTTACCATGCCCTGGGTATCGTTCGCTGCCATGGCGCGACCGCTGGCAGAGAAGGGGAAAGTGCCTACGTTATAGGGTTCTCCCGCAGCTTTGATCTGCTCTTCGGTCTGACCCACAGAGGCAACCTCGGGGTGGGTATAAATAACGTTGGGTACTATGTCATAGTTCATTTGGGCTTTGTGGCCGGCGATATTCTCGGCAACCATAACGCCCTCTTCTGATCCTTTGTGGGCCAGCATGGGGCCTCGCACCAGATCACCAATAGCATAAACGCCAGGGGCATTGGTAGCACATTGATCATCGACAAACACTGTGCCGCGCTCGTCTAGTTGTACGCCACTGTCATCTGCTAGAAGGCCATCGGTAAATGCGCGTCTGCCAACACAGACAATCAATTTATCGAAGGTTTGCTTGTGCTCGCTGCCATCGGCGGCCTTATAGGTCACCTCGACTTCTTTACCTTTAATTTCAGTGCCCGTAACTCGAGCACCCAGGCGGATATCCAGCCCTTGCTTGGTAAAAATTTTCTTTGATTCTTTGGCAATTCCTTTGTCCATAATTGCCAGAAAGTCTTCCATAGCCTCAAGCAGCACAACTTCAGAACCTAGGCGATTCCATACCGAGCCCAACTCGAGACCAATAACGCCAGCACCAATAACACCAAGACGCTTAGGTACCTCACCAATCTCAAGAGCACCGGTGGAGTCAACAATGAGATCTCCATCGAGCTGAGCAACGGGGATTGCAATAGGCAGCGACCCTGAGGCCAGAATAACGTTATCTGCGTCTATAACCGTTACGGCGCCATCGTTATCGGTCAATTCGACCTTTTTGCCAGCTAACAACTTGCCAGTACCATACAGAGCGGTAACACCATTGGCTTTAAACAGACCAGCGATGCCGCCAGTTAACTGATTAATAATGCTGTTTTTGCGCTTCAGCATGGCGGGGATATCCATAGCCACACCTTTGGTGCTTATACCATGAATGCCGAGTTCTTCTTTCGCTTCATGATATTTAAATGAGCTATCGAGCAGTGCCTTGGAGGGAATGCAGCCAACATTGAGACATGTGCCACCATTGACGCCCTGACCTTCGGTGTTTTTCCACTTCTCAATACAGGCTGTTTTAAGACCCAACTGGGCGGCACGAATAGCTGCTACATAACCAGCAGGACCGCTACCAATAACTACTACATCAAATTTGTCAGACATTTAGATTCCTATTTTTCGATTACTTAAGCGTTAAATTTCAAGTAAAATTTTGGCAGGATCTTCGATTAACTGCTTAATCGTAACCAAGAATTGTACGGCTTCCTTACCATCGATAAGACGGTGATCATAAGACATAGCTAAGTACATCATTGGTCGAATTTCAACCTGCCCATTAACCGCTACCGGACGCTGCTGGATAGTATGCATACCCAAAATAGCTGACTGAGGCGGGTTGATAATAGGTGTTGAGAGCAAAGATCCATAGACACCACCGTTGGTGATAGTAAATGTTCCACCGGTCATTTCGTCGATAGTTAACTTACCATCGCGGGCTTTGCCAGCGTAGGAACTAATGCTGTTTTCCACCGTGGCAATACTCATATTCTCAGCATTGCGTAGCACAGGAACAACTAGGCCTCGGTCAGTAGAAACTGCTACTCCGATGTCCTGGTAACCGTGGTAGACAATATCGGTTCCATCAATAGATGCGTTGACTAGGGGGAAGCGTTTTAGTGCTTCCACTGCGGCCTTTACAAAAAAGCCCATAAAACCCAGACGGGTACCGTTATGGGTCTTAGTAAATTCGTCTTGGTATTGGCGACGCAAGCCCATCAAAGCCGACATATCTACTTCATTAAAAGTAGTCAGTGATGCTGTGGTATGGGTAACATCCAACAGACGCTCCGCAATACGAGTGCGCATACGCGACATGGCCACACGGCGTTCAACACGCTCTCCAACTTCAAACTCTGCATCGGCAACAGCTGCCACTGCAGGTGCCGCCGCCGGTGCTGTTGCTGGTGGAACAAAGTTAACAACATCTTCCTTTGTGATTCTGCCACCTTTACCCGTACCGGAAACCTGACTCAGATCAATGTCTCGCTCATCGGCGAGTTTTTTTGCCGCTGGATTGACCAGAGACTCAGCCACCTGAATATCAACTTCTTCTTGTTTAGCCGCTGGTGTTGCGGCGCCAGGAGCGGCTGCCGCTCCCTCCTCAATTCGGGCAATAATTTCATTGCTCTCGACTGTTTCGCCTTCGGCTTTGAGGACTTCTGCCAACACACCGTTCGCTGGAGCTACTACTTCCAACACAACTTTGTCAGTTTCAATGTCGACAAGTAGCTCATCGCGGCTCACTGAGTCGCCGACATTTTTATGCCAAGTCGCCAATGTGCCTTCTTGTACTGATTCTGGGTAGGTTGGTGCCTTAATTTCAATGGCCATTTATCTATTCCTGGTTTAATTAAGAGTCGAAGCTGAGAGCTTCATCAATAAATTTTTTCTGCTCTTCTAAATGAACAGACATATATCCCGCCGCTGGGGCCGCTGAACTCTCACGACCGACATAACTAAGATGCAATTGCGGGTGTGTGCGCTGAATAACATTACGCATATGGTGTTGACTACTGTACCAGGCGCCCTGATTCATTGGCTCTTCCTGACACCAGACAATGTCGCTAATATTGGGGTAGGTTTTAAGCACCTCTTCCAGCTCAAGATCTGGGAATGGGTAGAGTTGCTCTAAACGCACTAGGGCAATATCAGTGATGCCTCGCACTTCACGTTCTTCAAGCATATGGTAATAGACCTTACCAGAACACAGGATGACACGCTTAGCGGCGGCAGCCTCCATACCTGGGTCGGCAATCACAGTTTTAAACTCGCCGTTTGCCAACTCTTCTAACGAAGATGTCGCCAGCTTGTGACGCAGAATCCATTTAGGGCTCATTATAATCAGAGGGCGGCGCATGGGGCGAATAGCCTGACGGCGTAGCAGGTGGAAAATTTGCGCCGGACTCGTTGGATTACAGATTTGCATATTGTGCTCAGCACAAAGTTGCAAGAAGCGCTCTAGGCGCGCGGATGAGTGCTCTGGGCCCTGCCCCTCAAAACCATGAGGTAGCATCATGGTGAGACCAGACAGGCGCCCCCACTTATGCTCGCCACTGGCAATAAACTGATCAATCACAACCTGTGCGCCGTTGGCAAAGTCACCAAACTGCGCTTCCCAAATAATTAAACCAGCTGGTGCTGTGGTGGCGTAGCCATATTCAAATGCCAGCACGGCTTCCTCTGAAAGCACTGAATCGTAAATATCAAAGCGCGGTTGATCGTCCGACATATTAGCCAGTGGCAGATAGGCTTCGCCATCTTTCTGATTGAGCACTACTGCATGGCGATGAGAGAACGTACCGCGCCGCACATCTTGACCAGTGATACGAATCGGGTAACCCTCTTCGAGCAATGTGCCATAGGCAAGTAACTCGGCCATACCCCAGTTTAGCGGCAACGCTCCACCGGCCATCTTGCGGCGATCATCATAAATTTTAGCGACCTGACGCTGTGCCTGAATCCCATCTGGGATAGTTGTAATCTGGGTGGCCACAGTCTGCAAAATCTTGAGATCTAAACCAGTGTTAGCTGGCGTGCGCCAGTCATGGCCGAGGTAAGGTTCCCAATTAACAAATAGGCTAGTATCCGGCTCACGCACAAGGTTGTGCACCACAAAGTCACCGTTATCTAAACTAGCACGATATTCATTGGCCATCTCATTGGCCTGGTCCTGCTCTAAAATACCCTCAGATACCAGCTTCTGTGCATAAAGAGTTCTAGTGGTAGAGTGCTTGCGGATAACATTGTACATCAGAGGCTGAGTGGAGGATGGCTCATCGGTTTCATTGTGACCACGACGGCGGTAGCAGACCAGATCGATCACCACATCTTTGCCAAACTCATAGCGATAATCCATGGCTAGCATCGCGGCAAACATCACGGCATCAGGATTGTCGCCATTTACATGTAGAATCGGCGCCTGCACCATTTTGGCAATATCTGTGCAGTATTCAGTTGAGCGGGCATCATCCTGACGGCTGGTGGTAAATCCAACTTGATTATTGATCACAATATGAATGGTGCCACCGGTTTTATAGGCACGGGTCTGAGACAACTGGAAGGTCTCCATCACCACACCCTGACCAGCAAAGGCGGCATCACCATGCATCAAGATAGGTACCACTTTCTGACCGGTAGGATCATTGCGGCGATCCTGTCGCGCGCGACCTGAACCCACAACTACCGGACATGAAATCTCTAAATGAGAAGGGTTGAAGCCCAAAGCCATATGCACTTCGCCGCCTGGGGTCATCACATTGGATGAAAAGCCTTGGTGATACTTTACGTCCCCTGATGTGTTTACTAGGCGCCTGCCTTCAAATTCCTCAAACATCTCGGCCGGATTTTTACCCAGAACATTAACCAACACGTTAAGACGGCCACGATGAGCCATGGCCATAACAATCTCTTTGCCCCCATATTCTCCGGAGCGCCTCACCAGACAGTCCAGCAATGGAATTAGACTCTCGCCACCCTCAAGACCAAAACGCTTGGTGCCCGGATACTTTGAATCCAGGTGTTTTTCTAGGCCCTCAGCTGCAGTGAGACGATTAAGCACATCAATACGCGCCTCATCACCGTAAGTCGGTTTAGAGCGCACGGACTCAAAGCGTTGCGCTAGCCATTGTTTTTCAGCAAAGCTGGTAATGTGCATAAACTCTGGCCCAAGATGGCCACAGTAGGTTTCTTCTAAGGTCTCTACAATCTCACGCAGAGTAGCCTCAGGCTTACCAAAATACAGCGGGCTAGTTTGGAAAGTTGTATCTAAATCGGCATCGGTCAGACCATGGAAATGGAGATGCAGATCTGGGACATCTTCGCGCTGCATAATGCCCAAGGGGTCAAGACTGGCTTTTTGATGACCGCGAAAACGGTAAGAACTGATGAGCTGAACAACTTTAACTTGCTTGCGCTCGTGCTCGAGATGAATGCCACCAGATCCCGGCGCAGGCGTCGGACGCGCCTGTCGGCGACCCAGTAGTTCAAAATGCTGGATTATTGTGTCGTGGGAAATATCCGGAGTAATACTGCCATTTGTTCGAGGTAGGGAGTCGAAAAAGCTGCTCCACTCCTCTGGCACTCCGTTAGGATCATGCAAGTAGGTTTCGTAAAGCCCTTCAATGTATGACGCATTTCCACCAGAAAAGTGGGAGGAGCTGAGAAATTGCTCCATTAAGCCCTCAGGCATCAGTGTTATTCCCCTTTAAATACTGTGTATCAGCCGCGTAAATATGGCCGGTATTCTAAACCTCTAATGGCAAAACGGCCAGTAAAAACTGGCCGTATCGAGCTATTTAACCCCTATCAGGAGGCTATACAATACTTTAGGTAGCGCTTCTGACCAGCATATTGCGAATATGACCAATAGCCTTGGTCGGATTCAGCCCTTTTGGACAGACTTGCACACAATTCATAATGCCATGACAACGGAACACACTGAAAGGATCATCCAGATTCGCAAGCCTCTCTTCGGTGGCTGTATCTCGGCTGTCAGCCAAAAACCGGTAAGCCTGCAGCAAACCAGATGGGCCAATAAACTTTTCTGGGTTCCACCAAAAAGATGGGCAAGCCGTTGAGCAACAGGCGCATAGAATACATTCATAGAGCCCGTCCAATTTAGCCCGCTCTTCTGGAGACTGCAGGCGTTCGATAGCTGGTGCTGGGGAGTTATTAATCATGTACGGCTGAATCTTTTCGTACTGTGCATAGAACTGGCTCATATCAATCACCAGATCACGAATCACGGGTAGGCCCGGCAGTGGACGAATGACTAACTTATTACCCTTGACCGCAGATGATAGCGGAGTGATACAGGCGAGACCGTTTTTACCCGAGATATTCAACCCATCAGAACCACAGACGCCCTCTCGACAGGAGCGACGAAAACTCAGGCTAGGATCTTCGACCTTCAACTTTTCTAACACATCCAAGACCATTACATCTTTGCCTTGAGTATCGACCTGATAGTCTTGCATATAAGGCTCTGAATCAACCTCAGGGTTATAGCGATAAATACTTACATTTAACATATGTCTGTGAGCCCCTATTAATAGGTACGTATTTTAGGTTCGAATGCTTCGCGAGTTTTCAAATTGAAGTTAACTCCGCGCTTGCCGAGGGTCTTGCTGTCTGGGAAGTAAACCGAGTGGCAAAGCCAGTTTTCATCGTCCCGCTCCTGGAAGTCTTCTCGGGCATGAGCTCCGCGACTTTCAGTACGCCCCTCCGCAGCAATTGCCGTAGCCTCTGCCGTAGCGAAAAGATTTTGCAACTCCAAAGCTTCAATGCGAGCGGTATTGAAGGCGTTGCTCTTATCGTCCAGAGCTACATTCTCAATACGTGGCCGCAGTGCATTAAGTTTCTCAATACCCTGCTTCATAAAATCACCACGACGGAACACACCAAAATAATTCTGCATAATGGTCTGAAGTTCTGCGCGCAATACTGAGGCCTGTTCTCCATCGGAGGAGTTATTGATTCGATTGAGGCCAGTCATAGCACGCTCAATATCAGCTTCGCTGGCATCTTTAAGATTGATCCCCTCGCGCAACTGCTTCTCGATAAACATGCCAGAGGCACGACCAAAGACCACCAAATCCAGCAGCGAATTACCGCCCAGGCGGTTAGCACCATGCACAGAAACACAGGCTGCTTCACCACAGGCATAAAAGCCCTCGATGACCTGATCATTGCCCTCTCCGTCAATGGTCAGAGCCTGGCCATCTACATTGGTCGGAATACCGCCCATCATATAGTGGCAGGTGGGAACCACTGGAATGGGTTCGACCACTGGATCGGCATGAGCAAAGGTTCGTGACAGCTCAAGAATCCCCGGTAACTTAGCGTTCAGGGTCTCTTCACCCA
>Ga0233444_10004263_pt1 | contig 13746 bp, 10 predicted proteins | sample SI_124_October20_6_FD_182792 | JGI IMG/M metagenome (GOLD analysis project Ga0233444, IMG submission 182792) | Seawater microbial communities from Saanich Inlet, British Columbia, Canada - SI_124_October2016_10_MG | ecosystem: Environmental > Aquatic > Marine > Inlet | place: Canada: British...
CATGGGATGAGCTTGGCGGGTTTGATGTCGATTACTTCATGTATAGCGAAGAAACAGATCTCTGTTTACGAGCCGCAAAACATGGCATCGCCCGCATTTTTTTCCCGCACGCACGTGTGCTTCATATCGGTGGCGCATCAGAACGTTCTAAACCCTACAAGACAATCAAGTTATTTCGCGGTAAATGCCTTTACTTCGAGAAAAATTATGGCTGGCTGGTTTCAACTAGCGCAGCGCTCATCCTTAACATTCACGTATTAACTCGCCTGCTGGCCTTAGGCGCGAGGCGTCTTCTGACCAATAATATAACAGACGAATTTCAGCATTGGCTGACAGTATGGCAACAAAGAAAAACCTGGAATAAGCCAGAACATTATATTGGGCGAGACCTGAAATATACCTGCTCTGCGGTAAATGAGCAGCTTATGATCTGCACAGTTAACGACTCTATTTCTCTCGCGTCTTGATGCGGCGTCATCATAAGCACAGTCTCTGGTGCTTTGATTGTGCCTTTCAAGGTGAGGTGCGGCGGCAGCTCATCCGCCTGCATGAAGTGTAGCGAACAAAAAGGAGAAGTAAAAATTAGGATCCTGAAGCAGTTTGTAACATGCATGAAAATCTTGATTGCACCGCTTTTACTGATCTCCTGCAGTTCGAATCAATCCCCGATCAATTACAAGGAGGTAGCACTGGGTGAAACGGATAAAAAACTCGACCAGGCGGCAGTGAAGAGACAGCCAGTGTCAGTCAAGCCTGTTACTCGAGACAGCGCGCCACCATCAAGCAGCGACTATGTATTGGGCCCGGGAGATGAATTGACAGTTAACGTCAATGGCGAAGAATTCATGCAGGCGCTAAGGTTGAGCGTCGATGGCAGCGGCTTCATTCAGCTGCCTATCGTTAACCGGATCAGTGTGTTGGGGCTGAATGTTGCGGAGATTCAGGAAAACCTCGTTTCGGCTTACTCAGGAGAGTTTATCGCTCCCTGGGTTGTTGTTTCCATTTCCAAGTATCGAAGTCGCCCAATCTACATGCTTGGAGAGTTTCTGTCCCCTGGCGTCATCCATATGGAAAGACCCACTAACATCACGCAAGCGCTTGGCCTTGCCGGCGGAATGACGGACAAGGCTTATCTAGAGGGTGCTCGGTTGCTGAGGCAAGAAAAAATCGTTGCGGTGGATGTCGAAGCTTTATTGAATCAGGGGAGGTTCGATCAAAATGTACGGTTACGCGCTGGAGATACGCTGTACGTTCCAAGCACTGAAGATTTAAAAATCTATGTCCTTGGTGCTGTTGAAGACCCCGGTGTTCAGCCTTATCAGAAGAACATTGGTGTCTTGGCTGCGATTGCTGCAGCCGGAGGCGCAGTCAATGGTGAGGCTAAACTTAACGACACTCGGATTATACGTACCTATTCTCCCGTAAAAGGGGAGTTGTTGACGATAGATGTGACTGATTTTTTGCGAGGTCGTCGGCCGGATTTCCAGCTTCGACCGGGAGACATCGTGTTTATTCCTAACCAACCTGTCGCTAATTGGAATGCGGTGATTAATCAGATCGCACCTACTTTCCGATTGGTGAGTAATGTGCTCGAACCTTTTGTGCAAATTGAGTTTCTAAAATAAAGCGGATGATAACGGACTAGGTCTGACTAAATTTTGGGTCATTGCTCGACATCTCGCTCATCATCAGGCGCACCCTGTTTGGGACCATTGCTTTAAGATGACTAACCGTCCGACGCAATGGTCCAACAGCTGAATTAGGGCAGGTCACGACCAGGGTTAGATCGCACTGGGAGACAACAAAGTCGGCTGCGATGTTTTTACCCAGCGTTCCAATATTGACGATGATTACATCGTAGTTTTGCGACAGTTTTTCAACCGCTGCACGAATCTGGACCAGCGACATTTGCTCCTCGGTGATAGCATCGCTAACACCAAGTGGCATGACTTCGAGGCCATGGTCATTTGGCTCGGTTTGCACATCGCCATTCACGACATATTCCCTCCAGCCGGCTGCTCCGGTCTCGGTGTCAACAGAGGTTGCCTCTAATGTGGTATTGATTTGAAGTGTCTTCAATCCTGAAGTCGAAAAGCTTGTGGCGAGTTGCGAAGTAATATTTTCATTTTTGACGCGTTCGGAATCCGATATAACTGCCATCACTTTTGCGCGCCGGTTTTCATTTAATAACGGGATGCCGGCTAACTGTATGTTGTTTCTAAGGCGGTAGACATTCATGTCTACAGTACCGACTAAGGGCCCTGCATTAAGTGCTTTTAGCTGTCCGATCAGCGGTGCTTCCCGATCAAACGTATCTAGGTCGTCAGTATACCTAATCTTTGGCATCACGATCAGTGTTGCGAGAAAAAGTCCGATGACGCTAGAAAACCCAAAAACAAAGCCGAGTGCGCCGAATATCTTTCGTTGGTCCTTAATGGGCTGGAGCGGAAGAGGTGCGCGAGAAACCAGTTCAACAGAACCAGGCACATCTAAGCGGCTTTCCAGCTGCACTTGTTCCACCGCCCTCTGCGTCTCATCAAGTAATTCTCGAAGCATTAAAGACTCTTTCTCGAGTGTGCGAAGACGAATAGTTTTTGCGTGTAGCTGTCTTGCCTCTTGCTCAAGCTTTTCTTTTTGCGGTTCCATTTTGTCGAGCTTTTCCTTTAGCTCTCCCACCCGGCCTTGTCGTTGAGTCGCATCTGTAGGGATTTCACCACTCATTTTGAGTGCTTTAATTTGTTTTCGCCGGTCTTCCATCGCTGTTTCAAGTACTGCGACGGCAGCTTTAAGCTCAATGACCTTTTTGCTGGTTGGTTGATAACGAAGCTGCAGCGTTGCCAGCGTGCTAAGTTTTTTGCTGCGCTCAAAAAGCATAAGGTCAAGGGCATGATCCTCAACAAGTTCCTTTAGTAAAAGATCGTCTGCGATACCTGCGCCTGTCGCTGTCCCATAGGTTTCAATCTCCAGAACCGTTCTTTTCAATTCTTCGATGGTTCTGGTCAGATTTTGTAGTACCTCGAGTTTATCGTTATGGGCTTTAACCACTGAATCTAGGCCATATTCGCCACCGAGGGCGAGCGTCTCCTCATTTTTTTCAGAGAGTCGGGTCGCCAATTCGCGCTCTCGATTCTTCAATTCGCGAAGACGGTAACTGCCCCGGTCGCGTACTTGATTGCGTTGGGCCTCCAGATAATTATCCAACAAGGTGTTGGCGTACAGGACCGCATATTCAGGGTCATCTGATGTCGCGGTAATCTTAATTACGCTTTTAGACTCCGATATCTGCAGTAGCTGACTCAGACCGATGGGGCTGATACTATTTTCTGGGTCGAACTCATTAATTGCCTTTGCCGACTCCTCGATAAGTCCTGGGCTCGAAAGCATACCAACCTGAGAATTAACAAAAGCGTCAAAGGTCCGAGATGCCATAGAGTTGCCCTCGTACATGATGAACGGCTGTGTGGCGGCAATACGAATGATAGCCTTGCTTTCATACTTTGGACTGGCAACTAGAAATAGCGCGGTGCCGAGTAAAGCGCCGAGTATAAACCCAGCGGCAAGCAGCATTTTGACCTTTCCCCGAAACCCCCGAATGAACCAATTGACGATATCAGGCGCTGGCTGATCTTCGTCAATCAAATGGGTTACTTGTGAAATTTGGCTCTCATAGTGAGCACCAGGCAAGACAGTGGGACCATCGCGCCGCTCCCCGTTAGGGTCGGCTAACGGGCGATTCATGCGTATTTTCTGCTCGTTTCATCTCGCTCCCACGAATCGGATGTTTTGGGTCGAGTGAGCATACCTTTGCATCTGATGTATCCACTGAGCAGTAAGTAGACGGGCAAACTGAGCCATGCTGACGGCTTACGTATCACTCGCGCCATCATTTTGGAAAGTCGTTTAAGCGAAGCGCCATCACTGTTGGCATAGCCCATTTTCTCGAGTTGGACCGTGCCTCTGATGGCTCTTAAGCGAATTTTTATGAGTCCGTCCAGCGTCAGCGGTGCGGTCATTTTAAATGAACAACTTTCAACATAGGCCCGGTCAGAAGTACAAAATTTGCGCCGAACCAGTTCATCATCGTTGACCACATCAGGAAATGGAGTGATGCGCGCATGACCGCGCTCAGAGACAGAGAAAAGTCCGCCGAACTTGCCTTGCTCGAAATAGCTATTGTATTGCCAGACGCGATAAAACGCCTTAACAGCCACATTAGAGCGTGACGCGTCTATTTCCATTCGGCCACAAGAAGCCAGTGCTTTGTTATCTTGTAAAGGGCTAATCAGCGCCCTCAAGCTATCTGCGGAGACGGTGAGATCCGCATCAAGGAAAATTCTGGGAAAATATCTGGCTTCCGTATCAGCATAGTTTAATGCATCGACCTTGGAGGCAATCGGTGTTTCTAGTAATTTAACCAGCGGAAAACGCGTTGCCACGACTTTGGCTGTGTCATCAGTGCAGCCATTACAAACAACGATTACTTCGAACTCGCCCAGCTTTATCGAGTTGTAAATACTCCCAAGGCAACGGTCAATGACTGAAGCCTCGTTGTGAGCCGGAATAATAACGGTCGCTTGCGCTGGAAAAGGGTCGGATCCCGGCTTGTTCTTTCTCATTAGACTATGCGCTCAGACTCAGCGGTGTTTCGTTCAAGCCGATGAAATTAGAGATTGAGGAAATGAGTGCTTTCCTTGAAGCGAGCTCGCTTTCTATGGTGATACTGTTTACCGACAAAGCTGCATCGATGGCTTCCGGTAAATGCGCTTCGCTCTCTGCGACGAAAACATTACTTAACTTGCTGAATTTGCTCACAGTAGCCATTTGATGATCGTTGCGATGCTCACCAAATTTCGCCATTCTGGGCATCACTACGATGGGTTTGGACATTTCCATAGCCGTAATGATGGAGCCCATTCCTGCGTGGGAAATCAGCAGTTCTGCAGATGCAACCTTCTTTTCAAATTCGTCAACGCCCAAAAAATTTAAGCTGGAAATCGCGGAGGGTTGGTAATTGCTTGCGCCTGTTTGCGCGAAAACGTCGTGCGTTTGCGTTTCGAAAGCCCATTTATCAACCGTCCTCACAAGACGATCGAAGGGTAATTGCGTGCCTACGGTAACAAAAATCATGGCTATTCCTCGTATCAAAAATTGTGTGCATGCCTGAGTGCAGGTTTGCTATTGCGATGCAAGTGACATGCCAACGGTGCGGCATGGCGTGTAGGGGAAAATAAGTGACAAAAATCAGTGAGTTGAGAATCTCGGTGACAGTCTGTATCTGGTTGGTCGCCTGTAAGGGTTCTATTTTGCATCGCAAATAGCGTTGTACATTGCGCGAGGGCGCCACGCTGAGGGCACTGACGCAATATTTCGCAATCTGTCATTGCACCACGCAAAGCCGGTCGCTTTTTTTCCTAATTTGCAATAAGAAAGCCTTTTTTTTAGGTACTCACAACAAATCCGCTATCGTTAGAAAGGGTCTTGGTCATTCAAAATAATTGCGGCATCACGACGTTGTCTGACGGCGTGAATAAAAATATGGCATAGGAATTGCTTTTCCGACATGCCACTCAGCCAGTTTTTGCACCTATGGAAAGCGTCCGCGCGAAAGCAATACACGAGTTTACAGGAGCGAATGCCTTTTCTGCTGCCGCGTCTAGAAATTCGCGAGATAGCAGGCGAATTTTTATCGCATGGATCAGCTTGCTTGCTGGCAAGTTCAGGTGCCTGAAGGTCCAGCTTTTGGATGTTGCGGTCTACTGGCAAGGATGCCTGCACTCAGCGCGGAAAGTCAGCGATAAAAAAATGAAGGATGGGTTCATGTCTGAGCGCTTATCCACTGAATTCCCAATATCCAAATCTTCTAAATGAGCATCGGTATTGCCATTAGGGAACCTGTCGCGAAATTTTTGTCGAACAAGTTCATCTACAACGGTGCTTTGCTTTCCATTGGCGTGGCGCTTGTCGCTGTCTTTACTTTTGTGCGAAGTTTGGTGCTAGCACGCGGCATTACACTTGAAGACTACGGCATTGCAACAGCATTGCTCACCTCGATGTCTCTCGTTCAGATGGCAACGGCCATCGCGGGTGAAAAACAAGTACTTCAAGACGAAGACGGGGGAACTGATCAGTTTCTTGCTGCGGTCCACACCTTAGCCGTCATCAGAGGTCTTTTTTGTGGGGTCCTGATGTTTTTTGCATCAGGTCCCACTAGCAGCTTCTTCGGTTTGTCGGACGTGCTCTGGGCATTTCAAGTTGTGGCACTGGGTCCAGTTATCGCGGGCTTTGCTCATTACGACTACAGCGCAATGCAGCGCGAATCGAACCATAAGGCCGCTGTTTTTGTTTCGACAATGCCAGATGTTCTCGTGACCATGCTGACCCTGCCCGCGGTGGTCATCTGGCCGGATTATCGTGCTATCTTCCTCGCTTGCCTGGGCTGGCCGTTGATCAGGTGCATACTATCCCACACAACATCTCAAAGACCGTACCGACTGAGCATGAATCCGACGCTTGTCGGAAAGCTGCTGAAGTTCTCCTGGCCATTGATGTTAAGCGGGCTCCTGCTCTTCCTCGTTTTCCATGGTGATAGAGCGGTTGTTGGCCACTACTTCAGCATGCACGAATTGGGTTTCTTCTCGCTTGTCTTGACGGCCTTCCTGCTGCCGAGTCAGCTACTCCACAAAGTCTACGACTCACTCTTTCTCTCTTCTTTGTCGAAGGCCTTTCGGCACCGCGATAGATTCGAATCGCAACAATTTTTGATTTGGCACTCACTCTTCGCGCTAAGCACTGCCTATGTCTTGTTTTCTATCTTGCTTGGGCCTTGGCTTTTCATTTTTTTATTCGGCGAGAAATACGAACCAGGTCTGGAAGTCCTTCCTTGGATCGTGCTGATGGTGTCTGTGAGAATTTTACGCATTGCCACATCCATGCTGGCCTTGGCAACAGCGAAGCCCTACTGTGAGTTATACGCGAACCTGGTTCGTGCCAGCGCATTGCCCATAGCGATCATCGGCTTGGCCATGGGCTATCCCATAGAGTGTGTCCCTATTGCCGGCATCATTGGAGAGGTGCTTGCCTTGTTTGTCGGTCTGGTTTCGCTCAACTTGCCTGTGTCCCACGCGGTAAAACCACCAGCTGTCTCTGGAATGATCATGCTTTGGTTGGCGTCGATGGTGTTTATTACGGCTGAGATTGTCATCGACATCAACCCTCCCTATGTTTCTGCAACTTTGGCGGCAGTTTTGCTGATCACGATGATCCTTTTTTTCATTAAGCAGTATCCTAAATTTACGATAGAACGGGGATTTCAGAACGATGTCTAACTACACAAAACTCGTATTTATTATCAACGATCCTGTCGTCGGTTTAGGGCTGCTCAGAACCGCAAGGTTTGGAGGCTACAAAGTCAATGTGATCGCCCGTAAAGGTTGTCGGTGGCTCAGATGGACTGCTGCTTGCCAACAGTTCTTTGAAGTCGATGAGTCGCGCATCGAGCAGGAGCTGTTGAGCATATTAAGAGAGAGAGGTTTTGATGAGCCTGGCTATACCTGTCTGGCCGCGGGCGATATCGCCACACAAGCGCTGATAAAAATCTCCTCAGCTCTCCGCGCCGCGACGCAACACGCCATGGATGCTGAAGCCAGACTAAGCATCGGGAACAAGGCAGATTTTTCGAAAATCTGCAATAAACTCAGCATCCCCACGCCGACCACCTGGATCGTCGATAAAAAGCAAGCCTTGCTCGATTTGTTAGCCGACAAAAATTTCTCATTTCCCGTCATCGTCAAAGCAGTGAATATGAGCGGCAGTATCGGCATAAGAAACGCCGAAAATAGCGCGGAACTTCATGAAATCGTTGAGGACCCAAACTATAATTTTTCACCGCTCGTCGTTCAGGAGTTCATAAGAGGGTACGACGTTGGCTTTAGTCTGATTGCTGAGAATGGTCAAATTCGATCGGGTTACACGCAAAAGAGATCAAAGGGAGGTGATACATTTCCTCGCCACAATGCTTTGCTCGAGTATTCACAGTTACTTTGTGAGTCAATGAACTACTCGGGTCCGGCAAATATCGATGCACGTATAGATGCCGACGGCAATATTTACATCATTGAGTGTAATGCGAGATTTTGGGCGACGAGTCCTCTTAGCTATCTGTTAGGTATCGATCTTATAGCGGAGGGCCATACTAGCTCAAACGAGGGGGCCGACGTCATGCATCACCACGACAACACGTATTTTTCTCTGGGCAACGCATTGAGAGGAATGCTGTTTCTTGGGCCAATGGGCTCTGAAAAAGCGCGACGCTACTTCAAATCAATTTTCGCAGATTTGCCGGGCCTCCTGTTTACAAAAGTGCCTGCTTCACGAAAATATTTCGCACGCTGATTGCATGAACGGAAAGTAGAGCGCCAAAGAAGTGTTTTCTAATTTGCAACGGGATCTGCCGCTACCGGTGGCCGCAATGCTGATTTCGCTCCTATTACCGCCTGAGTTATCTATTGAGATAGGCGGCCTCCGGCTCTCTGGGTATCGTATTGTTCTTTTGATCATGTTTGTACCGATGCTCTATGCGCTAATGTTGCGCCCGAGTATTCGAATATCGTATGCAGACTGGGGCATGATCTTTGTTTCTGTTTGGTCTTTGCTGGCACTGGTGGTGCACGAAGGCCTTGTCGAGGCAATAGAAAAAGGCGGCATACTCATCGTAGAGATGTTTGGCTCCTATCTTATCGCGAGGATATATATAACCCGGTACCAACAATTGCTGGCGGTTGCCAAGTTGTTAACCATGATGGTGGCGTTCGTGCTCATCGTGTCTATCCCAGAATCGCTTTCAGGTATTCATTTTCTGCGAGGTTCCGGTATAAAAATTTATCCCGAGCGACTCGGCTTGCACCGTGCTTATGGCCCTTTCGATCATCCGATATTACATGGTGTTGTTTGCGCTTCGGTTTTCTCCTACGTCCATACGCTCGTCTCGGCAGATAAAAAGGTAGCGCTCGGCAGATGGACACCTGCTTTGATTGTTTGCGCTGCAACGTTTCTGTCTTTATCTGCCGGCCCATTTATTGCTCTTGGCACGCAGATCGGCCTTGCTTTCTGGGATCATCTTTCGAAAAAGCTGAAAAATCGTTGGTGGATTGTGCTTGGCACCCTATGTTTTTGTTATATCGTAATTGATCTTTTTTCTAATCGTTCGCCAGTTGCTTTGCTCATTAGTTATCTCAGTTTCTCTGGCCAAACTGCCTATATGAGACTGCATATTTTTGACTATGGCAGCGCAGAGGCACTGAGGCATCCTTGGCTTGGGATTGGTTACGGCGATTGGCTAAGGCCATCCTGGATGCCGCCCTCAGTAGATAATTTCTGGCTACTCACTGCCATGCGATATGGCATGCCAGCAAGCTTCGGTATCATCGCGGTCATGGTGTATATGGCACTGCGCATTGGCGGTATGGCCGCAACAATCCCGATTCGAGATGCTGGGCGCGCGTGGGGTTTTACGTTGGCGGGTTTTGCACTTGTCGGTTGTACAGTCCATTTCTGGAATGCGACGTTTGTTTTGTTTTTCTTTTTCTTAGGCTCTGGACATTGGATATTCAGCCAAAAGAAAATGGGTTGCGATTCACCGCGATTACGTCGAGCGCCCAGATTTCGCACTTACCAACCAAGATCCACACTTTTTTGAATGCCCGACGCAAGCCTGTGATCCGCTGTTGCAAAATGAGAAAAATTAAGTCGCAAAACGCAAATTTGGCTTGTTGCTTCTGGCGTTTTGCAAAAAAACACGGCTTGATGCATGAAATGATACGTTGTATCATTCAAGTTAAAATTTGTTTACAACCCGGCCTATAATGGTGCGTCCGCATTAGAGAAGGTTGAACATGTCCTCTGAAGAGTCGGTGAATTGGCCCCTTAGCAGAGTGTCTGGTAAATGAGGAGAATCGTTCGCACCACAATGTTGCGCTGAAGTGAAGCGGGGTCAAAAAATAGGCAAGTCTGCACCATTCTCGAGCACTTTTTCCCTTATGCTGCGGTTGATAACACAAACCTTCTGTGACCAATTTAAAAAATAAACCTCATTTATGACATCCCGCAGTTCAACTTACGATACGAATCATCCGCGCTACTCTGAAGACGATAAGTCAAAACTTATGTGGCATAAAAATTGCGTCTCAATCTGCTCAAACAGATGGTGATAAATGAAAGAAAAATCGAAAATACTCATGGTAGAGGATAGCCAGTCACTCGCGGCGATCTATGCGTCCTACCTATCGGGCCAGCATGTTGATCTCCTGATTGTGGACAACATGCGATCGGCGCGCGAGGAATGGATACGCACTGAGCCAGATTTAGTTTTGCTGGATGTCGAACTTCCCGATGGCAATGGACTAGATCTCCTTAAAGATCGGCCGGTGGTTGAGAACGGGGCTGATGTTGTTGTGATGACAGCTTATGGATCAGCAGAAGCTTCCGTCGAAGCGATGAATCTTGGCGCAGTTGATTATTTGTCTAAGCCTTTTGATGCAGATCGATTAAAGGTGACGGTTACCAACGCGCTCAAGAATCGCGCACTCCAAGAAGCAGTCGATAAGTACAGCGCGTTTGACAGAAAAAAATACTGCGATTTCATCGGTAAGTCTTTGCCGATGCAATCTGTTTACAGAATCATAGATTCTGTTGCTCCCAGTAAAGCGACGGCCTTTATTGTTGGTGAGAGTGGAACAGGTAAAGAACTAACTGCGTCAGCGTTACACGAGGTGAGCAAGAGAAAAAACGAGGCATTTTATGCGGTCAACTGCGCCGCGATACCGCGTGATTTGATGGAAAGCGAATTGTTTGGGCATGTAAGAGGCGCGTTTACTGGCGCAACCACTCACCGAGATGGCGCCGCATCGATGTCGGATGGCGGCACCCTGTTTTTAGACGAGGTTTGTGAAATGGACCTCGAACTTCAGAAAAAAATGTTGAGGTTTATCCAAACAGGTGAATACCAGCGTGTTGGTAGTAACAAAGTCGAAAGAGCCGACATCAGGTTTGTTTGTGCGAGCAACAAGGATCCGTTGGTCGAGGTAAGAGAAGGCCGTTTTAGGGAGGACTTGTTCTATCGTTTACATGTCGTACCAATTCATCTGCCTCCCCTACGAGAAAGGGGCGAAGACATTATCGATATAGCAGAATATTTTCTGAATTATTATGCAACGAGAGATGGCAAATCCTTTTCGATGATTAGTGACAGCGCGCGATCCAAAATGTTGACTCATCAATGGCCAGGTAATGTGCGTGAGCTACAGAACGCGATACAAAAAGCTGTCGTACTCAACGAAGGTAATTACCTAAGGGGGCATATGTTGCAGCTTGAACAGTTGCCTGTAATGCGAAATCGGCTGGTTCTCGAGACCGATACGCAAGAAGCTAGCTCGGGTGTGACTGTCCCATTTTCCACAAGAATGGAAGTAGAACCTCTGTGGATCGTGGAGAGAAATACGATAGAGCGAGCAATTGAAATTTGTAGTGGTAATGTCAACAAGGCCGCGAGCCTCCTAGAAGTCGCTCCCTCAACAATCTACAGAAAGTTGCAAGCTTGGGAGGCTAAAGACAATAGTAATGCGGGGCACTCATGTACGGCTTAATACACACAGCCCTTCGGGATCTCATTCTTGAAGATCATGGCATGGAGACCTGGAATCAGGTTGTTCTGCAGTCCGGCGTACCATCGAATTCTTTTCTGACGATGCGATCTTATAGCGACAACACCACGATGGCGCTAGTCGATGCGGCATCTCAGGTTCTGATGTTGCCGGCTAATGACTGCCTAAAGGTTTTCGGGCACTACTGGGTTTCCAGGTTTGCGCCAAAGGAGTACGGCAGGCTTCTCGATCATACCGGCGGCTCCCTGATTGAATTTTTTCAGAATCTTGATGCGCTTCACGATCGGCTTTCAACTTCCTTTACGGAATTTAAACCGCCAAGTTTCAAGGTGAAAATAAATACCGCGAACTCTGCTGTCATAAGATACGTGAGTAGTCGGGAAGGATTAACACCATTTGTTATCGGCATAATCGCTGGCATCGGCGAAAGGTTTGATACGGCTATTCACATTGACGCCATAGACACGAGTAACTCTGATCAAGGTGAAGTGAGCGACATTGTAATTTCAATGGCATCTAATGGTTAATCACACGATAAGTCTGTTAGAAAAGCTGTTCCCATTCACTTTCACAGTAGACAGTGACCTACTGTTGTCTCAGGTATCACCGAGGCTGGGTGATCTATGTCCAGCGGCCGTTTCTGGACTTGATTTCATGACGGTTTTCCGGTGCCACCGGCCGAGAACCGTCTCCTGTTATGAAGAGTTATTAGCTGCAGAAAATACGCTTTTTCTACTTATCAGTCATGATGAGCAGCTAGCACTGAAAGGTCAGATGCTAGTGGGTGCTGATGGAAAGAGGTTACATTTTGCGGGTATGCCTTGGTTGGAATGGATGAATCAAAAGGCTCCTCAGGTAAGACTGCACCTAGGCGATTTTCCAAAACTGGACTCACAAATGGATCGAGATCTTCATCTGATAAGTCAGCAATCGATGGTCAATGATCTTGAGTCTTTGAATGAGAAGCTAGCAAAAGCCGAAAAAGAATCAAGAGATTCCATCAAAGTGCAATCGGAGCTCTTTGCTGTGATGAGTCACGAGTTGAGAACGCCACTAAATGGTGTGATTAGCGCGCTTTCTTTGTTATCCGAAGAGTGTAGTTCGGCCGAAAGAGAAAAGATCTCAAAAGGTGCAAATGAATCCGCCAACAATTTGCTCAGTGTCATCAATTATGCCCTTGATTTTTCTAAGATCGATGCGGGAAAAATGCCGTTGCAGATGCTCGATTTTAGTCTCACGAGAATGCTCGATAGCGTCATCGCTGTCACAGAGGGAAGAGCGAAAGAAAAAGAGATTGAGCTTTCGTATTTTATGGCTTCCGACGTTCAGAAGCTTGTCGTCGGAGATGAAGAGAAAATACGCCAGGTGCTGATCAATATTGTTGGTAACGCGATCAAATTTACAGAGGTCGGCTCTGTTAATGTCTTTGTAGAACAAAAAGAAAACCTGTTCAGCTTTATTGTCACTGACACTGGAGTTGGGATAGCAAAAGGAGATTTTCCAAAGTTGTTTAATCCCTTTTGGGGAAAGACGAAGAGTGATTCCGAAACAAGCACCGGGCTGGGCTTGAACATCGTCATGCGACTGGTGGAGCTTATGTCAGGTGAGGTTAGAGTTGAATCTGAGGAAGGGGTCGGCACTACCTTCTGGGTAGAGATTCCGCTTGAAGCGGGAAAATTGGACAGCATTCCTGAAAAAGAATCGGCTATGGATGCGTTACCATCGACTTTTTCGGGACGTGTTCTGTTGGTTGACGACAATCAGGTTAATCTCATGCTGGGTAGGATGATTCTCGAAAACCGCGGTGTATCTGTCAGGACAGCTAGTGATGGCGAAGAAGCAGTAAACATCATTAAAGATGTCTCTTTTGACCTTGTACTTATGGACATATCGATGCCAGTGATGGATGGCATGGCAGCGATGCAGGAAATAAATTTGTTACCGTCGCCGCCTCCTGTTGTGGCGTTGACAGCTAACGTTGGCAATGACTATGCAAAGCGATATTTTGATGCGGGTTTTAAAGGGTACTTGAAGAAACCGTTAGAGCAAGCAGCGATGGTTTCGGAGCTGAGTTTTTGGTTGAAGCCCA
>Ga0233444_10004266_pt1 | contig 13734 bp, 13 predicted proteins | sample SI_124_October20_6_FD_182792 | JGI IMG/M metagenome (GOLD analysis project Ga0233444, IMG submission 182792) | Seawater microbial communities from Saanich Inlet, British Columbia, Canada - SI_124_October2016_10_MG | ecosystem: Environmental > Aquatic > Marine > Inlet | place: Canada: British...
GATAGGCGAGCGCATCTACTGTGCTTCCCTTACTTCTTGAAATGATACCAATGTGCATGCTGTACATTGAAAAAACCTTTTAACCAAAAACAAACAAGCGTTAAACCCTTATGGCGTCTAGGGTGCTTGCACCTAAGCGTATAGTTGCAGTATGCAACGTATGAGCGCGCTTGTCTAGCATTTACAATGCCTCCAAGACACTTCGATTATTTTTTTTCTTTACATCCCCCTCAAATTTATTATTCTAGTCATAGGAATAAAATTAATGGGTACGGGAAGCTCAAGTTTCAATCACAACCTGAAAGGAATAGCTATGTCTGTAACTCTAAAATCATTTGACGATAAAATTGATGATCTAAAACGTAAGAAAAAAGAACTTGAAGCAAAACAAGCTCAACAACTTTTTAAAGCTGCGTCCTATATCATCGGTGGTTCATACTCTCCACAATTAGCGGCCTGCATTATTGACGACTCATGGAAAAATGCGACTGAAACCAAAAAGGAGGAATGGATTAAATCCTCTAAGAAATTTCAATTCACCAGACCTCGAAAAGCTAAAGCACCAGCTAAGCAGAATTCAAAAAAAGATGGTCAAAGTAGAACAGCAGAAATATAAAATGCTTTCTCAAACAACTCCCAACAATACCCCCTACCGAAAGGCCAGAACGCGGACGTTGATTCAGCTGGGAGGGCTTATTGAGAAATCCGGCCTTTTGGAAAACTTTGATATTGTCATTGGTGATAATCTCCAAACTGATCTTGAGAAAAAAGACCAGGTGTTAGCACTCCTTGGGGGACTTTTAGAACTCAACGACATGATGACTCAAGGAGAATACCCCCTTGCCCTCCTTTCACAAAAAGGGGCAAAGTCCTTCCACGCGGATAAGGAAGAATGAGAGAGAAGAATTTTGACATTTTATAGAATACCTCTATGGAAATTGCAGGGTTTTGAACCCTGCAATTCTTGATTAAATATTTTGAAATACATGAACCTCGTTATAATCTGTTTCAAGGGTGAAAAGATCATCTAAGAGCATATCCTTGCCCATTGAGTCGTAGTCAATATAGTATTCTATGCTATGGGGAATTTCTGTACATGATTTTGTCATCTCACGCGCATAGTCGCCAATACCCTCATATTTACCAAGATAATTATCATCTATAAGATTTTGTGCATGATCAATATCACAACCAGTATAATTTAGAAGCTTTTCGCCAAGATCTTCATGCTCTTGAAGGAATAGAGCAATTTTATGAATAGAAGCTAAACGGCTCTTATGCGTTTCTAGTTGGGGTAGAAGTCAATTGTTATAAGGGCTACACTTCGCCCATATAAACTAAAAATCCGCAGAAATATGAGCCAAATTAGCCTTCCTTTAGATATGTAATCCCTTGAAATAATCTCTCAAACCGTTGATATTCAAGGAAATATCATCATAGAGGTACAGAGCAAAGCCACCTGCACTCCCTGCCATAAGTGCGGACAAAGCGCGACAAAACGCTATGGATACGGCCCATATTTGATGATTCGGCACCTGCCTATTTTGGATACGCCTGTCTTTTTAAAAATCCGCCCCGTTCGTTACCAATGTGAAGAATGTGATGAGGGACCAACAACTAGTGAGCAATATGATTGGTGTGACAGAGGTTCTAAAACCTCCAGAGGCCTTGATAGATATATCATGCGTAGTCTTATTCATAGTACTGTTCAGGACGTTTCTCGCAAAGAGATCATTAGCTATAAATCCCTGACCTCTACTCTTCAAAGGCATATAGGTCATGAGGTAGACTGGTCTGACTATAAGAACCTTGAGACTATTGGTATTGATGAAATATCCCTTAAAAAAGGTCACCGTGATTTTATAACCATTGTGAGCGCCAAAAGAAAGTCAGAAAAGCCCTCTGTTATTGCTGTCTTGCCTGATAGATTAAAGGAAACGGTTAAGGCATTCTTTAACTCCATACCAAATCGTTTAAAACGAACTGTTAAAACGGTTTGTAGCGATATGTATGATGGATTTGTTCAGGCAGCCAAGGAAGTCTTTGGCAGTCAAGTTGTGGTGGTTGATCGTTATCACGTGGCTAAACTCTATAGAGCTCCCCTGGATAAATTGCGCATTGAAGAGATGCGGCGATTAAAGTCAGAACTCTCTCCTGAAGAGTATGCTCGCTTAGAGGGAATGATGTGGGTGTTGAGGCGCGATCATGAATGCTTATCAGAAGCTGACAAAGATAAGCTATCCCTTCTATATAAGCATTCTCCAAAACTTAAACAAGCCCATAAATATGCTTTAAAACTCACCCATATTTTTAATACTAAATGCAGTCGAAAAATTGCCCAAGATAAGATGAATAGATGGATTCTAAGTGTTGAAAACAGTACGGTGACATGCTTTTCGACATTCATTAAAACCCTTAAAAAACATAAGACGAGTATTTTGAATTATTTCAAGGCTCGAAAGAACAGTGGTTTTGTTGAAGGGCTCAATAACAAAATCAAAGTGATGACGAGACGTTGCTATGGGATTTTCAATCCGGCCTCTATTTTTCAGAGGCTACAATTGGACCTCGGAGGCTTTGAAAAGTACGCTCAGATAGCCAACAACTAGAAAAGGAAAAGAGCCGAAAAAAGCCCACCCAGGACTACCATCAAGAGCTTTAATGTAGGTGAAGTTGCTATTACCATTGATGGATCTTTCCATTTCTTCTCTCAGTGTTTTTTTGAGTTGTGCATCTACTACGCCTGGAATGCCGGCATGTTTTTTCATCTCATTCGAGTGTTTGAAATATGCTATTGTCTTATTTTTATCGTACTTTGCGACAGGGGGAAGCTTGGCTTTGTTGGATGAATCATTTTTTGATCAAACTCCCCCTTTCCCCCAAAAAGAGAGCTTATGAATTGCTCACAGAAATAGGCCTGCCAATTTCAAACATTTTATTTAGCAGGTGACATTTAATAGTGAGTTCATTTTTCATATTATCTTCATGCCTTGACAGGAATTGACTGCCAAAGGATGTTTTTAAACGGTAAAAAGTATTCTCTACTCGCTCCCGTTTTCCATAATTATTCTTTACCCTCCAAGGGTGATATCCCCTCTCTTGTTGGTAAGCGACTTCTTTCTGACGCTCGGTTTTAGGCTTCTTGGCTGCAGGCTTATTTGGGGGCCTAATAGTGGGCTTCATTCCTTTGCCCGCACTAATTGGTAAATATTCTCACCATCATAACCAGTGTCGGCAAGTAATTCCTTTGCCTTAATCCCACTCAATAATGGTTCGAGTTGTGATTTATCATCCTTATTGTGTTCCGTCATAGAGTTGGCAAGAATGTGTCCATCATCTGTGGTTACTATATGAAGTTTTTTCCAAGTCCGGCGGTTATATTGCTTTCCATGCTTGTCCTCAAGCCACTCATTACCAGTGAAAGTTTGAATACCAGTACTATCAATACAAACACAGTCAAACTCTTCATCTGGCGTATCTAGAAGTGAGTCCAGGCATAGATTTTTTCCACGTATACTCAAGGTAGTGTAATCTGGACATGTCAGATCCATCCCTGACATCATAAAGATCCAATTGATAAAACCTTGTGTCTGACGAAGTGGCAACCCAAACAAACAACGAATTTGTAAACACATGAAAATAGCCTTATCACTATATCTTCTTTGCCCACCTCGCTTTCTTTGGCCTGAATGATCCTCATACCAACCAATACTCAGGTTCTCGGCTATCATGAAATCTATCCTTCCTCTGTTGCGAAGTCTATTGTTATATTCTGGCCAGTTTATGGTCTTAAATTTAGAATTGACTCTGGAATCACTGAAAGGGATTTTCTTGCGGGATCTCATCGGAATTTACAAAATGTTGGGAAGGAAAACTCTAGCAGAATTGGAATAATTGACCAGAGATTTCATATTCGTCCAACAAAGCCAATCCCTGTGCCTTTTGCTGAAAGAAAATATACAGGAAAATTCCAATTACGTATTCCACCTGCGCTTCATAGGGAGCTTTCTATTCAGGCCGCCGAAGAACATGTAAGCCTAAATAGGCCCATGATGAGGATCGAGCAAACGGGAGGTCATCTTAAAATCAGGTAGAGATTTTTTTGATTTCTCAAATTATTCTCACCCTAAATATATTATGAAATTTTCTTCTGAAGCATATTTTTAAAAGTTCCGCTTTTCTATTTGTTGTGCATTTTCTCTATTTTTTTCAAAAAAAACCTTGATTAATAAAAAATCATGGGATATAAATAGTTTTCAACTACCCACTTCCGCATTTATAGGAACAATAAAATGGCAAAGATGATTTATCAATTTAAGATTCTGTTGCAAGGCAGTAAACCACCTATCTGGCGCCGCATTCAAGTGCCTGCATCTTATTCATTTTATGATTTTCATGTTGCTATTCAAGATAGCATGGGTTGGGAAGACTATCACCTTCATGAGTTTGTTATTAAAAACCCTAAGGCCTTAAGGGATGAGCGTATTGGAATCCCTGATGAAGTGTTGGGTGATGACAGCGCTCTTCCTAGTTGGGAGACAAAATTATCGTCTTATTTTTCCTTAGAAAACCCCAAAGCTGAATACATGTATGATTTTGGCGATGGCTGGGCACACCTCATTACCCTTGAGAAGATATTATCTCCTCAAATTGATCAAATATATCCTCAATGCATCAAAGGTAAACGCGCCTGCCCTCCAGAAGATTGTGGAGGTGTTCGGGGTTATGCAGATCTTCTAGAGATTTTATCTGATCCCAAGAATGAAGAGTATAACAGTCGTTTAGAGTGGCTAGGTGGTGGTTTTGATGTAGATGAGTTCGACCCAAAGGCTATCGAATTTGAGGATCCTAAAAAACGTTATGAACTCTTTTCAGAGGGTACTTATTGATCAAGGAACCTAAAACTCCTGGGGCTTATATCTCCTCCATATTAAGTGATGAGATGCTTCAGTTCCTTCAAGAGACTTCAGAACACATAAGGGGTTACTTTAAACATAAATTAGCTTTCTCTGTTTTACTGAAATTTTATGAACGCGAGGGTCGACCACTTTTAAATTCAGACCTTATTCCATTAGATCTTTTAACATCCCTTTCTGTTCAGTTAGATTGTAACCTTGAAGATTGCGAGGCGTTTGATTGGGAAGGGAGTATAGCCAAACGATTCCGTCAAAAAATTCGCGGCTTTCTATGTTATAGAAAAGCAAAATTATCAGATGTAGAAGGACTAAAAAATCACCTAATCCAAAGGATTTCTGATGATGGTTTAACCCTTTCTCAATGTAGGGTAGAAGCCGATATTTATTTGAAGGCCCAAAGGCTAGAACCTTTCAAATCTGATGTAACAGACACGCGGGTTAAACTAGCTTATCACCATTTTGAAAAAGGCTTTTTTGAAGCAATTTCAGCGGCATTATCTTCGCACTCTAAAACAACTCTTGATCAACTCGTTGACTCAGATGATGGTCTTCCAGTTGTTCAAAAAGCAGAAATTTTATATCTGCGCCATATCAAACAAGAAACTAAGGGCTCTCGTAAAAATAACATTGAATTTGAAATTAAGAAGCTTCGACGTCTGCGTGCCCTTGAATTACCTCAAGATCTATTCAAGGGATTCTCTCATAAACTGATCAAAAAATACTTTTTAAGGGTTGGCGGAGAGATACCAAGTGATATCAAAGCCCATTCCGAGAGCATCCGTCTCTCTACACTAGCTGCCTTTTGTCATCATCGCTCACACCAAATAACAGACACCCTGGTTGACCAATTTAAGCAAATGATTCACCGGGTAAGGACAAAGTCGGAAACGTCCTTGAAAGACTCTATCCTCAAGAGCGTTAAGCGTGTTGATGGAAAGTTTGATATTTTGTATTCCTTGGCTGAGCTTTCTTTGGGATCGCCAGAGGGTAAAATTGAAGAGGTCATTTACCCAAAGGTAAGCGCCTCTACCCTCAAGAATTTAGTAAAGGAACTGAAGCATAGAGGAAACTGGTACACTTATAATGTTAACAAAAATATGTATGCTTCCTACGCCCACTCTGCACGGTCGGTCCTCTTTTCTATTTTGGATGTTCTGGATTTTAAATCCCAGAACCCCGCACAAACGCTTGTTTTGAAGTCCCTTTCTCTCATTAAGAAATACAAAGATAGCCCCGACAAATACTTTCCATCCTCTGAAGATGTTCCCGTGGAAGGACTTATCTCTGACTCTTGGAGCGCCCTTGTGTCCATAGAGAATGAAGATGGAAAAACCCTCATCAACCGCTTTAATTATGAAATGGCTATTTTTGAGGTTTTGAGCTCGAAGCTTACATTTAAGGATGTTTGGGTTGAGGGAGCGTATCGTTACCGTGATCCAGATTCAGATGTGCCTGTTGATTTTTATGAGAATAAAGAGACCTACTTTAAAGAGTTAGACTTACCCTTAAATCCCGATGACTTTATAAAACCTCTCCAAGAGAAGCTGACTCTAAAACTACAGAACCTGAATGATACCATGCCTTTCAACACGAAGATTAAAATTCTTAAACGAAAAAACAAAAGTCACATAAAAGTCTCTCCTTCAGATCCCCAAGAAGAACCAATGAATCTTATTTTACTAAAAAATGAAATTCATAAACGCTGGCCAATTGTGAATTTGCTAGACCTTCTTAAGGAAACCAACGACAGGACCAACTTTACGCAGCACTTTAAAACTATTGCAGCCAATCAAAAGCTGCCTAATGAAACTCTAAGCAAGAGACTTCTGTTATGTCTGTGTGCCCTTGGAAATAATACGGGCCTGAAGCGCATGAGTGCTAGCAATGGTGACGAAAACTATTCAGACCTGTGCTATATAAAGCGCCGTTTCATTAACGCTGAAAACATCAGAAATGCCCTTGTTGATATTATTAATGCAACAATAGACATCAGGGATCCAAAAATATGGGGTGTAGCTAGTACAGGGTGTGCCTGTGACTCAAAACAGCTCGGTTCGTGGGTGGGTAATATCATGTCGAGCTGGCATCCAAGCCACAAAGACTATGGGGTCATGGTTTACTGGCATGTAGACACAAATTCTCTATGCATTTATTCCCAGTTAAAAAACTGCACCTCATCAGAGGTAGCTTCCATGTTGGAGGGCGTATTGCGCCATTCTACAAAAATGAATATGACTAAAACATACACCGATACCCACGGTCAAAGCACCCTGGGATTTGCGTTCTCTGAACTTTTGAAAGTTGATCTGCTTCCCCGAATTAAGAGGATTCACGTTCAGAAACTTCATGTGGCCTTTCCAGGAGACAAAAAGAAATATCCTCACTTAAAGGACATCTTGGATGCCCCCATAAACTGGGATCTAATCCGTGAGCAATATGACGAAATAGTCAAGTACACGGCGGCTTTAAAGAAAGGCACAGCAGAAACAGATGTGCTTTTAAAGCGATTTAGCAAAGACAATTACGAACACCCTACCTACCAAGCCCTCATGGAGTTGGGAAAAGCCAACAAGACCATTTTCCTTTGTCGTTATCTTGCAGATGAAGATCTCCGTATTGAAATTAATGCGTCTCTAAATATTGTTGAACGGGTTAATGGCGTCGTTGATTTTTTGTTCTTCGGCAAGCTCGGAGAGGTATCAACAAACAACACTGTGGACCAAGAAAACACCATCCTATCCTTGCAACTCCTGCAAGTATGTCTGCTCTATATCAATACCCTCATGATCCAAGAAGTTCTCAAAGATCCTGTTTGGAAAGATAAATTTACCCCTGAAGATTGGCGAGCTCTAACCCCTCTCATTCACGCTCATATAAATCCTTATGGTCTGTTTCCTTTGGATATGAACAAAAGCCTCGATATTGAAAAATCAGAAATTAAGCCACAGGAGAATGACAATGACATTTACCAGAACGCCGCCTAAGCAAAAAGCAAAAAAGATTGCAAGAGAGATCAAAAAAGAAAACCCTGACTACAATTACATCAGCGACCTGTTTCGTCACATCCGACTAGAGCTCGATATCCCCAAAGAGCAGAAGCCGAAGAAGCTTCCCTATGTACCAACGGAAGAAGAAATTCATCGTTTCTATAAAGCCGTTTGGGACGCTAAAAACATGAAGCACATGCTGATTATTAAAACCCTTATTTATACGGGAGCTAGAGTCAGTGAGCTTATCAATATCAAAATTGAGGATGTTGATTTTGACCAATGCCAAATTAGAATAAATCAAGGGAAGGGTAAAAAAGATAGAATAGTTCCGTTTCCAGTAGAATTTAGAGAAGTTTTAGCCATGCACATGCAAAATATGAAGGAAAAAGGAGCAAAACATCTTTTTGAATCCTCATGGAAAAGAGCCTACACAGATCGTGGTATCAGAAAAGTTTTGGAAAGTTGTACAAAAGCGGCTGGTATTGAGCACCCTATTTCTCCACATAAATTGAGACATTTCTTGTTCACATGGTTGAAGCGACAAGGCATCGGAGACGCGTTCATCCAACCCTATTCAGGCCATGAAAGCCGCCAATCCCTTGAGGTTTACTCCAAATTATCACTCAAGGATGCCCAAAGAGAATATGCCGAAGCTATGAAAAAATTCCCTATCTGATTTTAAGATGACCTCCCGTTTGGTCGATCCTCATACTGGGCCGTATTTAAGCAGCGCCCCCTATAGCCATTACGATAGGCTTCTCGATCATCAGTTTGCTCTCCAAGGCTGGCATTCACCTTGTTTGAGACATCTCCTTCCATGGGGGATTCCAGGGCCGCCTTGAGGACGGTTCTTAAAAAATCTCCATCTTGGCTTTGAGATAAGAGGTTAACCAGGTTAGTATAATCTAGAGTCATATATTTTTCCTTTCAGAATTAATATGACTCACCTTCTCGATTCACATCAAGATTTTTACACCACGGTTCCGGACGTATACGGAACCCATTCCTTATTTGTATGAATTATGTCAACGAGAGCAGGGAAGTAAGACGCAAAAAAGGATTCAGTCTCTTTTGAAAAAGGCCAAACTGCCCCGTAACAAAACAATGACAGACTTTGATCTTAAACGTTTACCGGAATTACATCCTGGAAAAATCCAAGGCTTATGTGAAGGCGACTTTATTGATCGTCTTGAAAACTTACTTGTTTTTGGTAACCCTGGGACGGGTAAAACACACCTGGCCATTGCCTTTGCAAAAGAGTGGTGCCTTCGGGGACGCAGTGTTTTTTACACGACAGCGGCGGCTCTTGTGCAGCAATTGCTCTAAGCAAAAAAGGCACTAGCATTTGATGCATTTATCAAAAAAATGGATCGATTTGAAGTGTTGATTATTGATGACATTTCTTATGTGCCTTATGAAAAAGAAGAGATGGATGTTCTTTTTTATTGCTCTCTGAACGGTATGAGCAAAGAAGTACAATGATTACGAGCAATCTTGTTTTTTCGAGCTGGAATCAGATTTTTAAGGATGAAATCACCACAGCAGCTGCAATTGACAGACTGGTACATCATGGCATTATTTTAGAATTGAATGTGAAGAGTTACCGGATGGAAGTTGCTCAAAATAAAGAAAGAGAGAGCATGAAAAATGTAGAAAAAGGAGATCAAAAAATGGGGTAAAAAAATTTCTTAAAATACCGTAAAAATAATAGGCGCTGAGGCGTAAAAATAGTTGACGCTATACAAGGGTTCTGTTGAAAATACAAATGGAAGATTAAGGAGAGATTTTCCTAGAAACTCAACCTTAATGCGGTTTCAAAAGAAGAAATTGAAGAAATCAATATTATGCATAACTTGACTCCTCGAGAAAAACTTGGATACAAAACACCTTTTGAATCTCTCTTGGAAAATCTAGGGAAAAAGCTTATGCTTACTTTTAGTAACAAGATTGCACTTCAACCTTGAACTCGCCGAATCTTAATTTTCGTAAATGACTTCGTCAAGGGGAACATCATGTTCTTCTGCCCCTATGGCATCAAATTTTTGGCATCCGTAGACCCAGCCGATTTTGATAATATGAGGATGTTTTGCAAAATAACGATCATAATACCCCTTTCCAGATCCCAAGCGTCCCTTTTTTTCATCAAAAACCAACAAGGGCACAATACATAAATGGGGGACAACAAGGGCTGAATCCTTAGACGGCTCTAATATACCGAGAGAAGATTTAACAAGAGAATTGCCTTGAGACAGACTATGAAATTGCATTCCCTCTCTCTTGTCACTCGCGGAAGTGATACGAAACAACCCTGTTCTGAAAGGCGATTTATCAGGAGTGTCGTTGAGGCCTCATCTCGTATAGCAGAGTAAACACCGATAAACCTCTCTTTTTCTTGCCTTAGAAAATTTTGAAAAAGGGGCGACTTCCAAAGAAGCGCAATATGTATTTCTTCAAGTTCCAAAAGGTTTGCAGAGGACTGTGTTGAAAAAAAACGCCCCCGAACCGCTTTGGCTCGTTGGCGTAGATTTGTTTTATGACTCAACTGCGACCAATCCTAATCCTGCAATAAATGAGCAGCAACCAACATATCAACATAGGGCTGTACTTCTTGCCTCATGCTCCCTGACCCTGAAATTTTAGAGTCTTTAATGTTCAAGAACTTACTCATGGGAGATTTCACATCTTCAACACCTCTTAAGACAAGCTCACGCTCTTTCGCATTACTTTCTTTGATCTTAGAATACTCGACCTTATTTTCTTTGATCACGTTGGCAACGCCTTTCAAAATCAACTTCGCATATTGAGTCAAAAAAGCATCATCGGTTTTTATGCTTAATTCTGAATAAGCCAAGTCAGTAATGGGTTGCATAAAGGGCGGCAAGTTCTTTGTTCCGGCATGAAACTCTATCAGATTTTTTTGATAGTTTTCAATAAGAAATTTCATATGCTCTTTTGCTGATTTAATGATCTGAGCATTTGGATTTCCAAAATTCTTTGTCCATGTCCAGAAGTCATACCCAACAGTCTCGCCTTTAACTTCAAGCGTAATAGACTGATGCTTTTCAAAGACCGTTTTTAATCCAGCTTCCAAGATTTCCAAAAGCTTTGCCTCAAGAGCCTGGGTTACACCACCCATAGGGGCTTTTTCTAAGGTATCGTCCAAAAGTTTTTGCAACGGTTCTTCTACTGCTTCATTGAGCTTTTCTTGAATGGCAAACAAAAGAACTTGCTCGTATTCTGGTCGAACGTGAGAGATCGTCGGGATATTTAAAGGCTTAGCTCCTTGTTTAAGAGCAGGAATACCATTAGCAGTAATAACTTCTTTAAGCCCCTCATCCATCGCCTTCATGAGAAGTTCAGCTCTCGCTTGATCTTGCAAATAGTTCTCTAAGGCCGCTTGATCTATAATCCCTTTTTCTTGAACAGCCTTGATCATAGCCGCCCTCAAATTATCCTGAAAAGAAATAGTACTCACATTAGAGGGCAGGAAGGGAATAACAAGACGCTCAAACATCCAATAAAAAAGAACCTCTGCTTCTTTTTGTCCCTCGGGATCAGCGGTTTTTGAAGTAACCAAAAGATCACCATAATGAGCAACCACCTTCTGCCTAAAGAGCGGAATCTTAAATAAGAGGCTTATATCTTTTTTAATAGACCTGCCACCCCCAAGGTCAAACAAGAATTTAACTGTGTTGACCTTTGTTTTCTTGGCGTCCCCTGCTTTTCTAAGGGCTTCCTCTGCTTTTGCCAATGTTTCCTTTAGGTCTTGAACCATCAAGTTGCAATTCCTTTTTAGGGTCCCCATCAACTTCCAATACATTGTATCGCTCAAGGTAGCATCTTTTGGAACGGGCCATGTGAGTGCTTTATATTTTGCGGCCCGTATCTTAAAATTCGTTAAATAGACAAACCACTTATAGAGGTGATTTTTGTGCGTATCAAATCCTGCTTTTCCCTCGCCGTACGCTTTTATAAACTCATCCAAAAGCTCTTTACTAAACGCATAGTTATCAATAGCTCGATTAACCTTAGAGTTTACCGCGGATTGAAATTTTGCATGGGTTGTGAGGTCTTCAACCTTTTCCCACAATCCCGGAGGATATTTACCGTCCTGAATTTTCTTCTCAAAAAGATTGTATTCATCAAAGAAAGCCTTGTGAATTTTCTTCATTTCCTCCGTCACACCATCGGGAAACTCGGGCGACTTTGCAGCAAGAGTGGTCGGCGGAAGCGGACTCTTTCCGCTCATCGGCGGAAACAGAGGAGCATTACTAACAATAGGAGGAGTTGCGTTATTAATTGGCGTTTTTGGATCTTCAGCATGGTATTGTTTCAAAGCAGCTCTTTTCGAAGCGGCATCAGCCCAAAGCTTTTCATTAAAAAACAAGAGGGTAAAAAAAGGTATTAAAAAAACAAAATAGCGCATAAAGAAATCTCCAATTATAAATATATTATAACAATTAAAGGTTAAAAATAGATTAACCGGTCTCTACAAATGTATACGTCCGGAACCGTGGTGTAAAAATCTTGATGTGAATCGAGAAGGTGAGTCATATTAATTCTGAAAGGAAAAACATATGACTCTAGATTATACTAACCTGGTTAACCTCTTATCTCAAAGCCAAGATGGAGATTTTTTAAGAACCGTCCTCAAGGCGGCCCTGGAATCCCTCATGGAAGGAGATGTCTCAAACAAGGTGAATGCCAGCCTTGGAGAGCAAACTGATGATCGAGAAACCTATCGTAATGGTTATAGGGGACGCTGCTTAAATACAGGTGTTGGTTCCCTTGATTTACAAATACCCAAGATTAGAAAAGGATCCTATTATCCTCCATTTTTAAATCATTTTCAGCGCACAGAATCAGCCCTTTTTTCGGTCATACAAGAAGCTTATATCGGTGGCGTTAGCACTCGAAAAATGGAGCGTGTCGTCCAAGAAATGGGGATTGGAACTCTTAAGAAATCGCAGGTTTCTGAGATTTGTAAAAGTATCAAAGATGCCGTTGATGAATTTATGAATGCGCCCATTACAGGATTATGGCCTTATCTGTACTTAGATGCCACTTACCTTAAAGTCAGAGAAAACAACCGTGTGGTCTCAAAAGCGGCTCTCATTGCCATTGGTGTCAATGACCAAGGAGAACGTCGTGTTTTAGGACTACAAATAGCTGACAGTGAAGCCAGTATCTTTTGGAAGACCTTCCTTGATTCATTGAAGGTAAGAGGTCTTGAAGGTGTTGAATTGGTCATCAGTGATGCACATACAGGTCTCAAAGACGCAATCGCTTCATCTTTTTTAGGGGCATCTTGGCAGCGGTGCTGGGTTCATTTCATGAGAAATATCTTGAGTCATACCTCTAAGAAATCTGGCTTAGAAGTACTACCACATTTAAAATCAATAATGGCCTTTAAAACTTCTGAATCTCGCCGAAAGGCTTGGGTCCAAGTAAAGGAAACCCTTACTGAAAAACATCCTAAGATAGCAGAAATGATGGAAGAGGCTATGGAAGACGTATTGGCGCACACTCATTTTCCTGAGGAGCATTGGAGGAAGATATATACATCTAACCCCATCGAGCGCTTGAACAAAGAGATAAAACGACGTACTAATTGTGTAGGTATTTTCCCAAATGACAATGCATTGATGAGGCTTATTGGCTCTATCTTGATTCAACAAGATGAGGATTGGATGGATTCAAAAGCATTTCTGAAACCTGCATCATTTGAAAAAACACTCAATTGAAAATGCGAAATCAACAAAATGACTCGCCAATCTTTACACCACTATTCCGGACTCTATCGAAGTCCTCATAAGAGGCATTGTTCC
>Ga0233444_10004268_pt1 | contig 13732 bp, 10 predicted proteins | sample SI_124_October20_6_FD_182792 | JGI IMG/M metagenome (GOLD analysis project Ga0233444, IMG submission 182792) | Seawater microbial communities from Saanich Inlet, British Columbia, Canada - SI_124_October2016_10_MG | ecosystem: Environmental > Aquatic > Marine > Inlet | place: Canada: British...
GTTTTCCCTTTAGATTGTTTAATGTGTTCTGTTACTTTCATATCCTAATCGTTCAAGTTGGGTCGTAACCATTTTGTTGCTTCATCAATGGAAATGTTTCGACGTTGACTATAATCTAGCAGTTGATCCTCAGTTATTTTTCCCAATCCAAAATACCTTGCATCTGGGTTTGCAAAATAGTAGCCCGAAACCGATGCTGCTGGCCACATGGCCAAGCTTTCGGTGAGTTCGACACCTATGCTTTTGGATACATCTAACAACTCCCAAATCGTATTTTTCTCCAAGTGGTCTGGACAGGCTGGATATCCTGGCGCAGGTCTTATGCCACGGTATTTCTCCAAAATTAGGGATTCGTTACTTAGCTCTTCTTCAGGCGCATATCCCCAATAGGTTGTGCGAACTTGCTTATGTAGATATTCAGCAAAGGCCTCTGCCAAACGATCGGCGAGTGCTTTGACAAGAATACTATTGTACATGTCGTTGTTTTCTTCATAACGATCTGCCAATTCACGAGTCCCAAAACCAGTACTCACACAAAAACAGCCCACATAATCATCATTACCTTTCGGGGCTATAAAGTCCGAAAGTGCATAGTACGGCTTGGCTTTTGCCTTTTTACCCTGTTGTCGCAAACAAACAAACCTATGCATTGTTTCTTTTCTATCTTCGTTAGCATAAATCTCAATATCATCTTGATCATTGCTATTGGCAGGAAATAGCCCAAAAACCGCTTTGGCCTTTAGCCATTTACCTTTTATGATTTGTGACAAAAGAGCTTGTGCATCCTCAAACAGAGAAACGGCTTGTTCTCCAACTACCTTATCCGTGAGAATATTGGGATACTTACCGTGCAAGTCCCATGATCTAAAAAAGGGGCTCCAATCGATATAATCGACTAAAACTGACAGGTCTTGGTCTTCAATGCATTGAATGCCCAATTGTTGAGGAACTACAGTTTGATATTCTTTCCAATCAATTGTAAATTTTTGTTCGCGTGCTTCTGGAAGTGAAACAAAAGTTTTGTGTTCTTTTCGCTTTGCAAAATTTTCACGAAAGGTTGCATAATCTTCTTTGACCGACTTCTGATACTTGTCAGAGGCATCGTTCTGAAGAAGTTGACCGACAACGGTAACAGCACGTGAAGCGTCGTTGACATGCACCACGCTTTGGCCGTATGCTGGATCAATTTTAACTGCGGTATGTGCTCGTGAAGTCGTTGCGCCGCCTATGAGCAATGGTACTGCACTGTGGACGCGCTCTAATTCATTGGCCACAAAAACCATTTCGTCGAGCGAAGGTGTAATGAGTCCACTTAATCCAATGACATCTACTTGTTTTTCGATAGCCGTTTGGATGATTTTTTCAGGTGGAACCATAACCCCCAAATCAATAATTTCGTAATTATTACAGCCCAAAACAACGCCGACAATGTTTTTACCAATGTCGTGTACATCTCCTTTTACTGTTGCTAACAAAATTCGCCCTGCATATTCTTGTTTCCCATCTTTTTCTTCTTCTATGAAAGGGAGTAAATATGCCACTGCTTTTTTCATAACTCGAGCCGACTTGACCACTTGTGGCAGGAACATTTTTCCGCTACCAAACAAATCGCCAACAACATTCATCCCATTCATCAAATGGCCTTCAATGACTTGAATTGGACGTTCTACATCTAAGCGAGCTGCTTCGACATCTTCCTCGATGAAGGCATCTATTCCTCGAACTAGCGCGTGAGTAATCCGTTCTTGCAAGCTCTGTGAACGCCAGCTGAGATCATCTTTGGACTTGACCTTTCGGCTTCCCTTTACTTCTTCTGCATAATTCAGGAGGCGTTCGGTAGCATCTGATCGACGATTGAGAAGCACATCTTCTACATAGGACAAAAGCTTTTTAGGAATATCACTATAAATTTCTAGCATTGTTGGGTTGACAATTCCCATTGTCATACCATGCTGTATAGCATGATATAAAAATGCAGAATGCATTGCCTCCCTCACGGTATTGTTGCCACGAAAAGAAAAAGAGACATTACTCACACCTCCACTCACATTTGCGTAGGGAAGATTTTGACGAATCCATTTGGTCGTTTTAAAAAAATCAACCGCGTTTGTGAGGTGTTCCTCCATTCCTGTAGCGACTGGAAATATATTGGGGTCAAATATGATGTCTTGGGGTGGGAAATTGATTTTAGTAACCAAGACTTCATAGGATCGTTTACAAATTTCAATTCGACGATCGAGAGTGTCTGCCTGACCATCTTCATCAAATGCCATGATAATAACAGCCGCACCATGGCGCTTGATGGTTTTCGCCTGATGGATAAAGGTTTCTTCACCTTCTTTTAAACTAATAGAGTTTACCACACATTTACCTTGCACGACTTTAAGTCCTGCTTCAATGATTTCCCACTTTGAACTATCAATCATAATGGGAACACGTGCAATGTCAGGCTCGGCTTGCAAAAGGTTAAGGAAACGAGTCATTGCCTCTACCCCATCAATCATGCCCTCATCCATATTGACATCTATAATCTGAGCCCCCCCGACAACTTGTTCGCGAGCAACTTCTAAGGCAGCCGTAAAATCGTCTTGTTCAATGAGTCGTAAAAAAGCGCGAGACCCTGTCACATTGGTGCGCTCACCAATATTGATAAAATTGGAGTCGGGCTTCACAACAAGTGGCTCTAGTCCAGCTAACTTTAGGTATTTTGGGGTCATAAGAAAAGAATTAGCGAGGTTTGTAGTTGGCGACCAAAGACGCAATTTCTTGAATATGTTCGGGACCTGTACCGCAACAACCTCCAATGATATTCACTAAGTTGTTCTCTACATATGGAGTGATCAATTCCTTCATCTCTTTAGGGCTCTGGTCATACTCCCCAAAAGCATTGGGCAAACCAGCATTTGGGTGAACTGATATCAAAATATCCGTATTTGCGCTCAATCGTTGTATGTAAGGGAAGAGTTGATCAGCTCCCATAGCACAGTTAAAACCAATACTTAAAAGATCGACGTGGGATAGCGATATCAAAAAAGCCTCCGTCGTCTGACCCGAAAGGGTACGCCCGCTTGCATCGGTGATTGTACCGCTCGCCATCACCGGAATCGTGCTTTCTCTTTCCTCTTTCACCAAGTCAATGGCATAAAATGCCGCTTTTGCATTGAGTGTGTCAAAGATGGTTTCAACAAGTAAAATATCAACACCACCGTCAATCAATGCCTCTGTTTGGAGTTTGTATGCTTGCATAAGCTCGTCAAAAGTAATCGCACGAAAACCCGGATCATTAACATCGGGAGACAAGCTGGCTGTTTTATTTGTTGGCCCCAGCGAACCTGCTACAAAACGGGGCTTATGAGGCTCTTGCTCGGTAAATTTATTAGCGATTTCTTTTGCAAGCTTGGCCGATTCGAAATTGAGCTCATAAGCCAAATCTTCCATTCCATAGTCTGCCATCGCAATCGTGGTTGACGAGAAGGTATTGGTTTCAACAATATCCGCACCTGCTGCAAAGTATTTGGTATGGATATCCTTTATCGCTTGAGGCTGTGTAATTGAAAGTAAATCGTTGTTTCCTTTTAAGGGTATCGTATGATCTGCAAAACGAGTTCCTCGAAAATCCTCTTCTTTGAAATCATAGGATTGCAACATTGTGCCCATGGCACCATCAAGCACTAATATACGTTCCTCTACTATCTTACGGATATTATACATGATAACGGCTAAGTGCCTGATCAATGTCGGCAATGATATCATCGATGTGTTCAAGACCAACCGACACACGGATAAGTCCATCAGGGATATCAACGTGTTGACGTTCTTCAACACTGAGTTTACTGTGTGTTGTAGAAGCTGGTTGAGTAATCGTAGTGCGTGTATCGCCTAGATTAGAAGTGAGAGAACACATTTTTATTTCATCAATAAAGTTACGACCTCCTTGCACCCCACCATCTACTTCAAAAGCAATAATGTTTCCCCCACGTTCCATCTGTTTTTTTGCGAGAGCATATTGAGGATGATTTTTCAGAAAGGGATAACGAGTATCTACAACTTTCGGATGGTTGTTTAAAAACTCGGCAAGCTTTTCTGCATTATCACAATGTTTTTCAACACGAACGGAGAGTGTCTCCAAACTCTTGGACAACACCCAAGCATTGAAGGGTGATAAACTCGGGCCTGAGTTTCGCGAAAAGAGATATATTTCTTTGATCAAATCTGCTCGACCAATTGTAATTCCGCCCAGTACTCGTCCTTGACCGTCTATAAGTTTGGTTGCAGAGTGAATCACCAAATCAGCGCCAAATTTGATCGGCTGTTGGAGATAGGGCGTGGCAAAACAATTGTCAACAATAAAAATGAGATTGTGTTTTTGGGCTATTTTCCCCAAATACGCTAAGTCTAAAATCTGGAGACCTGGATTGGTCGGAGATTCAATGTAAAGAATCTTGGTTTGTGGTAATATCAAATCCTCAAGGTGTTCGATATCCGAAGCGTCAAAATAAGATGTTTCGATTTGCCACTTCGGAAACACTTTGGTAAACAAGGAATGTGTTGATCCAAAAACTGCGCGTGCAGATAAAATGCGATCTCCGCTATTGAGAAGGGCCGCAAACGTCGAGAAAATGGCTCCCATGCCAGTGGCAAATGTATGCCCTGCTTCTGCACCTTCGAGCTTACACATTTTCTCAACTAGCTCAGCATTGTTTGGGTTGGAAAAACGACTGTAAATATTGCGTTCTTTTTCCTCAGCAAATGAAGCACGCATATCTTCGGCATCTTCAAAAACAAAACTTGAAGTGAGATAAAGTGGATTGCTATGTTCTAAAAAAGGAGAGCGAGCAAGCTGCGTTCGAATCGCATTCGTTTCATTCTTATTTTTAAGTGACATAAGGGACTTGGTTTACAATAACAGAAAATGAAATTTTGGCTGTATGCTCAAGAGTTTTTGAAACTGAACAATACTTTTCAAAAGAGAGTTTCGAGGCACGGTAAATACGGTCTGCGGGCACATCACCTGTTGCGATAACAGTCGCGTGAATGGCCGTAAACAGGGAAGGAACTTGACCTTTAACCCGATCGCCTTTGACTTTGATGTGGAGACTGTTTGGCGTTATTTTTTGCTTATTCAGAATCGAAACAATATCTATACTACTACATCCTGCTACGCCCATAAGCAGTAATTCCATGGGGCTTGCGCCCTTAGGGTCATCACTAGAAGTCGTGTCGATAGAAATACGATGACCTCGATCGTTAGTAATAACAGAGTGAAATCCTTCTTGGTGGTTGAGTTCTACATTCATTTGTTTGTGTTTACGTTTGAAAAAATGGGGGATAGCATGGCTTCCAACTGATCGTATTCAATTAAGAAAGCGTCATGACCATGAATTGATGTGATCGTGTGATAATAAAGGTTTGTTTTATGCTTCATTAAAGCGGTATAGGTTTCTCGATTTTCACCGTCCGTAAAAAACAAATCCGTGTCGATCGAAATTAAGTGGATGGATCCTTTGATCGTGGATAAAACCTGCTCAAATGAACCTCGTCCTTGCAAGATATCAATCGTGCGTAACAGATGATTCATGAGCTTATAGGCTTGAAGTAAAAACCGTTTTTGGAGCTTTTCACCATGATAAATCAACCAGCTATCCATATTGAAAATACCTTTTTCTTCATGGATTGACCTCCCAAATCTAGCCTTAAACGATTCCGGTGTTCGATAACACAACATGGCGTGGATACGCGCATCAAACAAAGGGTTTTTGGAATTGTGAAGAATACGATCTTGCAGCAAAGTATTTGCCAATACCCAATCTGATGTTTTCCAATCGCAAGCAATCGGAATTAAATGTTTAATCAAATCTGGGAAACTCGCACCCAATTCCCAAACCAATGCACCACCAATAGAACCTCCAACGGCGGCATAAAGTTTTTGAATATTGAGATGGTCTAGTGCTTGTTTAATGAGGAATGCCACATCACGAAGAATCAAACCTTCGTAGGATTCAATGACATAATTTTCGGCTCCATTTCCAGGAAAATTAAATGCCAATATGGTGAATTGTTGGGTGTCGATAACCTTGCCGTCTCCAATCATTTCTGACCACCAACCATGCGCACCACACACCTCAGCATCTCCAGTGAGTGAGTGATTGACCAATACTATAGGAGCACTTCCTAGGGGGAGACCAAAGAACTTGTAAGAAAGTTTCAAGTTCATTTGCTCTCCCGAAAGGGTCGTGTAATCATCAAACGCTATGTAGGCGAGTTGCGACATTAAATTTGATCAAATGCTTGTTGTAAATCTGCTTTTAAATCATCAACATTTTCCAGTCCAACAGAGAGGCGAATCAAATCTGGTGAAACACCTGTTGTTTCTTGCTCTTCTGGCGTAAGCTGTTGATGGGTTGTGCTTGCAGGGTGAATGATCAATGATTTGGAATCTCCAAAGTTGGCAACTAGTGCAAACAATTTGGTTTTATCAGCGATTGTCTTGCCTGCTTCAAATCCACCTTTCAAGCCAAATGTCAATATTCCGCTTTGTCCTTTTGGAAGGTATTGTTGAGCAAGTGCGTTGTATTTGCTCGACTTCAGTCCAGGATAGTTGACCCACTTTACTTGATCGTTACCCTCAAGCCATTCTGCCAAAGCAAGTGCATTTTCACTATGCTTTTTCATACGAATATCGAGTGTTTCTAACCCTTGAATAATCTGAAAAGCGTTGAAGGGGCTCAGTGCTGCACCCAAATCTCTAAGTCCTTCGATACGTACTTTTGCGATATATGCCGCAGGGCCTAACACATCGTGAAGAACCAAGCCGTGGTATCCCGCAGATGGTGTTGTAAATTCTGGGAATTTTCCACTTGACCAGTCAAAATTTCCGGCATCAATAATCACACCGCCCATTGTCGATCCATTTCCGTTGGCATACTTTGTCAAAGAATGAACTACAATATTAACTCCATGCTCAATGGGGTTTTCTAAAGCCGGTGTAGATACTGTGCTGTCCACCATAAATGGAACTTTTACTGCTTTCGCTTCTTCAGAGATCCCCTTGAGATCTAAGACATCAAGCTTTGGATTTCCTATTGATTCAGCAAAAAACAAACGAGTGTTGTCTTGTACAGCATCGGCAAAGTTTTTGGGATTGTCGGGGTCAACAAAAGTGGTTGTAATGCCAAGTCGTGGCAAAAGAACTTTGAGCATATTGTACGATCCGCCATAGAGGCTATTGGATGCAACGATATGGTCTCCTGCTTTAAGTAAAACTAAAATGGCCGTACTAAGTGCCGATGTTCCAGATGCTGTTGCTACAGCAGCTAAACCACCTTCTAGGGCAGCGAGTCTTTGTTCAAGTACATCTATTGTTGGATTATTCAGCCGAGTGTAAATGTAGCCTGGCTCTGCTAACGAAAATAGTTTTGCAGCATGATCACTGTCTTTAAAGACATAAGCCGTTGATTGAAAAATTGGAACTGATCTTGTTCCCTGTGTTGAAGTTACATCGTGTCCATGATGTAGCGCATCTGTTGCGAGTTGTTGTGTGCTCATTTAAAAGTTAAATTATTGTATAGTGAAAGATGATTGTAATAAAGAAACGACATCGAGTTTTTCCCAAGGAAAAAGCTCTACTTCGTGTACTATTTTCCCATTGTATGGTGATTCAAAAACTTTTTTGACAACTTTTGGCTCACGACCCATATGTCCGTATGCCGCTGTCTCCGCATAAATGGGTGTGCGCAATTTTAGACGTTGTTCGATGGCATAAGGCGTCAAGTCAAATATGTTTTCTATTTTTTTTGCGATTTCGCTATCTGACAGCTCAACTTTTGCTGTGCCGTAGGTATCAACAAACACCGAGGTGGGTGCAGCTACACCAATTGCATAGCTCAATTGAATTAGAATTTCATCGGCAATACCGGCAGCCACAACGTTTTTGGCGATATGTCTTGCTGCATAGGCGGCACTACGATCAACTTTACTAGGATCTTTTCCGCTAAAAGCACCACCACCGTGTGCTCCTTTACCGCCATAGGTATCGACAATAATTTTTCGGCCTGTTAGACCAGTGTCACCGTGAGGCCCTCCGATCACAAATTTACCTGTTGGGTTGATATGGTAGGTGACGTCGTCTGAAAACAACGCTTGGATAGAGGGCGTAAAAGAAGCGATCACTTGGGGCATCACTTTTTCGATAATATCTTGGCGAATACGTGCAGCCATCCTTTCATCGGTATCAAATTGATCGTGCTGGGTCGAGACCACCACTGTTTCGATACGAATGGGTTTATGATTTTCGTCATACTCAACCGTAACTTGTGACTTGGCATCAGGTCGTAGGTATGGAATATCGTTTTTAGCGCGACGAAAGTCCGCGAGAAATTCTAAAATCTTGTGGGAAACCGCCAGTGCCAAGGGCATATAGTTTTCGGTTTCGTTTGACGCATAGCCAAACATAATTCCCTGATCACCTGCTCCCTGTTCTTCTTTTTTTTCTCTTTCAACTCCCTGATTGATGTCTGAAGATTGTTCGTGAAGTAGGGAAATCACTCCACAGGAATTACCAGAAAACTGGTAGGCATCGTCGGTGTACCCAATGTTATTAATAGTTTGTCGTGCAATTTGTTGCACGTCGAGATATGTTTTACTTTTTACCTCTCCTGAAAGAATAACTTGTCCCGTGGTAACGAGGGTTTCACAAGCAACTTTACTTTCTGAGTCAAAGGCAATGAAATGGTCAAGTAAGGCGTCACTGATTTGATCGGCAACTTTGTCGGGATGTCCCTCACTTACAGATTCGGATGTAAAAAAATAGGCCATAATTGGTTACTTTTGATGAAGAAGAAGAGTATACGCAAATCTCTAAAAAGTAACCCTGTTTTAGCACTTTTTTTGAGAGGTTGCAATCAGTACAAATCTTTCCTCTATTTTGCGTGGCAAATATACAACGCAATTTGAATTTACAAAATATTTTTGTTAACTATCGAAAGTTAAACGAAATCCCAGCAGTCAATGTATTGTATTCTTGAATCGTATAATTCGCAAATATTTTCAAGAACAACAAGTTCAAACGACCGCCGATAACACCCATCACGCCCGTTGATTCAGAAGTAGTGCTGATTGGATCTTTGAAATTACGTAGAACTGTCATTCCTGCAACATTATAGTCCAACTCGTAGTCTCCAGTCATGTCAAAATGAGAGGTTCCTGAATTGTAACCAAGACCAGCAAAAACACTGATAATTGGAAGGTCGACAGAAGCAAGAGCTTGTACTGTGAACGTATCCGCTTCAAAGGACATTTTTTGATTTTCATTTCCTCCCGCAAAATTGATCTCTGCGAGGTTATATTCGAAATTCGCTTGCGAAAATGCTGCCAGAACAGATACATTGAGTGGTAGTCTGTCAAGTGGTCCGAAATATTGCATGATGTTGTGTTTTAACCCAAAGCCTGTTAAACGAAATGAGCTTCCTTGGTAGGTTGATGAAGGCACAAACCTAACGAGAAGATCTGTGTCAAATACCACTCCTACACTAGCTTGTATGATAGGGGCTGGGATTGTTCCAAAAGGCAAATCATCTTTCATACCACCCGGAAAACGAAACTCGCCTGAAAATTCTTGCTCAGTGTTTAAAATGGTTTCTTTAAAAGAAAAGTTTAAAGATTCTTCTTTCCCTTCTCCAAAAATGGTTGGCAACGATCCCGAAGGCACATTCAAAGAGGTCAAATCGGTAGGTGTAAAACTTTGATCGGCTTCTGGCACAAAAGGAATTGCGCCTGCAATTGCAAGTCCAAAACCTAATTTTTTATGTGTTTTCGCACTTGTTGCCCAGCCAGAATTCAAACCATAGGTTAGCGCCTTTCCCAAAGGAGCAGTGTAGCCCTCTGCTAAAAGACGTGCATCTTCAGTTGATGTAAATAAAATATTTTCTAATCCACCTAAAAGTTGTGCTTTTGTAGTCGTAGATATTGAGAAGGCTACAAGTGTTATAATAATTTGGGTTTTCATAATCGTCTATTTAATTTCAAAATTACCAAATTTCGCTGATTATAACATACTTTATGATCTTACTCAACACAATTAAGTAGGCATCCTAAAATCTGAGGGACAATGAAAAGCGTGAAAGTCTGCATAAAATCCTCTTTACAATCACTTTATTTTATATTTTTAGCATTCTAAAATACATGGTATGCATATAGCAATCGCGGGAAACATTGGCGCAGGTAAAACAACACTAACAGAGTTACTTGCCAAGCACTACAAATGGGAACCTCAGTACGAAGACGTTGTTCAGAATCCTTATCTTGATGATTTTTATGCAGAAATGGAACGTTGGTCTTTCAATCTGCAGGTCTACTTTCTCAATAGTCGCTTTCGTCAGATTATTGACATTCAGCAAAGTCGTAATTCGGTGATTCAAGACCGAACGATTTATGAAGACGCCCATATTTTTGCGCCAAACCTCCATGCCATGGGATTGATGACGAATAGGGATTTTCAGAATTACAGTTCTTTGTTTCAATTAATGGAGTCACTTGTCAAAGGTCCAGATTTATTGATTTATCTCCGCAGCTCAATTCCTAACTTGGTCAACCACATTCACAAACGTGGACGAGCCTATGAAAACTCGATTAGTATTGAATATTTAAGTCGCTTAAACGAACGTTACGAGGCTTGGATTCAAAACTATGAGAAAAAGAACATGATCACTTTAGAGGTTGATAATCTAAACTTTGTGGACAAACCAGAAGATTTTCAGCTCGTCGTGGACACTATTGATCGTAAACTGGCAGAAATGAAAATGGACGCCATTTAGCGCCCATTTATTTTCAGTATGCATTGAAGCTTAGTCTCGCTTACTTTCTTTGATTTCGTTTAGGGTCGAATCAATCATTTCTTCACTTCCTACAACTTCTACAATCGTTTCAGAAGTTTCCCCGTTTTTTGTTGTGACAGTTGTAATGGTAGCAATCGTTTCTCCTTCTGTGGTATTTGTTACTTCAACAGAAATTTCTTTTTGCTCCTCGTGTCCTTGGTGAGCTTCAGCACTATGCCCATCTCCTAAGATCGGTGCAATCACCAACCCAACCAAGCAAGTCAACTTGATTAAGATATTCATTGAAGGTCCCGATGTGTCTTTGAATGGGTCACCTACGGTATCACCAGTCACAGCAGCCTTATGAGCTTCTGATCCTTTTTTCTCAATCTTTCCGTTAATCTCAACACCTGCTTCAAACGATTTCTTTGCATTGTCCCAAGCGCCACCGGCATTGTTTTGGAAGATTGCCCATAACACCCCCGAAACCGCAACACCAGCCATATAGCTACCAAGCGCTTCAGGACCCATGACGAGTCCAATAATGATAGGAGTTGCTATAGTAATCAAACCAGGCAATAGCATTTCTCTGAGCGCAGCTTTTGTTGAAATCTCAACACACTTGGCATAGTCAGGCGTCCCTTTTCCTTCTAATATTCCGGGAATTTCTTTAAACTGACGACGTACTTCCTGAACCATTTCCATGGCAGCTTTACCAACCGATTGCATAGCCAAAGCAGAAAAAACAACGGGAATCATTCCTCCAATAAACAGGGCAGCCAAAACGTCGGCTTTAAAAATATTGATTCCGTCGATTCCTGTAAAGGTCACATAAGCCGCAAACAAAGCAAGTGCCGTGAGTGCTGCAGAAGCAATCGCAAATCCTTTTCCGATCGCAGCAGTTGTGTTACCAACCGAATCCAAAATGTCGGTACGTTCACGAACTTCTTTTGGCAACTCGCTCATCTCAGCAACACCTCCTGCATTATCTGCAATCGGCCCAAAAGCATCAATCGCCAACTGCATCGCAGTCGTGGCCATCATGGCAGAAGCAGCAATCGCTACACCATAAAACCCAGCCAGCTCATACGAACCCCAAATGGCACCCGCAAAAAGAAGAACCGATGAAGCTGTTGAAATCATTCCCACAGAAAGCCCAGCAATAATGTTCGTGGCTGCACCAGTAGATGAGTTTTGTACGATATCCATCACAGGTTTCTTACCTATGGCGGTATAATATTCTGTGAACATCGAGATCAAATAACCAACACCAAGGCCAACAATTGTGGCAAAAAACACGTTGGTTGAAGGAATATCACGTGCCCCTTCGCCAAAAAACTTCATTCCTGTAATCGTTTCTGGCAGCAAGTAGTCGATCAAAAACCATGACGCTACTAGAGTAAGAAGAATTGAAAATATATTTCCTGTGTTGAGTGCGCGTTGCACTTCAGCTTCTTTAGCAGTGTTGTCCTTTATACGGATAAACAACGTACCTAGAATGGAGGCAACAATACCAACCCCTGCCAAGACCAAAGGCAATAGGATTGGTCCCATCCCTTGAAATGATGCTAAGGTGTCTCCAGCTAGTGCCATGTCGCGAATGATGTAATTTCCTAGAACCATCGATGCCAATACAGTAGCAACATAGCTACCAAAAAGGTCAGCACCCATTCCGGCAACATCACCAACATTGTCACCAACGTTATCTGCAATTGTGGCTGGATTTCTTGGGTCATCTTCAGGGATTCCCGCTTCTACTTTTCCAACAAGATCAGCACCAACATCAGCTGCTTTTGTGTAGATCCCTCCACCAACACGTGCAAACAAAGCAATAGACTCTGCACCCAATGAAAAGCCAGCAAGCGACTCGAGCACGATTGTCATATTATAATAAAAGTTCGTTTGACCATCCATGAATTGACCTACGAGAAACAAAAACAACAGACCTAAACCAAACACGGCAAGTCCAGCAACACCCAAGCCCATAACAGTACCTCCGCCAAAGGAGACTTTAAGTGCTTGAGGTAAACTCGTTTTTGCGGCTTCGGCTGTACGAGCATTTGCTTCGGTAGCGATACGCATTCCGATATTTCCTGCTGCTGCAGAAAAAACAGCACCAATAATAAAAGCAGGTACGATTAACCAGCTTGTGGTTTCCACCATTGTTGAAATGCCATATAAAGCTCCTGAAGCAATGACAACAAAAATGAGTAACAAGCGGTATTCCGCATGCAAAAAGGCCAGTGCACCCTCTTTAATACTCTTTGATATAGACTGCATTTTGTCACTACCTGCCGATTGCTTGCGCACCCAAACAGATTGAATGTACATCACGATGAGTCCTACAATAGCTAATAGAATAGGTGTATATTGAATATAGTTTTCCATAATAGTTTTTGATTGGATAGTAATTATTGCATCACTTTCTTGACCGCACGAACAACGTCTTCACGGTTGGGTAGCCATTCGGCCAACAACACCGGAGAGTAAGGTGCAGGAGTGTCTGCTGTGTTAATTTTTATAATGGGAGCGTCGAGATAATCAAACGCAAGATTTTGAACTTGATATGTAATTTCAGTGGAGATGTTTCCAAACGGCCATGATTCTTCTAAAATCACCAAACGATTGGTTTTCTTTACCGATTTGAGTATGGTATTTATGTCAAGTGGTCGAATGGTTCGCAAGTCGATAAGCTCGACAGAAATATTTTCTTTTTCTAGCATTTCAGCAGCAGCAGTGGCTTCTTTAAATATCTTACCAAAAGAAACCAATGTCACATCTGTACCTGTACGTGTGATGTCGGCAACACCAATCGGAAGAACATATTCTCCATCAGGCACTTCTCCTTTGTCGCCATACATTTGCTCAGACTCCATAAAAATAACGGGGTCGTCGTCGCGAATGGCAGCTTTTAACAAGCC
>Ga0233444_10004270_pt1 | contig 13732 bp, 8 predicted proteins | sample SI_124_October20_6_FD_182792 | JGI IMG/M metagenome (GOLD analysis project Ga0233444, IMG submission 182792) | Seawater microbial communities from Saanich Inlet, British Columbia, Canada - SI_124_October2016_10_MG | ecosystem: Environmental > Aquatic > Marine > Inlet | place: Canada: British...
GGTAGGCGGGCAAGCGCCCGTAAAGAGTCTTAGTGGCGAGGCTAAATTGGATTTCTCAGGTGCGCGTGTTATGGATTCCCCCAATAATTGTGTGACGGGGGAGTCTTCTGCGTAATAATCGAGCAGCCCATCAAAGTCTTTGGGAACGGATAGGAAGTCGGTTGGCGGGTATAAGGCTAAGACGCCGGTTACCTCTGTGGTTTCTTCAAGGTGTTCGCCCAGTTGGCCATTGAGTTGCTCATGATCCGAAGACACGCCCAGAATGCATGCCATATGGGCACCAGCGGACATACCGGCGGCAATAAGCTTGTCAGGGTTTAGGCCTAAAGCACCAGCGTTCGCGCGAAGAAACCGGATTGCAGCCTTTGCCTCGTGGCATTGAACCGGCCACTGAGCCACATCACTCAATGAGTAGCTAACGCTAACCAGGGCAAAGCCGCATTCTAGTTGTTCAGCGGCGATGCGCTCGACGGCCTTTCGGTCGCCCATTTTCCAAGCACCACCATGAAACCAGACGATCGTGGGCAGCGCTTCTTTAGCGTTAGATTTAGGCCGATAAATATCTAGCAGACGCTCAGTGCCCATACTGCGACAATAGCAGAGCGTCTCGGGTTCAAATTTTCTTAGGTAGGCGCGTCCCAACATGGCGCTGTAAACCATAATCGCGAGCAGCTTAAGATTGCGGAAAAAATTAATAACAGATGTCATAAGCTGAAGAGGGTGCCTTAAGTTAATGGGCGCGAAAGGGCATCCATTCTGAGCAAAAATCGGAAGTTTAAGATAGATGCCTTGGTCTGCACTTGCAAGTCACCTGATGCTGACGTCAGGTCCGTCGTTTAAACAACGGTATGATTGAGTTCCTGTTGCTTGCCTTTGGGCTTATTAGACTCCTTTGGCGCGGCAGGTCGCGCTATACCTGCTGAAGCTGGCACTTACACGGTCAACCTTACGGTGACCGACAATGAGGGCGCCACAGGCACCCGCTCAAAGGACGTCACTGATAGCACCGAACCACCGGCCAATATCACATTAACCGGCGAGCGAACCAACCGTGAGCTAACGGTGACGCTGAGTTGGAGTGGTGCTTCCGGTAGCAGCGTTGATGTATACATCAACGGCAGTTTGAACGGGCCAATAGCCAATACGGGCGGTGCAAGCTATAGCGTCAATAAACGTCGCAGCTATACCTTTGAAATTTGCGAGACTAATTCAAGAGACCGCTGTTCAAGCCCACTTGTTCTGTAGAAGACGAACATAAAAATGCCACGGGTCACGTGGCATTTTAACCCTTGGTGTGATGTTCGAAACGCAAGCATTGTTTTCTGAATCGCAAGTCGGTTATGAAAAGGATCTGCCTTCGGCTAACCTTCGAGCTCTAACTTCCCGGAATTCAGATCATGACGAAAGGCGTTGGCGGATCGACTGCAGTAATCGAACTTGCGAAACTTACCTCACAACGTGGCCAGGCAGTTGCGATCGGTCTCGATGAATATCAACAACGTATCGACAAGGTGTGTGCGGTGATGCTGGCAACCGGCATCGACGCCCTCTATCTGGATGCCACGACCAGTTTACGTTATTTCACCGGTCTGCAATGTTATGCAAGCGAACGGCTGCACGGCGCTATCATCTCCGCTCGCGGCGAAGTGCGGTATGTGGTTCCTGCATTTGAGCAACAAAAAATCCTTGCCAGTCTGGTCGTCGAAGGTGATTTCGTGCTGTGGGAAGAACACGAGGATCCGACGGCTGCGGTTGCCAGTGCAGCCATGAAATTTGCACCCCAAGCACGGTGTCAGCTTGCGATCGATTCACAGACGCCTTTTTACACCGCGAGCCGTTTGCAGACTTTCGATGTCAATTTAGTGATTAGCAACGCGGAAGAGTTGATTGCCAGCTGCCGAAGGATAAAGTCCAGCGCCGAGCTCGCTTTGTTGACACAAGCCAAGGCTATTTCTCTGCGAGTTCAACAGGCCGTCGCAAAAATTCTGCGGCCGGGCATCGATACCCGCGAAGTGCAGTCCTTTATTGACAAGGCTCATATTGCCTGCGGTATGGATGGGCGCTCTACCTTCAAGATCGTGCTGTTCGGCGAAGCCACCGCTTATCCGCACGGCGTACCCTATCCACAGCAGCTAGAGGAGAATGACATGGTCTTGATCGATATCGGCGGAACAGTGCATGGCTACAACTCCGACATCACCCGCAGCTATGTCCTGGGAGAGGCAAATGCACGTCAGCGCGAAATCTGGGAGCTGGAGCAGAACGCCCAACTCGCGGCGTTCAACGCGGCTCAGGTGGGCGCACCCTGTTCGGCACCTGACCTTGCGGCACGCGCCGTGATTGAGGCCGCTGGCTTCGGTCCGGGCTACCAGGTACCGGGATTGCCGCATCGCACCGGCCACGGCGTCGGTCTTGATATCCATGAACACCCCTACATGGTCAAAGGCAATGACCTGCCGCTTGAACCCGGCATGTGCTTTTCAATAGAACCGATGATCTGCAGCTACGGCGAATTCGGTGTACGCCTCGAGGATCACGCTTATATCACCGCGGGGGGTCCGAAATGGTTTACCGAACCGAGTCGCTCGATGGATGACCCTTTGTAGCAAAACCAGTCGATACCGGTCGACACGGTGTGCGTTGACCCCTTTTTGCGGTTAGTCAATGATCGCTTGATAGGTTAAAAGCTGCATTAACTCGGCCACGGGGTAGGTGCCATCCGGCACTAATTGCGTATGGACCAGCATCACCAATTGCGCCTCATGATCTACCCAAAAATGGGTCGTAGCCGCGCCGCCCCAGGTATAAGTGCCCTTTGATACCGGCAACCCATAGGTCGCAGGCTGGGTGACAACAGATCCCGCCACACCAAAACCCAAGCCCCATGCGCGTCCTTGTGGGGCGCCACCATACAGCTCAACAACTTTCTTCAAGCTTGATAACGGATCGTCGGGAAATATTGGCGGCAGATGATTCTGCATCATGAATTTGACAGTCTTGCTGCCCAGATAACGTCGACCTTCATACGCCCCCTGATTGGCCAGCATCTGTGCAAACTTTAAAAAATCCCCAACGGTGCCCACCAATCCGGTACCGCCAAAGGCAATAGCAGGAGGCCTGCGGTAATAGCTGTTGGCGGCGTCATCTATGGCCACCAATCCACCCTTTGGGTTCGGTACGTAACTGGTTGCAAAGCGCGATATTTTCCCCTCAGGCACATAGAAATCAGTATCCGACATGCCCAAAGGGTCAAACAGCCTTGACTTCATAAAGTCCCTATAGGTCTGCCCTGAGATGACTTCGATCAATCGGCCCAGCACGTCTATGCTGACACTGTAATGCCATTCAGTGCCGGGTTGAGCAACCAGCGGCAGTTTGGCTGCTGTTTCACTCCACTCTTTCAGTGTGCCATGCCGCTCTGGGTCGTCCTCATCGCTCAGAACAGAAAGCTTACCTGTTTGTGGATCAGTCTGAATAATGGGTGCTGATGACCCGTCGATAAATGCGTCGCGATATAGTTGCCCCACAGGTGTTGGGAACAAACTGTACGTCATCCCAGAAGTGTGCGTAAGAAGATGATGAATCGTTATAGGACGTGCGGGTTCTGTTTGCATTTTGCCGTCTTTGGTACCTACATAAACGACCATGTCTTTAAACTCAGGCAGATATTTAGCGATAGGGTCAGACAGCAAAAAATGACCCTCCTCAAACAACATCATTACCGCCGCTCCGGTGACCGGCTTCGTTTGAGAGTAAAGGCGGAAGATAGTGTCTTTTTCCATGGGCAACGACTTGGCCACATCGCGCATGCCATTTGTCTCGAAATGAACGACTTTGCCTCGTCGTGCAACCAGTGTCACCGTGCCAGGAATTTTACCCGCGTCGATTAAACGACGCATGCCAACGCCAATACGTTCAAGCCGTTCGCTCGACATGCCAACCGTTTCTGCTTTGACCACTTTAATTTCTGCAGCATTGCGAGGCGCACCCGATGCAAACAGGGTCATTCCAAACATAGCAACGACACCTGCCGCAGACCAAAACGCGCGTGCTCGTTGGCTTTGTAGACTCATGCTCGTTTTTCCATAAGCTAAATTGATTCTAAAGTGGGCTCAGTTTACGCAGATTTTTGTTAACAAACCCGAAAAATGCAGCAACGACCCCGCCCATTATTGGCGTACTTGGCGCGCGCGGGCTCGTTTATAACGAAAGTACCGATGCAGGTGTCGCAGACTGTGGCGCCAACAAGAATTAAAGCGTTTTGCACCCTTCGCCGGATGAAGCAGTCGCTCGATCTCTGCAAGGTAATTCCAAAAGGTTTGAGGTGCTCTTGATCAATGATCGCTTGGAACTGCTCAATTGGCACATTGCCTAGTAATTGTTCCGTCTCAAAGCGCTCTTTGCGTTCATGCCGATGCGCCTGACGAGCGGGGGTATAGACAGACTAGCGATCTAGACATATGTCCAGTACTTCTTACAATGGCCAAAGTAAAAAACCACTTCTATCAAACAGGTACATCCCATGTCGTCACATCCATTGGATTCACTCTCCGCAGAAGAAGTTTCAGCCGCTGTCAAAATATTTCGAGAACATCACGGGGATGAGAAGGCCTTCTTTTCCTCGATTGGGCTAAAAGAACCTGATAAAAGCGATGTGTTGGGTAGGAAGAGTGTGTCAAGAGTCATCGAGCTGATGGGTGTTGATCAACGGGCAGATGGTGGTTTTGTCGCGCTGGTGGATGTCACACAGAAAAAATGGCTCACGACGACTCGTTTAAACCTTGACGCACAGGTGGCCTACAATGTCGCAGATTTCGGGACTGCCATCATCTTGACTAAATCCAATGCGCAATGGCTTGAACGAGTTGCGGCAAGAGGTGTCGATGTCTCAACAGAAGAAGCGCTAGCGCTGATACAGATCGATCCATGGCCTGCCGGCGGTTATGCCCACGAAAGTATACCGAAAGGGCACCGTGCATTACGTTGTATTGCCTTTGTTAAAGAGGACGCAACCGATAACGGCTATGCTCGGCCGGTTCATGGACTGATTGCCCACGTCGATGTTACCGCAAGGAAAGTTACCCACATCGAAGACAGTGGCGTCATCCCTATGCCCACTGCTTCCGGGCGCTACGATGCGACAATCCCAAGTGCTATTCGAGGAGACCTTAAGCCGTTGAGTATCACCCAGCCAGAAGGTACTAGTTTCAAGGTGGAGGGTAATAAAGTTTTATGGCAAGGTTTTGAGGTCCGCGCCTCTGTTCATCCTGTAAACGGACTCGTTTTGCATCAGCTTTCACTGCAAGAAAGGCCAATCCTCTATCGTGCTGCGCTGTCAGAAATGGTGGTCCCCTATGGCGACAGTGACCCCATGCACAGTTGGAAACATGTGCTTGATGCGAGCGAATACAATATGGGCACTATGATAAATAGTCTTAAGCTTGGATGTGACTGCCTGGGCGAAATTCATTATCTGGATAGTCATCAGGTCACTTTTGATGGCAAACCCAGGACGATCGAAAATGCTATTTGCATCCATGAAGAAGACTATGGCATTCAATGGAAACACCATAATGCATCAGCAAATACGACGGAGGTAAGGCGATCACGGCGCCTGGTGATCAGTTCTGTGTTTAGTATCGGTAACTACGACTATGGTTTCTATTGGTATCTGTATCTTGACGGAACCATCCAAATGGAAATTAAACTAACCGGCATAGTTGGGGTGAGTGCAATTTCAGCAGAAACCTTCAACCCGGCCCAGGCACCGATTATTGGTGAAAATCTTGCTTCACCTGTCCATCAACACTTGTTTTGTTTTCGGCTTGATTGGCATTTGGATGGTGGCACCAATTCATTGTTTGAGAATCAGATCGAAGTGATCCCTACCTCACCAGACAACCCCGAAGGCACTCAGTTTCAATCTGTTTCTCGACCACTTAAGACGGAATCCGAAGCGATTAGAGACAACGCACCCGATGTCAGTAGAAACTGGAAGGTGGTGAATCCTGCTTCCAGGAACAAGTGGGGTGTACCGGTTGCCTACAAACTTTTACCCGCTGCGTCACCAACAATGTTTGCTCAAGCCGGTTCCCAAATTGCGCAGCGTGCCGCTTTCGCGAGCCACAACCTGTGGGCGACACCCTATGCCGAAGACGAACTGAGCGCGGCCGGACCCAGTACGGTGATGCACGCTGGACAAGGCGGACTGGCTGACATGACAGCGGGGAATCGAAATATTGATGATTGCGATCTCGTGATGTGGCATACCGTTGGGCTAACCCATGTCCCTCGACCTGAAGATTGGCCCGTTATGCCCGTTGAATATACGGGTTTTCATTTGATCCCAGTTGGGTTCTTCAACGAAAACCCCACGCTCGACCTGCCTAGAAATTGCAACGGATGAAACCAATTAACGAACAACTGGACCCGATCCTGGCTACGGATGATCAGATTTTAGATGCACTATCAGACGCTGATACGGCATCGATCATGCTCTGCATGGTTCACCTGACGGGTGACATGGGAATCATTCGTGGTGCTGTAAAACCTATTATGGAATTTCTCGCGCCGGGCGAAGGCATAACTGCGCAAGAGCGGCAACAGGTGCTTCACCAGGCATTGGATATCTTGAAAGGCTATCGTGATGCCCCTGGTGAACTATTTAATCCGAACGCCGATGAATTGCTAGAGATGTTGCGATTTCTTGCCGGTGACCAAATGAGCGACGAGCACGTGGCGTTTCTCACCTCAGAATTGTCCATGAATGGAGAAGATCCTTACGGGCAGCCAGCCATTTTTACTGTGCCTGAAGAAAAGCGTCAGCAATTTGAAGTTCTGGTGATCGGTGCGGGTATGTCTGGTCTGCTAACCGCCATTCGCCTTAAAGAAGCCGGTATCTCATTCAAGGTGCTAGAAAAGAATGAGGATGTTGGCGGCACCTGGTACGAAAACCGATATCCTGGTTGTCGCGTCGATAGTGCGAACCACACGTATTCTTATTCTTTTAAACCCAAAGACTGGCCTCAGCATTTTTCACCGCAAGAAATATTGAGAGAGTATTTCTCAGACACGGCTAATGAGTTTGGTCTTCGCGAGCATATTTCGTTTCAAACGGAGGTGAGTGAAGCAAAATTTGATGAGCTATCTGGTCAGTGGCTGGTGCAGGCGATAAGCGACGGCAAGACTCGAACAATTACAGCAAACGCCGTGGTCAGTGCCGTTGGCCAACTAAACAGGCCACACATACCTGACATTCCGGGTGCAGAGAATTTCAACGGTGTTTCTTTTCACAGTGCTCGCTGGCAACACGAACACGATCTTAGTGGCAAGAGAATTGGGGTGATTGGTACCGGCGGTAGTGCATTTCAGTTCGCGCCAATACTTGCAGAGCAGGCAGCGTCGTTGACGTTGTTCCAAAGAACGCCGCCGTGGATTGTTCCAAACCCTGAGTATTTCAATGAGGTTCCGGCGGGTGTGCACTGGCTGCAGCGCCATGTGCCGTTTTATGCCAAGTGGTTTCGATTCAAGGTGTTCTGGCGTTCTTCTGAAGGTATGTTGGCTGCCGCAAGAGCCGACGAAGGCTGGGATCGGCCGGAAGAATCTGTCGGTGTAGTCAGTCAGATGGTGAGAGAAATGTTCCTCGAAAACCTTCGAGGTGAGCTTAAAGGCAGAGATGATCTATTAGCAAAGTGCACGCCTGGCTACCCGCCGTTTGCAAAGAGAATGCTTATCGACGATGGCAAGTATCTGCGCACACTGAAAAAAGACAACGTCGACCTGATCACTGAGCAAATAGACTGTATTACAGCGAACGGCGTTCGAACCAGCGATGGGGTCGAGCATGAATTCGATGTGTTGATTTACGGGACCGGCTTCAAGGCAAGTGAGTTTCTATTTCCAATGAAAGTATACGGTCTGGATAGTGTTGAACTTCACGAGCAATGGGCCGATGCCCCACAGGCCTACAAAGGGGTAACGGTGCCGGGGTTTCCCAACTTGTTCTGTACGTATGGGCCCAACACGAATATCGTGGTGAACGGAAGTATCATCTTTTTTTCTGAATGTGAGGTGCGTTACATTCTAGGGTGTCTGGCGCTGCTTCTGGAAAAAGACGCCGCCTACCTGGATGTGAAGCAGGATGTGTGCGACGCGTATAACCATTGGATAAATGAAGGCAATGCGAAAATGGCGTGGGGTCAGTCCAATGTGAATACATGGTATAAAAATGCCAGCGGTAAGATTACACAGAATTGGCCGGGTACGTTGATTGAATTTTGGCAGCAGACGCGCATAGCAGATGAGTCGGACTACTGGATCAAGCGCTTATAGGACGTCTTTGTCGCCCTTACTAGCGGATCTTAAAAACTAGACGTCCCGTTCCATTAATTGGTGGGGTGGGGTGCTGGTTCGCTGGAGAGGGTTGGTGGGTAGGTCGAAATACGTAGCCCGAAGCAAGGGCTAGCCATTGCGTTTAAACGCAAGCGGCGCGCGATAACATCGTTGGTAGACGCGCAGGAAGCGGCCAGAGCGTCGAGCTGATCATTAACCACGCGATCAACATTGGGCGATGAGCGGCGGTGTGGGCCATTTGAGCGCACGTCGATGTGAGAGTTCTTAGTCAAACCCAAAACGGTGCGGTACAAATAGCGCGTTGCTCGTTTGAGCAAGCTCGGAGGCGGGAGGCTTTACTGCTCGGTTTTGAAACGAATAAAGCGCGACACCAACCTGTTGGGCTGCATTAGGCCAGACAAAGAATGTATGATTCGGAATAGCACAACGCCAGAGCGACCGTACTCGCCCCTAATTTGGATCTTGATCGTCGAATATTTCTTCGAACGACAATTTAAATAACCGGGCTGTTTTAGAGGCCAACGGCAGGCTCGGGTCGAACTACCTTTTCCATCGCGATGATGGTTCGCCGGAAAACGCCCAGTTGCGTTGCCAGCTCGGCTTGGGTGCAACCTTTTATCGCTCGTAATCGTTTGAGTCTATTTTTCATGCCATTCTGATCCGGTATTTCACGTCGAATGGGTTTGGATTGAAGCGCATAGTGGCGCTTTTCTGGGCTTTCCAGCGGGTATCCTGGTGGGTACAAGGGGGCGATTCCGTCAATGAGGGTGGTTATTTCTAAATACTTTTTATCGTCCAGTGGTGATATCGGTTGTATCGGTAGGGGTAGAGCCGATAGGGTGCTCGGATGAATGATAATGGCTCAGAAGAAACGAGCGCCGCGCTCGATGGTGCGATTGCACCTACGTTCTTCAAGTATTTGGTCCCATCGCTTGCCAGCATGATTGCGATGACGTCTGCATCGCTGGTAGACGGCATTTTTATCGGTAACTATATCGGGGTGACGGCACTCGCCGCGGTAAACCTCATCATCCCCATCACGTCTTTGGTATTTGGTATTGCAATGATGTTGTCGGTGGGTGGGTCCGTGCGTGCGGGTAAGTATCTTGGTGAGAAGAAGGTTGCTGCGGCATCTTCTATATTCAGTAAAACGTTACTCAGCGTTGCAATGTACGGCGTTGTCGTAATCGCACTCGGCCTGATTTTGAAAGACCAGCTGTTTACTGGGCTCGGTGCCACCGACGCGCTGTTTCCAGTCATGAGCGAGTATTACGTCGTCATCATGCCTTTTCTGTTTACACAACTAATCGTTGTTGTGCTGTACTTTTTTGTACGGCTCGATGGTATGCCCAACTTAGCTGCGATAGCGCTGTCCATCGCGGCCGCGGTGAATGTCTTACTCGATTATCTGTTTATCGTTGTCTATGGTTGGGGGCTCTCGGGGGCCGCTTTCGCAACAGGTCTCTCGCAGACTATCCCCATGTTCGTGCTGATGGCTTATTTTTATTGGCCCAAAAGACGATTGCAATTTACTGTTTGGCAACATGATTGGCGGGAAGTTCTTCAGGCTGCCTATAACGGTGTCTCTGAATTTATTAATGAATCCTCGGGGGGCATTATTGCGTTTATTTTTAATTGGATGCTGATCGAGCGCGCAGGTGTAAACGGTGTGGCAGCAATAACGGTGGTTAACTACCTTATGCTGCTCGGCTTTATGATGTTTTTTTCGATTTCGGACACCGTCACCGTCATGGTTTCTCAAAATTTCGGGGCGGGATACGTCAAAAGGATTGAAGCATTCCTCAAACTCGCTGGCAGTGTCGTTGCGATAATCAGCGCGACGTTTATTTGGCTGTTGCTGACAATGAGTGAGGAAATGATCTCGATCTTTGTCGATGAAAAAAATAGTGCTGAGATGATATTGCTTGCGAAAGAATTTATACCCTTTGTTTGGCCGGTGTTTTTGTTTGTAGGTTTTAATATGCTGGTGTCTGGTTATCTGACGGCGGTTCATCGACCTTTTGAATCAGGTCTTGTTGCACTGCTTAGGAGCTTGGTCTTGCCCGCGGGGTTTCTACTACTATTTTATTTTTTATTGTCTGACTATCAATTCGTAGTTGCTTTATCGGTCGCGGAGGGCTTTGCCTTCCTTATAGCTGCGGCCTTATTTTTTCGCCAGAGACCTAGCAAGGTTCTTCGGTCGAGCCGTTAAGTAAAAGGCAAGGTGACGCGGGGTTTGCGTCATCGTCAATGACGCAGTGTTGGTCTGTGCGTAGGATTAAATGGGTAACCGCCAGAATCCTTTGATCAGGATGCCGATCTATTTTTCAGATCAAGCGGACATACAAAACGGTACGGGTCTCAGACTATGGGTCTCGCCGGCAGATGCCTGAGCCGCGTAGTCCTACCCATCAGACAGCGCTATACCAGTATTACTCGTCGTCATCGGTAATACGTACCAACTCTCGGCGTCCCATCTGCTGATGGCGAGGGTAGCAGGCAACTTTTAGGTCGCTAGGACGCCGGGAGCGTTCTAAAGGCTGAACGAGGTCTTTGGAATCAGGTCAGTCAAGGCGCTCCGGCTGTCCTATGTGGTTCCGCCGTGCTCCGTATCGTTAGTTTCTTGCGTCTGCCTTAGTTGGCGCGCTTTACGGGTATCTTTTTGCCTATTTTTAAGTACATTAAGAAGATGCTTTAAACGGAAGACGAACTCATGCTCAATGAACCTGGTGATTCCGAACAACAAAAACCCTCTGCGATTGATCGCATTCTGGATTTTATCCTGGAGAGAAATCGCTTAAATCAACGCTTGCACTGGACCACTATTGTCAGTGAGAAAACCTTGCTGGCGATTATCGGGATGCTGACGGTTGTTGCATCTGCGGACGCAATATTCTCAATTTTTGTTGCCCGAGAGGTCACCCTCCCGGATCTTTTCCTTTTGTTTATCTACGTTGAAATTATCGGCATGATCGGCGCGTTTTACTCAACCAACCGAATTCCGGTGACGTTACCCATTATTATTGCCATCACGGCGCTCTGCAGGTTGATTGTTATGCAGAGCAAAGAGATGGACGCCTTGACGCTACTTGCGGAGGCTGGCGCAATTTTTGTGCTCAGCGGAGCCGCTTATTTAATGAGTCTCAAGGACAAAATGAGCCTAGAGAAGCTCGAGCGCCGAGATTGAGCGCTGGGTTTGTCCGCTGCGCCTCTGAGTTCTTAGTTGGCAACCAGGGCGTCGGTCGTAACGCGGCGCTGTGATATTCCCGCTTCAAAGAACGCCGTAATCTTGCGCGAGATCGTTCCTAAACGCATGCGCTGCCCCGGATTATACTGAGCGAAGCTATTCCGCGACGCGCATCTGATAATAGACCTTGCCCGCAGTTGCTTGAACCGCATCGCGAAGAATCGATACTGGGGAGAGGTAAGCGGGTCATTTGTGTGGTGATGAGCGTGAGAAATTTCGTTAGCCTTTGGTGGTCGTTTTTAAGCCGCGTTGTGATCACGCTTCTATTTGTGACGCCGAGTGCTGGTGCTCACAGTGACGCGCTGTTTGAATGGTTTGGGACCGAGATCGACGAACTCAAGGCTCGCTACCGAGACAGGGTAAAGGAGCAAAGAGGGCCGTCAGAGCCGTTCAGGGCGGATCAATTGGCAGCCGTCATTGGCTGTATTGGGTTCGAATCAAAAATAAAGACACGGTAACAAGCCGAGAGCTTAGGCCGGCGTTACGTCTGGTGGCGGGACGAGCATTGTGATCATATGCAGCCGAGCGAGTTTGTGATGCGCAAAGGCGGCAAAGCACGACGGTAAACTATGCAACAAGGCAGGACGCGTTCGATTACATCGAAATGATCGATAACCCAATCCGAAAGCACCCCAAAAACCGTATGTTAAAGTTCACGACTACGAGTTTTAACAGATGAAACTGCGCCCAGCGGGTGTCTTCGAAACGTTGGGCCATTGATTCACAGCGGTGGATCGGTTTTGCGCTCACCAGGCCCTTACAACGAGAATTCAACAGGAGTTAGAGACGATGTCCGTTTATATAATTGCCCGATTTAAGATTCACGATCGAGGTGAATACGACAAGTACTCAGCTGGTTTCTCAGCTGTCTTTCAAAAGTTCGATGGCAGAATGCTCAGTGTCGATGAAGACCCTACGGTGTTAGCCGGTGACTGGGATGACACTCGGTCGGTACTTATAGAGTTTCCATCAAAAGAATCTGCCCTAGCTTGGATGACGTCTGATGATTATCAAGCAATAGCAAAACACCGCAATGCCGGTAGCACCGTAAATTCGATACTTGTTAAGGGTTTGGACGCACCGTCGTCGTAAACTTTTGCACGGAATAAAAAATTAGAATACAAGAACCCATGCTGGTCTGCTGAAGGGGGCGGCCGTAATACGGGGCCGGGCTCTTAGTGAGCGAAGGCATACCTAGATAGGGCCTTTAACTCGGTTAGAGCACGGACCGCTGCTACGCCAGACCAGAGACAGAGGCTCTGGAGCGCCGCTGATGCGGCGGAAACCGAGAGTGGGTAGCGTTACGGGCCACTGCATCCCAGGCAGTACAGCGCACTAATCCCTGTTTTGCTCGTCCTCATTTGTAAGACTTACCAAGACTAAAAAACTTCTCGGGGAAATTAGCGGTGGCGCCTGGAAAAAAGGCACCTGAGAGATTTAGAGAAACGCGCCGGTTCCTGACGAACCTGACCCTGGCTGAAGGTGTTTCCGGAGAGGCTGTTTGAGGCCCTGGTTGCGTCTCCGCGTCACTTGTCAGTGCTTAAAACCCCGCAGAAAATTGACGATGTTAAGCAATGGTGATTTGGGCTGGGTTTGCCTATGATATAGCCTCAACTTTTTGGGAGAAATACAATGGGCGATTATAAATTGCTAATCAAAGGCAAATTAGTCTCTGGCGATGAGGTTATGAATGTAATAAACCCCGCCACAGAAGAAACCATCGTCGAATGCCCGAAAGCCTCAGAAGCGCAGCTAAACGTCGCCGTTGCGGCTGCTAAAGAAGCTTTTCCTGCTTGGAGTGCAACAAGCATTGAGGAACGCAAGAAAGTCATCGGTGCCATTGCTGATGTTATCGAAGCCAATGCAACCGAATTGGCGCAGCTGCTCACGCAAGAACAAGGTAAACCGCTTGCGGATGCAACGGGTGAAGTCTTCGGCACGGCCGCTTTTTTCCGATATTTTATGTCGTTGGATCTTCCCGTAAAGGTAATCGATGATTCTGACGGAAGAAGGGTTGAGGCTCACCGGAGGCCACTCGGCGTCGTCGGTGCCATCGTACCTTGGAATTTCCCCTTGATCTTAATGGCATTCAAGGTGCCGCCAGCCTTGATCGCCGGCAACACCATGGTGTTG
>Ga0233444_10004274_pt1 | contig 13721 bp, 16 predicted proteins | sample SI_124_October20_6_FD_182792 | JGI IMG/M metagenome (GOLD analysis project Ga0233444, IMG submission 182792) | Seawater microbial communities from Saanich Inlet, British Columbia, Canada - SI_124_October2016_10_MG | ecosystem: Environmental > Aquatic > Marine > Inlet | place: Canada: British...
TGGCTTTACAAATATTTTTGATGGTAAAATTGAATTAGAAGGAAATGAAATTACAAAATTAACTCCTGCAGAAAAACTAAGTAAAGTTGGTATTGCTTACATCTTGCAAGACAATTCAGTATTTCCCGATATGACAGTTGAAGAAAATCTTTTAATGGGCGGATACATAAAAGATAAACAAGATGAAGCTTATGAAGAGGCCGAAAGAATATTTCAAAAATATGAAAGATTAAGAAATAGAAGAAACCAACCTGCCAAAGTTTTATCGGGTGGTGAGAGAAGATTATTGGAGATTTCGAGAGCACTGGTTATGAAACCTTCAGTTCTTTTAGTAGATGAGCCATCAATTGGTTTAGAACCAAAGTATATAAACATGGTTTTTGAGATTTTAGAAGATCTTCAAAAAGCAGAAAAGAAAACAATTATTTTAGTAGAGCAAAATGCTAAAAAAGGTTTAGAATTTGCTGATATCGGCTACGTTTTAGTATCAGGACAAACAGCAATCGCTGGCAAAGGCGACGATCTTCTTAAAAATCCAGACGTAGGAAGACTATTCCTCGGTGGATGATAAATTCGAAAGCATTCTATCAAGGTTTAAAATCATTAAAAGGTTCTAGAAGTCCAGCAATCCCACTTGCTGCATGTTTTATTGCACTAGGCGCTTTATTAAAAGATGCTGGATTTAACATTCAACAAAGCGCTGCTTCAAGTTTATTTACTTATGCCTTACCAGGTCAATTAGTAATGGCTGAGTCACTACTAGTAGGCGCTTCTGTAATTAATATATTCATAGCAGTATGGTTAGTAAATTTTAGACTTTATCCAATGACAGTTTCATTGTTTCCTCTTTTAAATCATGTTTCCCAGCCTAAATGGAAATATTATTTATCCTGTCATTTTTTAGCTGTTTCATCTTGGTTAATCGCAAAAGATAGTTATAAAAAAATTAACAAAAAACACAGAATAGATTTTTGGATTGGCATTGGTATCGGCACTTGGTCAACAGCTATTTTAATGACAGTGATTGGTTATTTAACAGCAGATTATTTAAACAAAGATATGTTGATAGGCTTAGCAATTGTAAATCCAGTTTATTTTTTTTGTATGATGATAGGTGCAATGAAAAATTTAAGCGTATCTTTGGCTGTAATTCTTGGAACAGTATTAGGCCCAGTTATTTATTTAGTTTCTACAGAATGGGCTTTACTATTTGCTGGATTAATAGCCGGAACAATCGCTTTTTTATTCGGAGAAAAAAATGGAAAGTAGTGAAATCATAATATTAGCGATCATAGCAACATCATTAGCAACATTTATTTCAAGGTTTATGGGAGCACTTACTTCAGAAAAAGTAAGCGTGAAATCTAAAATTTTTCAATGGTTTAATTGCGTAGCATATTCCACTTTGGCTGCTTTATTAGGAAGAATGATTATTTTTCCTGCAGGAGTGCTAGCCGAGTCAGAATTATTTACTCGGCTTGTGGTATTCATTGTTTGTATAGCCCTGTTTGTTATTACAAATAAAAATTTAGTAATTCCTACTATATTTTCTGCAGTCTTTTTGGGTCTTTTAATGCAAGTTTAAAAAAAGAGCAGTTGACTCTGTTATCTCATTCATTTTTAATATTAATATTAATTAATTAATCAACAGAGGGAAATAATATGTTTAATAAATTTAAAAAATTAATTAGCTTAGTTTTCGCTACTGTTCTTTTAACTTCAATCTCATCAACTAGTTTTGCGATCGATAAATTACACTTCATTATCGGTGGTGGTGCTGGTGGTGGTTGGGATGGAACTGCTAGAGGAACTGGAGAAGCTTTAACTAAAGCTGGTTTACTAAAAAGTGCTTCATTTGAAAATATGTCAGGTGGTGGTGGAGGAAAAGCTCTATCTTACATAATTAATTCGAAGCCAGAAGGAACTGTATTAGTTCAATCAACACCTTTAGTACTAAGATCGATCACTAGACACAAAGGCTATGTAGCTGGATCTGGTGTTTTATCTTACAAAGATGTTAAACCAATTGCTGGTGTAATTGGTGACTACGGTGCAATAGCAGTTGCTAAAAACTCACCTTACAAAAATTTCAAGGATGTAGTTGATGCTTATAAAAAAGATGCTAAGTCTATCAAAATGGCTGGTGGTTCTGTAAGAGGAAGCATGGACCATTTAATTGGTGCACTTGCATTTCAAGAAGCAGGCGCTAACCCTAACAATGTAGTTTACGTACCTTACGATGCTGGTGGTAAAGCATTAGCAGGACTTTTATCAGGTGAAACTCAAATTCTTTCAACTGGTTTGGGAGAAGTAATGGGTGCAAGAGACCAAGTAAGAATTATTGGTATTACCGCTCCTGAAAGAGTAGGCGATGCTCCAGATGTTCCAACTTTAAAAGAACAAGGATTCGATGTTCAGTTTGTTAACTGGAGAGGATTCTTTGCTCCTAAAAGTATGTCAAGTGGAGACGTTAAAAAGATTGCTAAAATGTTAGGAGATGTTCAAAAAACTCCTGAATGGGAAACAGTTAGAAAAAGAAATGCTTGGGTAAATATTTATAACCCTGGTAGTAAATTCGACAGTTTCTTGAAAAAGCAAACTAAAGAAATGACAAAGTTAATGAAAAAACTAGGCGTTATCTAGTTAATTAACTTATAGGAAGAGCAGTGAAAATAAATTCAGTTAAGATTATCTCACTGCTCTTCTTTATTTTATCAGCCTTTTATTTATATACCGCACATCAAATACAAGTTTTTGCTTTCGATGAGGGAGCACCCTTTAATGCAAAAACATTTCCCATATACCTTGGTTATGCTGGAATGTTTTTTGCTGGATTAAAGATTGTTTTACCAGACCGCAAACCTATAGAGGTAGACCCATCACATTTAGAGTTTAAAAAAACTATTTTATTAGTTGTTACTATGATTGTTTATGGAGCAACAATTCTTAAAGTTGGTTTCTTTTTATCTACTTCTCTATTTTTAGTCTTTTCTTATTATTTTTTGGGAGAAAGAAGATGGAAATATATTTTAATATTTTCTTTCCCATTTGTTGCAATTTTTATGTATCTTCTTCACGGTTTATTAGCCGTATATCTTAGAGATCCATTATTAAAATATATAGGAATAATGGGATGATAGAAGGAATACTTATTGGTTTAAAAACTGCTTTATCTTTTCAAAACCTTTTAATGGTAATGATCGGATGCTTTGCAGGAACCATAATCGGAATGTTGCCAGGTTTAGGACCAATGACTGCAATAGCTTTAATGATTCCAATTACTTATGGGTTTGATCCTGCTACAGGATTAATTTTAATGGCAGGAGTTTATTACGGCGCAGTTTTTGGAGGATCAACATCTTCAATTTTAATTAATGCACCTGGTGTGCCTGGAACAGTTGCAACTTCATTTGATGGCTATCCAATGGCACAACAAGGTAAAGCTGGCAAAGCTTTAGCTATTGCCGCTTACAGTTCTTTCGCTGGCGGAACCATTGCAGCTATCTTTTTATTAATTGCTGCACCAAGTTTATCAAAAGTAAGTTTATCATTTAGATCACCAGATTATTTTGGCTTAATGATATTAGGATTAACAGCAGTAGCTGCATTTTCATCTAAAGGAAACTTTCTAAAAGCAATGATGATGTGTGTTTTTGGCTTAATGTTAGCTTCTGTTGGACAAGATACTTTATCAGATATTCCAAGATTTACTTTTAATACAATGAATTTATCGGACGGAATTAGCTTCGTACTGGTAGTAATGGCCACTTTTGCCATGAGTGAGGCTTTAACCATTATAATTAAAGGAAATGATCCTACAAAAGCTGCAAAACAAATTTCTTTAACAGATTTAGGTTCAATTAAAGTAAGTAAAGAGGAGACAAAACAAATGGCAAAAACAATTCCACGTTCTTCAATTTTAGGATTTATTGTTGGAGTTTTGCCAGGTGCAGGAGCTACCATTGCATCTTTTTTAGCTTACGGGATGGAGAGGAATTTTGTTAGTAATGAGGAGAAAGAAAAGTTTGGTAAAGGAAGTGTACAAGGTTTATCTGCACCGGAGACTGCAAACAATGCAGCTTGTTCAGGAGCATTTGTGCCACTTCTAACTTTAGGAATTCCAGGAAGTGGAACTACAGCTGTCATGTTGGGAGCTCTACTAGGTTTTGGTATTCAACCAGGTCCAAGATTATATGAAACTAATCCAGAAATATTTTGGTCAGTAATAATGTCAATGTACATTGGAATGGTTGTTCTTTTAATTCTTAATCTTCCACTTATTCCATATATTGCAAGAATACTTGCTGTACCTAGAACGTTTTTAATTCCAATGATTTTATTTTTTTCTGTCACTGGAATTTATTTAATGTCATTCAATAATTTTGATATCTTTTTAATGATCGGTATTGCAGTAGTTGCAACTATTTTAAGACTTTATGATTTTCCTATGCCGCCATTAATTTTAGCATTTGTTCTTGGAGGTTTAATGGAGGAAAATTTAAGAAGATCACTTTTAATCAGTGATGGATCTTGGTCATTCTTATGGGATAGACCTTTAACAATTTGTATTATGATAGCAATTTTATTTATTGTTGGTTGGCAAATTTACAATAGTTTTTTGAAACTTAAAATAGACCAAAAAATCTAGACTGAGACTATTTGGCATTTAAAAAACTTCATAAAGCTGACTATTCAAATAAATTGTTAAATTATCACCTATGAATGATCTTTTAAGTGTGACATATCCTTAGTGTTTCATGACATCATCCAAACTTAAAAAGCTATTCGTAATTATAAATAAATTAGATAAGAAGAATTTACATTTATTTCTTCATCTTTCTACTTATCAATGTTTTGTTATATCTAGGTTAGTGAGCAAAAAAACTTTATCAGCTCAAGAAGTTTTAAATTCACCTCTAAGACTTTCTAAGGCTCAAAAATATAGATACATCAGGAATTTATTAAATAAGAACTTAATAAAAAAGAAATATAATCAATATTCTATCAAATAAGATCTCTTAAATTCGGATAACTTTAAAATTCCTATTTCTATTTTTGCGAGAATTAATCAAATTTAGGTATTTGCTGTGTTATAAATGACACAGTAAAAAAAACAATAAACAAGTCTCTTTTTTGAGATTCTCATTAATCTTACTTTAAAAAGTGTCATAAATGAGATTGAATCTAAATAGATTCTCATATAATAGAATTATAACGTTAATTTATAAATTAAGGATAATAATATGAAAAAGATACTTATAGGACTTTTTGCATCTCTATTTTTGTCATCAGCAGCATTTGCTGGACAATATGGTATTGGTGTAACAGGTTCATTCGCATCGATTTCAGCAGAAGGTACTGAAGCAGATAAAGACGGAACAGCAGATACATCAGTGAGAAAAGCTAACGCTAGTCACAATGTAGTTGTACCATCAGTATTTGCCGAGTACTCATTCGATAATGGTTTTACTCTTGGTTATGATTACACACTTGGGAGTGCAGATGTAAACTCAAGCAGCATAACTAGAACTGACACCACTACTAACGGCGCAGAGCTTGTTCAGGATGATGGTGATAGAACTGCGCAAGCTGAAATTGAAAATGTAATGTCATTTTACATAGAAGCTCCTTTGCATGCAGGACTATACGCAAAAGGTGGATACGTACAAATGGATGTCAATACTACAGAGTCAGAAACAGTGGCTGGAACTGCAACTTATGGTAACGAAACTGTAGACGGTATAATTTACGGTTTAGGTTATAAAAATACATTTGGTGATAATGGTTTTTATAAAGTTGAAGGAACATTTACAGACATGGATAGTATGACTTTCAATTCTAGCGAAGCAACTAAAGGAAATAAAATTACTGCTGATTTAGACGTAACTAAAGCTACGATTGCAATCGGTTATAATTTTTAATTCATTTTAAGCTTATTTAAAATTAAAACCCCACAGTTTACTGTGGGGTTTTTTTATTTAAAGTCTAACGTATTTTTTTTCTTTATTAATAGACCAATCTTTAGTGCCATGAGCAACAATAAATAAGAAACCACCTGCCAATCCAATATTTTTCAAGAAAGCTATAGTTTGCATTTGGTTGGTGAAATCGAAATGAAAAATGAATGCTGTAGCCAAGCAAAATATAGCGAGTAGTCCTGCAGATGTTCTCGCTTGATACCCAATAATTATTAATAATGGCAGAATAATTTCTAAAGCTATTGCTGGGTATAACAAAAATCCCGGAATCCCAAACCCCTCCATCCAACTCATTGTGCCATCAATACTGAAAATTTTATTATAAGCAGATAAAAAAAATAAAGCCGAGATGAATAATCTTCCAACAAAGTCAATTAAATTTGACATAACGTTTTGTACTCAATTAAATAATAAGTGTCAAAAAGAGAAAAGCTTATATTAGGTTTTTTTTGGAATTATTTTCAACATTATTGGCACGATAAATAAGATCATTAGAAGCCTAATAATATGATGAAAAGAGACAAATTCAGGATCTAGTTCAAAAAATATTGCAATTACAGCTACTTCATAAATTCCACCAGGACAGTATGAAAGCAGAAGTGTAAAGAAATTTTTATCTATTATTAAACTAGCAGACAACGCTGCAATTATACCTAAAACCACCAATAAAAAAGTTGCTATAAAACTATGGAATGCATTTCTGCTAATTTCACTAAAACTCTTATCTGCAAATCTACATCCAACGGAAGCTCCCAAAATAAGCAAACAATAATCAATTACATCTGGTGAGATTTGATATGTTGCTATTTCAGAGATTTGTAAAGAACCGCTTGCTACTAATGTTCCTGATAATAAAGCAGCAGGAACTTTTAATTTTTCAAATAAATATATAAAAATTATTGAAGAAATGATTAAGATCAATAAATGTTTTAAATCTTGATCTTTTATTATTTCCTGAGAAATCCCTATTCCTTGTGCATCATAAAAGCTACTTACGATTAAAGGAAAAACAGTGATTATAATAATTAATCTAATAAGATGTGAAGTAGCCACTTGACTTAAATCTGTTTTTTCATCCTCAGCTAAAATCATTAGTGGGCCTAATGCACCAGGAGCCGCCGAAAAAATAGAAGTTTTCCTTTCGTATTTTGCAAATTTTTCAAGATATTTAGAAACAATTAAAACACTAAAAATTATGTAAACTAACATAATTAAGGAGGTCCAAATCCATTGATGCATTTGAGAAAACAAATTTTTGTCAATATAATTACCGATATAAAGACCGAGCAAAATTAATATTGAAGAAAGTATCAATCTTGGCATTTGAATTTTTAGACCCATTAAAGATGCTAAAGAAGTAACTAACATAGGGCCCAAGAACCACGCTAAGGGGATATTAAAAAATTCGGCAATAATCGCACTAGGGATGGATATAAGTATAACTAAAACAAATGAAATTGAGAATATCTGCTTAAAATTTTCTTTATTAAAAGGAATAGCTTGGTTATTCTGCATCATTCATGATTTTAGGATTTATAGGAACTGGTAAAATTTCATCTTCTATTATTTTTGGTATATTTAAATCCAAATTAAAAGTTAGAAGAATTTATATCTCTTCAAGGAATAAAAATATAGCTAAAAAGCTAGCTCAGAAATATAAAAAGATAAAAGTACTTAATAGCAATCAAGAAATCATTGATAAATCTTCTACAATTATTTTAGGTATTACGCCAAATGTTGGTAATAAAATTATACCTAAATTAAAGTTTTTAAAAAATAAAAAGATTATTAGTTTGATTGCTACAATTAACATAAACAAACTTAAAAAATTGGCAAGAAATAAAAATATTGTGAGAGTTACTCCTCTTCCGCCAATTGAAATTAAAAAAGGACCAATTGTAATCTGCCCTCCAAATAAAAGTGCAAAAACTTTGTTTAATAAATTGGGTAGAGTTATAGAAATTAAAGATGAAAAATTGAGTAATAAATTTTGGGTTACTGCATCAATTATGGCGGCGTATTACGAAATTCTAAATGTAAGTGCTAATTGGTTAAATAGAAAAGGAATCAATAAAACTATAGCTAATAATTATATTTCTGAGCTATTTCTTGCATTGAGTCTAGACGCAGTTAACAAAAAGTCTCAAGGTTTTAAAAAAATAGTTAAGGATTCTCAAACTCCAAATGGACTAAATATGCAAGTTTTAAATGAGCTTAAGAAAGAAAAATTTTATTTTAAATTAATTAAAGCTATGGACAACATCAATAAAAGAGTTAGTAGTTAGGATTAATGGAATATTTCATCCAGCAATTAATCAATGGAATTACACTTGGATCAATATATGGACTAATCGCGATTGGTTACACAATGGTTTACGGCATCATTGGCATGATTAATTTTGCTCATGGTGACATTTTTATGATCGGGGCATTTATAGCTTTAATTGCTTTTATTTTATTTGGGTTAACAGGCGTAGCATTGCCAATTATTTTATTTTTAGTATTGCTGATAGCTATGTTGTTTACTGCATGTTATGGCTGGACAGTAGAGAAATTAGCTTACAAGCCTTTGAGAGGATCTTTTAGATTGGCACCGCTTATTTCAGCGCTTGGAATGTCAATTGTTCTTCAAAACTATGTTCAAGTTGCTCAAGGAGCAAGGGTAAAACCTTTACAACCTTTAATATCTGGTGGAATAGAATTTTTTCAAAATTCTGAATTTGTTGTAACTTTAAGTTATCTTCAAATTTTTATAGTTATTCTTACAATTGTATTAATGACAATGTTTACTTTTTTAATTACCAAAACAGATCTTGGAAGAGCACAACGAGCATGTGAACAAGATAGAACAATGACAGCTCTTTTAGGTATTAATGTCGATAGAACAATTTCTATTACTTTTATTCTTGGTTCATCATTAGCATCTGTAGCAGGAATGATGTTTGTTCTTTATTACGGAGTAATTGATTTTTATATTGGTTTCTTGGCAGGTGTGAAAGCATTTACTGCAGCTGTATTAGGAGGAATAGGCTCTTTACCTGGAGCAATGCTCGGAGGTCTTTTAATTGGACTAATAGAGACAATGTGGTCAGGCTACGTATCAATAGAATATAAAGATGTTGCAGCTTTCAGTGTTTTAATAATAACGTTAATATTTTTTCCAACAGGTTTTCTTGGCAAGCCAGATATTGAGAAAGTTTGATGTCATCAGAACTAAGAACAATTATTAAAGATAGCTTATTTACAGGTTTGATATCGCTAGCTTTATTCGGACCAATTGTAGGGTTAAAAACGTCCTCCAAAGGGGCAGGTTTATTCGTTACTCCTAGTTGGACGCCAGTTATATTTTTAGTGTCCGCTTGTATTATTGGTCGATTTTTAATTGGTCTAAATTCCATTAGAAAAAAAGAAATCGGTTTCATTTCAAAAATTACTTCAAGAGTTTCTAATTATATGGATAACAAAGGTAAACACTTTGCGATCACAGGAGTTTTATTTGCTGTTGTATTTCCTTTTTTACCTTTCACCGATCGATATATTATGGATGTATCAATTATGATTTTAACCTACATCATGCTTGGATGGGGTTTAAACATCGTTGTGGGTTTGGCTGGACTATTGGATCTTGGTTATGTAGCTTTTTATGCTGTTGGCGCTTATTCATATGCTTTGATTGCAACAACATTTGGCTGGTCCTTTTGGGTGTGTTTACCTTTAGCTGGTCTGTTTGCTGCTTTCTTTGGGATTTTATTAGGTTTTCCAGTTTTAAGATTAAGAGGAGATTATCTCGCAATAGTTACACTGGGGTTTGGAGAAATTATAAGAATAATTTTGATTAATTGGTACGAAGTAACTAATGGGCCTGACGGAATAACAGGGATACCAAGACCAACTTTTTTTGGATTACCATTTAAAAAAATTGTAGAAGATGGTGAAAATTCTTTTCACACCTTCTTTAATCTTGAATATTCTACAATGCATCGAATAATATTTTTATATTATTTAATTTTATTCTTAGCTTTAATCACAAATTACTTCACATTAAAAATAAGAAAGCTTCCCGTAGGAAGAGCGTGGGAAGCATTAAGAGAAGACGAGATAGCTTGCAAGTCTCTAGGTGTTAATCCAACTAATACTAAATTAACTGCTTTTGCAATTGGTGCAACATTTGGAGGTTTTGCTGGAGCTTTCTTTGCAACAAGACAAGCCTTTGTAAGCCCTGAAAGTTTTACATTTATAGAGTCAGCCATCATAGTAGCTATTGTGGTGTTAGGAGGAATGGGTTCGCAAACTGGAGTGGTCTTAGCTACGATTTTTTTAATTGGTATCACAGAAATGTTTCGAGATTTAGAGCAGTACAGAATGATCGCTTTTGGCGGAGCTATGGTTCTAATTATGGTTTTTAAACCAAAAGGAATTTTAGCAAATAGGAAACCTACAATTACATTAAGGGAACATAACTCAAAATGAGCAAAACATTATTAAAAGTAGAAAATCTTACTATGAAATTTGGTGGCTTAACTGCTATTGATGACCTTTCTTTTTCCGCAAATAACAATGAAATAACATCAATTATTGGCCCGAATGGAGCTGGAAAAACTACAGTGTTTAATTGTTTAACTGGTTTTTATAAGCCTACAGACGGTCAAATGTTTTTAAACAGAGAAGATAAAACAGTGAATTTAAATAAATTCTCGGATTATAAAATTGCCCATAAAGCAAAAGTAGCAAGAACGTTTCAAAATATTAGATTGTTCCCGGTTATGTCAGTATTAGAAAACTTACTTGTAGCTCAGCATAATGAACTAATGGTTGCTTCAGGATATTCAGTTTTTGGAATATTGAACTTAAAAAGATACAAAGACAAAGAAAAAGAAGCAGTAGAAAAAGCAAAATACTGGTTGGATATAATAGGATTAACAAATAGAGCTGATGATAATGCAGGTGATTTACCTTACGGAGATCAAAGAAAATTAGAAATAGTTAGAGCAATGTGCATTAAACCAAAGTTATTATGTCTTGATGAGCCTGCTGCAGGACTAAATCCAAAAGAGTCTTCAGAACTAAATAAGCTTTTAAAGTTTATTAAAAATGATAAGAAAACGGGTATTTTGCTAATTGAACACGATATGAGCGTTGTAATGGGAATATCCGATCACGTTGTTGTTTTAAATTATGGTAAGAAAATATTTCAAGGTAACCCTACAGAAACAAGAAATAGCAAAGAAGTAATAGAGGCTTATTTAGGAGTTGATGAATAATGTTAAAAATTTCAAATATTGAAACTTTTTATGGAAAAATACAGGCATTAAGAGGCGTGAATATAGATGTAAACTTAGGTGAAATAGTTTCATTAATTGGATCTAATGGAGCTGGCAAATCAACTTTATTAATGACTATTAGTGGAGTTAATAAAGCGAGAACTGGCGAGATAGTTTTTGAAGGAAAAAATATAGAAAAATGTGAGGCTCATAAAATAGTAGACTTAGGAATTGCACAGGTTCCTGAGGGAAGAAGAATATTTTCAAGATTGACAGTAGAAGAAAACTTAAGACTTGGTGCACATGCTAATGAAAAAGGCAAACATTTTGATATAGATATTAAAGAAGTTTATGATTTGTTTCCTGTTTTGAATGATAGAAAATCTCAAAGAGGTGGAACTTTATCTGGTGGAGAACAGCAGATGTTAGCAATTGGTAGAGCATTAATGAATAGGCCTAAAGTTCTTTTATTAGACGAGCCATCACTAGGAATAGCACCTAAATTAGTTAATCAAATTTTTTTAGCTATTAAAAATATTAATAAGGAAAAAAAAGTAACAATATTTTTAGTTGAGCAAAATGCTAAAAAAGCTTTAGAACTTGCAGACAGAGCGTATGTTTTAGTTAATGGTAAGGTTACTATTAAAGGTACTGGTCAAGAGTTATTAAAAAACGAAGATATCCAAGCGGCCTACCTCGAAGGCGGCGCTAAAAACTAGGCTCAATTGAGGCTTATTAGCCCATTTACAATTTTAAACTAGGGGTGTTTAATAAGTAATTAATTAATTAATAATCAAAGGAAAATTATATGCTCAAAACATTTAAAAAATCAATCTCATTGATTGCTGCTTTTTTAATGTTTGGATCTTTAACAGTGAAGGCTGACATAATTGTAGCTTCTGCTGGACCAATGAGCGGTCAATATGCTTCTTTCGGTGCTCAGCTTAAAGCTGGAGCAGAAATGTGGGCTAAAGATACAAACGCAAAAGGTGGAATTAATGGAGAAAAAGTAAAATTAGTAATAGGAGATGACGCTTGTGATCCTAAACAAGCCGTAGCCGTAGCAAATAAATTTGCCGGTCAAGGTGTTGCTTATGTAGCCGGTCATTTCTGTTCAGGATCTTCAATTCCTGCTTCAAAAGTTTACACTGAAGAAGGAATTATTCAGGTTTCACCCGCTTCAACAAACCCTGCGTTCACAGATAAAGGTGGACCAAATGTATTTAGAGTTTGTGGAAGAGATGACCAACAAGGTGAAGTTGCTGGAAATTTTCTTGCTAAAGAATACAAAGGAAAAAAAGTAGCAATTATTCATGACAAAACTGCTTACGGAAAAGGTCTAGCAGACGCGACAAGAAAAAACATGAAGAAAGCTGGACTTAAAGAAGCTATGTATGAAGCTTTCACAGCTGGTGAAAAAGATTACTCAGCTTTAGTTTCTAAACTAAAATCAAATAACATTGATGCAGTATACTTAGGTGGATACCATACAGAAGGTGGTCTGATCGTAAGACAAATGAGAGATCAAGGTATGAGTACTAAATTAATAAGTGGAGATGCATTAGTAACAGCTGAATATTGGGATATTACTGGAAACGCCGGTGAAGGAACTTTAATGACTTTCTCCCCAGATCCAAGAAATAATCCTGAAGCTGCACCGTTAGTAAAAAAGTTTAAAGCTGCTGGTATTGAGCCAGAAGGGTACGTACTTTATTCTTACGCTGCACTTCAAGTTTTTGAACAAGCTGCTACACAAGCAGGTTCAACTGACTACAAAAAAGTATTGAAAGTTATGAAAAAAGGTAAATTCAATACCGTACTTGGCGAGCTATCTTTTGATAAAAAAGGTGATGTTAGTTTACCAGGTTACGTATTCTACGAATGGAGCAAAGGAAATTACAAACAACTGTAATTTAATAGCTTAATTGATTCAAAAGGGGGCTTAGGCCCCCTTTTTTATTTATAGAAAGGAAAATATGGAAATTACTTATGATGATTTTAAGAAAGTTCAAATTAAAGTAGGAACTGTTTTAGAAGTTAAAAAAAATGAGAAGGCTAGAAAACCATCTTTAGTGGTTAAAGTTGATTTTGGTAGTGAAATAGGTATTAAACAATCTTCAGCTCAAATAACGCATTTTTATAACGAAGAAAATTTAGTAGGAAAACAAGTAATAGGAGTTTGCAACTTTCCAGCAAAAAATATTGCAGGTGTTACATCTGAAGTATTAGTTCTTGGCGCTATTGAAAAGGATGGTAAAGTTGTTTTAGTTCATCCATCTCAAAAAACTGATAATGGTTTAGATATAGCTTAATGAGTAATGAAAATTTTCACTGGAGTTGTAAGCACACTTGGTCTCGGAGTGCTAAAAATACCTTTTGGTGTTTATTAGGTTGTTCAATTGGTGATTTTGGAACTATTTTGTTTTTCCAATTAACTCAAATTCCATTTCCCGTTTTGGCTATTATGAGCTTGGCTATAATT
>Ga0233444_10004276_pt1 | contig 13709 bp, 11 predicted proteins | sample SI_124_October20_6_FD_182792 | JGI IMG/M metagenome (GOLD analysis project Ga0233444, IMG submission 182792) | Seawater microbial communities from Saanich Inlet, British Columbia, Canada - SI_124_October2016_10_MG | ecosystem: Environmental > Aquatic > Marine > Inlet | place: Canada: British...
GGAAATTAAAGACGAAAAAATTCAAAATAATATGGTTGAATTAAAAAGAAATGCAGAGCTAATTCTAAATGCATTGAAAAAGAACTAAACATCTATTTTTCTAATAAACTAAAAGAATTACATTAGTTACACCTCGAAATATTTAAAACTCAATTGAAATTTTCTTATTTAGAATCATTCTAAAATACCACAAAAAAGGTATTGTCAATAATTGGTTGAATAGTAATTTTGTCCGAGAAATTATTAATATTCATTAGATGAGAAAATTAAATTTCATTCTTTTATTCCTCTGTGCTCTACTTGCCATATTTACAAGCTGTGATAAAAAAGGTTGTACAGATCCGCTAGCTTTAAATTACGAAACTGATGCAACAAAAGATGACGATGGTTGTCAGTATGCACCAGCTCTTGTTGTTCCTGAAGATTATGTATTTACAGATTTTAATGGTAATAATACTGTTTCATTCAGTGGACAAACATTAAGAATGGATATGCTTTCTGAAATGGTGTCTTACCTAAAAACTGCTAATGGAAGTAACCCAAATCCAGCAACATTGGACGCTGCTACCTTATTATCTATGTACGACAATTCTTATACAGGTTGGTCTGATACTAATTTAATTGATAATGAAAAACAATTAAAAAGCAAAACCGCACTTAATGATGCAGGCATTCAAGCAATGTTTGAAGGGTGGATGAATGATGCTGCTGGAGCTAGTCCAGATGTAACTGGATCCTATTTACAAGCTGCTACAGGAATTGAATGGACTCAAATGATAGAAAAAGGTTTGATGTGTGCTTGTTTTGCTAATCAAATGACTTCTAACTATCTAGTTGGTATCAGTTCTGATGATAATACTGTTGCAGTTGACCCTGCTGGGGGAAAATATTATACTGAAATGGAGCACCATTGGGATGAAGCATATGGATACTTTACGGACGCTCCTGATTACCCAACCAATGGTACTGATAGATTTTGGGGAAAGTATGCTATAAAATCTTACTTAGAAGATAATATAGGGTCTGCAACAGATATTTCACTCGCATTTAGAACTGGAAGAGCAGCAATTAGTGCAGGTGATACTGATGCAGCTCTAGTTCAAGTAGGAGTTTTAGAAACTGAAGTTAAGCAAATGGTTGCCGGAATGGCTTTGCATTATTTAAATGATGTAAAATCACAAATTGCATCTGGTGGTGCACAATCAAGTATCAACCATAGTATGTCGGAAGCTTTAGCATTTATATTCGGAATCCAGTTTGTTACTGACAGTCCATATATGTCAAGTGCTGATGTTATGGCTTTAGTAAACCAAATAGCACCCAATGTTGCAGGTTTTTCAATGGATATTAATGAGATTAATCAAGTAATAGACCAAGTTGCTACAGCAGCAAGCTTAACAGATAAAAAAGATGATTTTTAGAGAAGCAATATATATTTATTCTTTTATGGATGTAAAGTTAATTAATTAAACTATTGTTAATCAAAAACAAACACTCAACAAATACTGTTGGGTATTTATTTGGTTGGTACTTTTAACAAAAATATGAATACAAGGTTTTTTAAATTTTTATATGTTTTTTCGGCTCTCTTCATCATTCAGAGTTGTAAAAAAAGTGGGTGCACTGACCCAGGAGCATTAAACTATAACATAGAGGCGCAAAAAGATGACAATAGCTGTCTTTACGAAGATTATGATAAATTATCTTTACTTACCAACTTAGCCGACAACTATATTATTCCTTCATTAGATGCTTATAAAAACAAGATTGTCACATTGAACACTCATGTAGATTCATTTATAGAAAATCCAAGTATTTCAAATCTAACATTAATAAGAACTAAATGGGAGGATGCATTACTCAATTGGCAAGATATAGGTTTTTTAGACTTTGGTCCATCTGAATATATTTTATTAAGAAAACAAACCAATACATTTCCAATCGATACTACAGAGTTGAATAACTTTATAACATTAGCAGACTGGAATTTAGGATATGCTAGTAGTTATGACTCAAAAGGACTTCAAGCGCTAGACTACCTTCTTTTTAAACCTGGACACACAGATAACGAATTAATTACTTATTTTCAAAATAATGAAAACGCTAAAAACTATCTCAAAGCTTTGGCACAGGATTTAAGCCAAAATATAAATTATGTTTCGGATCAATGGATAAGTTACAGAGAAGATTTCATCAATGATTTTGAGGTTACACCATCAAATTTATCTACCAATTCACAAGGTAGTTCTATTAGTAATATTATAAATGCACTTTGTTTGCACTACGAATTTTATGTTAGAAGAGGTAAAGTAGGTCTTCCACTTGGGGTATTTAATGGGTTTTCACAACTAGAACTTCCAGAACTTGTCGAATGTTATTATTCAGGAAAATCAACTCAAAACTTGGTCAGATCCGTAAATTCTTTAAGAAAGTATGTTTCAGGATCAAGTTATTTAAATAACGACAATGGTCTAGGATTAGACGACTACATGGACTTTGTTAATGCACAGCAAAATAGTCAGCAGTTATCAACAGTAATAGACAATCAATTTCTAACTATACTAGACGAGTTAAATAATATAAATGGTTCTCTTGGCGATGAAATAATCAATAATAAGACACAGATAACCCAAACTTATCAAGAATTACAACAACTAGTTCCATATATCAAAGTTGATCTGACATCTGCATTAGGTGTTTTAATTACCTATCAAGACAATGACGGGGATTAATAACTGGATAACCCATTTAACTAAAAATAACGTTAGCATTTTTCCACTCGTAGTATTTCGAATTATATTCGGAATTTTGATGTTTTTCAGTACTTTAAGATTTATCTTAAAAGGCTGGGTGCATGATCTTTATGAAGTACCTACTTACTTTTTTACCTACTATGGATTTGATTGGGTGAGTCCCTTACCTGCCCCATTTATGTATGTACTTTTCATTCTTCTTTTAATTGCTTGTATTTTTATAATATTTGGATTATTCTACAGAACAAATACTGTATTATTTTTTTTAATATTTACTTACGTAGAACTAATTGACAAAACCAATTATCTCAATCATTACTATTTCATCTCTTTAATTAGTCTGCTACTAATTTTATTACCAGCTAATAGCTATTTTTCTCTAGATACCTACTTTGGTATTTGTAAAAGAAAAAAAACCATAAAAGCTTGGCAAATAAATATACTTAAACTTCAAATTGGTTTGGTGTATTTCTTTGCTGGAATTTCTAAACTAAATTACCACTGGCTTATTGAAGGACAACCTCTAATAAATTGGCTAAAACACCAGTCAGATTTTCCAATAATTGGAAAATTATTACTTTATGATTTTACAGCCTATTTATTTAGTTGGACAAGTGCAATATTTGACATTTTAATATTCTTTTTACTTATTAATAAAAGAAGCAGATTGATTAGCTACTTTGTAGCTTTTCTCTTTCATATTATGACTGCTATTATGTTTCCTATTGGTGTTTTCCCATATGTAATGATTGCAAGTACATTAATATTCTTTAACGATAATTTTCACAAGAAAATAATAGGTTTTATTTCTAAATATAGTTTACTAAAAAGCAATAATTTTTTTGAAGAAAAAACAAATTATCAAACTAAAACTAACAGTATACTAAAAGTTTTTTTAATTGGATTCTTCACCCTTCAAATCTTTATTCCTTTAAGATTTTTACTTTATCCAGGGAAATTATTTTGGACCGAACAAGGCTACAGATTTAGCTGGAGAGTAATGCTCATAGAGAAAGCTGGTTATTCTCAATTTTATATTCACGAACCAAAAATGGATAGAAAAATGCTAATTCAAAATAGAGATTTTTTAACACCGCAACAAGAAAAAATGATGTCTACTCAACCCGATATGATTCTACAATATGCCCATTATCTTTCTAAGACTTTTAAAGATTCTTCCCTAGTAGAATCCAACGGAGAAATAATAAAAATGGGGGGGATTCCAAAAATAACAGCAGATATTACAGTGAGTCTATTTAATAAAGGTAGTAGAAAGTTTATAGATTCAGAAAAGAATCTTTCTGTAATAAAAAGAGGATTTAGCAATAAAGAATGGATACTTGATTATGAAGATTAAATTGCTTGTATTACTACTATTTTTATCTTTTCAAAACTTTTCCCAAAAAGGGAAAATATCTGGATATGTCACCCATTCAAATAACGACCCGCTTGCATTTACCACAGTATATTTAGAAAAAATAAACAAAGTTTTTTACACCAATAATCTCGGGTTTTTCACCATTCCAAAACTAAATTATGGAAAATATGTAATTAGTTATTATTTAACTGGTTTTACAAAAAAAAGCGACACTATAACTTTAGATCAACCCTATCTAAATTTATCGAAAGTTATTCTTGAAGAATTAAGTTATGATTTAGAAGAATATGAAATAAAACAAGAAGAAGAATTCAACATAAGAAAATTACGAGCTATTGAAGGAGTAATGGTTACTCAAGGTAAAAAAACTGAAGCAATTTCTTTAGAGTCATTAGATGCTAATAAAGCTACCAACCAAAGTAGACAGATTTACTCCAAAATACCAGGAATAAATATTTGGGAGAGCGACGGAGCCGGAATCCAATTAGGATTGGGTGGAAGAGGTTTAAATCCTAGTAGAAATTCTAATTACAACACTAGACAAAATGGATACGATATTAGCGCTGATGCTTTAGGATATCCCGAAAGTTATTATAGCCCACCTTCAGAAGCAATTCAAGAAATTCAATTAATAAGAGGTGCTGCTTCTTTACAATTTGGTCCTCAATTTGGTGGTTTGATAAATTTTAAATTAAAAGAAGGCAATTCGGATAAAAAATTAGAATCTATTATAAGACATACGGTTGGTTCCTACAAATTGAATAATTCTTTTGTTAGTCTTGGTGGAACGAACAAAAAGTTTAAATACTATGCTTTTATAAATCTCAAATCTGGAGATGATTGGCGAGCAAATTCTAATTTTGATTTAAAAAATGGATATATACATTTTACTTATTCTCCAAATAAAAAAACAAATCTAAATTTTGATTTCACTAAAATGGATTATCTAGCACAACAACCTGGGGGTCTAACAGACCAACAATTTGGAAATAATCCAGACACCTCTTTTAGGGAAAGAAATTGGTTTAAAGTAGATTGGAATTTAGCAGCATTTCAATTAGATTACGAGTTTAGTTCTAGGACAAGACTAAATTCTAGAACCTTTGGTTTGATTGCATCTAGAGAGTCTTTGGGGTATCTAGATCAAATAAACAGAATTGACCCTCTTCTAGAAAGAAATTTGATATCTGGAAAATTTAAAAATATAGGTAACGAAACACGCCTAATTCATTTATATGATGTTAATAATTTACCCTGGGCATTTTTAATTGGAGCTAGATTGTATCGAGGTTTTAGTCAAGGAATTCAAGGAAAGGCAAATAAGGGTTATGGGCCAGATTTTTACTTTGTTAATAATATGAATAATATTTCTTCAGATTTCATAGAAAGTAATTATAATTTCCCAAGTTTTAATTTCTCTTTATTTGCTGAACATATTTTCAACATTTCAAATAGATTAAGTATAACTCCGGGAATAAGATATGAGAATATAAATACTTCTGCCAATGGAGCTTATAGAATTAATTACCCTGATCTAGCTGGTAATATTGTATTTGATACTGTTATAAATGTTGATGATCAAAACAATAGAGACTTACTACTTACTGGAATTGGATTAAATTTTAAATTAACGGAAGAAATTGAAGTTTACTCTAACATTTCACAAAATTATCGAAGTGTAAACTTCACAGATATGCAAATAAGGAATCCTAATTTTAGAATTGATCCTGTGCTTAAAGATGAAGTAGGATACAACAGCGATTTAGGAATTAGAGGAAAAATAAAAGACATTCTTTATTTCGATGCATCCTTATTCTATTTATTTTACAATAATAGGATTGGAAACACCATTCTAATTGACAGTAATCTATTTAATACTTACCAGTATAGAACCAATATCTCTGAATCTAGAACATATGGATTTGAATCGGTCTTAGAATGTGATTGGTGGAAAATTTTTTCTAAAAAGAAAAATTATAAATGGACAACATTTTTAAATATTGCATATAATAATGCAGAATATATAAGCTCTGACATATCTGCATTTTTTGAAAAAAAGGTAGAAATGGTTCCACCGTTGATATTTAGAACTGGAATGACTATTGGAGGAGACAATCTATCGGTTTCTTACCAATATAGCTACACAAAAGAACATTTTTCAGATGCAACCAATTCCGATTATCAGATAAATGCTGTCGTTGGACTCATTCCCTCCTACTCTGTTATGGACGTATCTTTAAAATACACCTTCAAAAAATTTCAATTAGAAACTGGCATAAATAATTTAACCAATCAATCCTATTTTACAAGACGAGCTGTGGCATATCCTGGACCAGGCATAATACCATCTATGCCTAGGAATTTTTACATTTGCTTACAAATCAAGCTTTAATTTTTGTTAATGGATTTATACGATTTTTCATTTATAATCTCAACTCTATGGGTTGGTCCTTTTTGGATGGCAATGCTCTTAAACCCTAAGAAAGAAAAAACAAAAAAACTTCTTGCCGGTCCATGGTTTTTTATGGGACCAATCATTCTTTGGTTTATAATCATGTGTTACAATCCTCAAGGTTTAATTGATCTTTTCTCTGGCTCATCAAATTCAATGGGGTTTATAGAAGGACTGGGTGCTGGTCTTGCAACAAAGGCTGGAATTACTGCAACTTGGGCCCATATGGTTGCAGGTGATATTTTTGTGACTAGATGGATATGGAAAAAATGTTTAGAAACTAATTCGCCTAACTGGATTACAAGATTATCTATATTTTTTGGAGTAATGCTTATGCCATTGGGACTTGGAATTTTCGCTATTAGCAACTTATTGAAAAAGTGAGTTTAAGAATCACAATATTCTTGATAATAAATTTTACTGCTCTAGCATTCGGCGGTCTATTCACTTCGAAAGGAGTTCCGTCTGAATGGTATTTAGCCCTTTTAAAAGCACCCTGGACACCTCGAGGATGGGTATTTGGTTTTGCTTGGAGTATAATTATGATTTGTTATGGATTTTATATGGGGATTTTATATAGTACTAATACTAAAAAAACAACTATAATTATTTTATATGTCTTACAACTCTTGCTAAATATTTCTTGGAACCCTGTCTTTTTTAAATTTCACTATGTAATTTTAGGTCTAATAGTAATAAGCATACTTACATTAACTGTAATTTTTAAGCTATTTTTCTTTTTTAAAGCAATTAGATTAAAATCATTTTTAATACTTCCATATATAATTTGGTTGGTAATAGCAACTTCTCTAAATGGTTATATTTTAATTTATAATTAATTGGTCTTTGATATATTTATTCCTTTGTTAACTTTATGTCAATCAAATATTAAGTTAAAATGAAAAACATAAAACATCTAGTACCTTTTTTATTACTTACCTTATTATTCTCCTGCACAAAAAGTGCTGGAACAGGTGGAAGAGCAACTATTAAAGGAAATATTGTGGTAGACAATATAAATATTCTAGGAAATATTGTAGATAGCTATGATGCTCAAGATCATAAAGTATATATAATTTATGGACTACAAAACAATACCTATGATGATGATGTTAATACAAGTTATGATGGATCATTTGAGTTCAAATACCTAAATAAAGGTAATTATGAAATATTTGTATATAGTGATTGTGTAGATTGCCCCAAAGGACAAGACAGCTTAATAACAAAAACTATTACCATATCAGATTCTGAACAAATTATTGAAATGGATACAATAAGAATAGCTAATTTCATTTAATGAAGGCTATTGGTATTTTTCTATTATTAATTTCTTCTTGTTTTGTTTTTTCTCAGGACATGAGTCAAGATTTTGGAACTTGGACCAAAATTAAGTCTGATTTTAAAATCAATAAGAAAACATCATTCACCAACAAGACTGAACTTAGAACATTAGATAATTCGTCACAAATATCACAGTTTTATACACAATTTTCATTCAATAAAAAATTGAATAAAAAATTATCTACTAGTTTTGCAATGAGATTAAGATTATTAAATAAAGAGTATTCTTACCTTTTAGCCAATAGGTTTCACAACGATTTAACCTTTAGACATAAAATTTCTGATTTGTCTCTCTATTTCAGACTTAGAACACAAATAAACTTTAATCTCAATAATAGTAATGAATTTTACGAAAGGACTAGACTAAAATTAAAATATAAAATAAATAAAAAAATTGCTTTTTATACCTATCAAGAATTGTACTTCTTATTGAGCCCTTCGGAAAGATATTTCTATGACAAAACTAGATTTGGAATTGGAATTCAATACGAATTAAACAAAAAAACAGATTTAGAAATTAAGTACTTGAAAATAAATGATATTAATGTAGAAAACCCAAGCTCATTAAACGTTTTAGGAGCTACAGTAACAATAAAGTTCTAAGACTTTAATTTAGTTTGATATTTACATCAATTGAATTTGTGGAAATACAACAATTTAGAACTCTTAAAACTATTTCATTAATAAATAATTATTTTTATGCTTTTATTTTCTGGCTTAGAATAAGTTTTTAAAGTTCTTATATAATCTTTTTCACCTTTTACATACATAGGAATAAAACTATCTACTCTCTCTGTTAACTTGTTATTGACATGTAACTGACTAGATATCTTATTTAATTGATTCTTCTTGAGTTCTTCCTTATTTTTTAAAGCTTTTAGAAACTTATTCTTTACTTTATCTAAATCACTCATCATTCCTTTTACTGTTCCATTTACAGAGGGTTCAAGAGTTGTTTCTATTCCATTTGCTTTGGCTAATAAATTTTGAGACAATTTTTCGAGCAATTCATTTTCAATTTTGAAATCAAGAGTTTCGTTATTTGAGCTAAGTACATAATTTTTAATTAAAGTATCTGGTTTTTTTGCCAAATCATTGTCACTGAAACCTAAGTTTTTCCATTGTTTGTAGCTCTTTTCAGACATCCAATTAAAATGATCTCTTAAAATAAGAATGGGAAAATTAATATCTACTTGATCAAATGATTTTTTTAACTGAGACCAATAAACCAACTCTGAAGGACCTCCAACGTAAACTAAATTGGGAAGTAATAACTCTTGGTAAAGAGGACGCATTAAAACATTTGGGCTAAATTTTTCTGGGGAGTTATTTAATAGATTCAAAATCTCTTTTAAATTAAGATTAATATCTCCAATTTTGAAAACATTATCTTCAAAAATTATTCGATGTCTTTTTTCATCCTCTAAGAAAAATAAATTAAGGACTCTTGGATTGATTTTAGGTTCATAGCCTAAAGAACGAAGCTTACTATTGGTGTTTTCAACAGAATTATAAATAAACTGGTCTTCTAATTCATTTTTAAAAATGGGAAGAAATAACTTTTTTAACTTTACATCATCTGCATCTATAACAATTAAATTTTCTTTTTCAAAAACCTTAGAAATCCAATATCTAGTAGCATTAGCCCAGTTTTGTTGACTCAAAGCTGCTGAGAAAATAGATTCTAAGTTTTTAAATCTAAAATCGTTTTTAAATAAATCTTTTAAAGATTCCAAAATTGGTGTAAATATTTCAGGATTTAATTTACCAACACCCATCCCATCTTCTTTACTTACAGAAAGATTTTTATTAAAAATATTTATGGAGCTAATTTCTTGAAAATCATGGTCTTCAGAAGCCATCCAAAATAGCGGAATAAAATCAAAATCTTTAAACTTCAATTTTAAATTTTCTACTATTTTAAGAACCGAAATAATTTTATGAATAAAGTACTGTGGCCCTCCAAAAACACAAAGTTGATGACCAGTAGTAATAGTAAAAACACCTTTGTTTTTAATATCTTTTAGATTTTCTGGTATTATTAAACCTGTCTTAGAATATTGAGAACTTATAACTTGATATAATACTTCTCTATTTTCAATATTAAGATCTCTTTTCTCAAAAAAATCACGATCTATGTGACTTAAGTCTGTTCCATTATGAAATGAACTCAAATTAGAGTCTTTTTTAAAAAGATCCATTAAAATTGGATTCTTATAAAATGAATTGAAAAGAGGAATCTCTATCATTAAACAAAATTTAGAAGAAATTTAACAATACATTACTATTTCTTTATCCCGAAGCTAAAAAAAATATGAATGAAAATATTAAATTAGAAAATATTATAGGAATATGAAACGTGTTCAATCTTTGAAAAATACTTTGGGACCAGGAATTTTATTTGCCAGTACTGCAATTGGAGTGTCTCATTTGGTTCAAAGCACCAAAGCTGGAGCAATGTTTGGATTTGGAATGTTATGGGCTGTTATAGCAGCTAACGTATTAAAATACCCATTCTTCGAGTTTGGTTCAAGATACGCAAATGCTACAGGTACAAGTATTATTGAAGGATACCAAAAACTTAGCAAATGGGCATTATGGATCTATTTTATAATAACTATTTCCTCCATGTTTTTTGTATGTGCTGCAGTAGGAAAAGTGACAACAGGATTTTTGGAGAACTTATTTCATTTAGATAAAATAGGTCTTAATAGTAGCGCTTCGAGTATTTTAGTTTTTGTTATTTGCGGAGGTATTTTGATTATCGGAAAATTTAAAATACTAGACAAACTGATTAAATTAATTGGGATAGTTCTTCTACTATCTACTCTTACTGCCTTTGTGCTTTGTCTTTTTCATGGACCTATTAATAAAAGTATAAATTTAATAAGTGAACAATCCATAAGTAGAGATGCTTGGTTTTTTTTAATTCCTTTAATGGGTTGGATGCCAACTGCTGTTGATTTGAGTTCATGGAATAGCTTATGGACCGTAGAAAAAATTAAAAGTTCTAACTACCATCCTGCATTAAGAGAAACACTTTTTGAATTTAATTTTGGTTATATAATTTCTGGTATTCTTTCTATTTGTTTTGTTACTCTTGGGGCATTTTTAATATATGGAACTTCTGAAATAATTGAAAAGTCTAGTGACTTGTTTGCCCATCAAATAGTAAATCTATACACAAAGATATTTGGAGGTTGGAGTTATTTAATTATTGCATCTAGTACTTTTTCAATCATGTTTGGAACCTGTATTGCTGTATTTGATGGATATGGTAGAGTACTTAATAAAACAACAGATCTTCTTTTTCCAAATCACAAAAAAGCAAAAAATAAATATAGTATATGTATTCTAATTTTAATTATTGGAACCTTCTTGATAACCTATCAATTTGATAAATCTGGTGATTTTGGAATTCTAGTAAATTTTGCAACCTCCATCTCTTTTCTAATTGCCCCTATAATTGCAATTTTTAATTATTTAGTAGTAAATAGGTATTTAGATAATAAATTTGTTCCTCCCAAATGGTTAAACTATTTATCTATAATTGGAGTTTTATATTTAATCCTATTTTCAATTTTGTACCTTTTTAAAAATTATCTGTTTACATGAAATATTTATTTAACTGTTTTTTACTCACAGTAATTTCATTCTCTAGCATATTTGCACAAAAATTAACTACATCTTCCACTTATCTAAAACGTACAGTTAATTTGAATGAAAATATAGACCATTGGAAAGCAAATGTTCAATCCATGCAAATGACAAGTCCTGGAGGTAGCTCTTACAACGATTTTTTAATAACCCAAAAAAAAATTCAAACCCAAAAATATCCTAGAAAAAAAATATTAAAATCTTTTAGAAAATCTCCAAGTATTCCAACTTTTAATATTGAAAATGGATTTGAGGGGAATTTGTACAATAATAAAGTTCCCAATGACAATACCTTGGCTATTTCCAACGATGGGATTATTCTAGCTGGGATTAACTCTTCGTATATAATTTACGATACAAATAATGACTCCTTACTTTTAAGTAGTACCTTGAATTCAATGACTTTAGATTTTTTGAATTTAAGATTTGTTAAAAAATACGATCCAAAGTTTATTTATGACCACAAAGAAGATAGATTTATCGTAGTATTTCTTGTTGGAAACAAGCCACTTAATAGTCATGTTTGTGTAGCTTTCTCCAGTTCTAATAATCCTATGGACGATTGGAATGTATATATGTTAGAAGGCGATGCTTTATCCACAGGACATTGGACAGACTATCCTGCTATTTCAATTACCGAAGATGATCTATTTATAACAGGAAATTTATTGTTAGATGGAGTTAGTTGGCAACTTGGTTTTAACCAATCTATTATTTGGCAAATTGATAAGGAAAATGGATATTCAGGAGCTGATTCTCTTTCCTTCAACCTGTGGTCTGATATAAAAGATGACTCAATAAATATAAGAAATATTCACCCAGTAAGGGGTGCAAGAGAACTGCAAGATAAAAATCAATATTTATTAAGTAATAAAAACTTTTCTTTGGAGAGTGATAGTTTGTACCTAATTAAAATTGAGAATAGCCAAAAATCTTTAAACTCTGAATTATCTATTCAAAGAATTACTTTAGATGACCATTACTTTTTAAGTCCCAATGGAAAACAATACAATGGAAAGGAATTGGCTACTAATGATTCTAGAGTTTTAGGTGGGATTATTGATAAAGAGTGGATTCAATTTGTGCAACACTCTATGGATACAAATTATGGAACAGCTGGGATTTATCATGGAATTATTTACAATTACGATACTAACCCTTATGTAGAATCAAAAATTATTTCAGATTCAATTATAGATTTTGGATATCCAAATATTGCCTCTACAGGTATAAATCCTAACGAAAAAGAATGCGTAATAGGCTTTAATTATACCTCTATTAGCGATACCAATGGTGTATCGTGTGTCTATATGAACAATGATGAAATCTACAGCAACTTTACCAAGCTTCATAGAGGAAAAAGAGCGATTGACAGACTTAATGGAAATATAGACAGATGGGGTGACTACAGTGGAATTCAAAGAAAATACGATGATCCATGCAGGACTTGGATTTCTGGTATGTTTGGAAAAATTGGTAGCAATGGTAGCTGGATAAGTAGTATTTCTACTTCAGATACATGTAGAGAACCACTCCCGCATTTATTTTTAGAACCAGCTTATAATCAAGGTGTTTTATTTCCAAATCCAAGCAAAGACTTTGTTAATTATGATTTTAATATTGAAGAAGATTTAGATTTAAAAATTTCTATTTTTAGTATTGAAGGTAAATTAGTAACTGTTCTTTATAACGATTTAGTAAGTAGTGGACCTAATAGACTTAGCTTCGACATTACCAATCTTGGGGTTGGAAGTTATCTTTTAGTAATAGAAAATAATGACAATAGGTTATTCACTAAAAAACTAATTAAAAACTAAATTAATTGGTCTCAGTATCCCATATGAATTGGCTAATTACCCCTCCATTTTTGAAATAACTCACACCATATTTTGATTTCACTTTTTTATATTCAGAACCTTTATTTCCACTCACCACAATTCTAACGATAGTTAGCTCTGTAACATTTCCGTTAGAATCTTTTCGCTCGTAAATTTTCTCTGTAATTCCCTGAGGAAACTGTTGTGCTAACTTTTGAGTATTAATGGAAGAAGCTTTTTTAACCGAAATTCCCTTAGAATTTTCAAGAAATTGAGCTGTTAAATAATCTGAATTAAGGTCAGATTTA
>Ga0233444_10004277_pt1 | contig 13708 bp, 15 predicted proteins | sample SI_124_October20_6_FD_182792 | JGI IMG/M metagenome (GOLD analysis project Ga0233444, IMG submission 182792) | Seawater microbial communities from Saanich Inlet, British Columbia, Canada - SI_124_October2016_10_MG | ecosystem: Environmental > Aquatic > Marine > Inlet | place: Canada: British...
TAATTGTATTAATAAATTTTTTTAGCCAATTTTTTTTATATTCATATTTTTCAGAGTCCACTGGATTGCCATTTGGCACATATATATTTATTAGTTCAATTTTTTTATCATTCATTGAAATTTCGCCAGTTATTATTCTTGCTTGCTTCAAATCATCTATCATAAAAGCAGTATTAATATTACTTATTTTTAATTTTGAAATAATTGCAACACCGTTATAACTTTTTTGACCAAAAACATATGATTCATAACCAGCTTTCTTAAATACATCTTTAGGAAAAGTCTCTTCTTGAGTTTTAATTTCTTGTAAAAGCAGTATGTCTGGCTTGGAATCTTTTATATAATAGAGGATATTTTCAATTCGAGCCCTAACAGAATTAACGTTCCAAGAAATAATTTTCATCAAATGGAAAATGATAAACCGCAACCACAAGAAGCAGTTGCTTTAGGATTATCAATTACAAACGACTCTCCAATCATCTCTTTTTTAAAATCAACAATCGATCCTGAAATAATATCTAAAGATGTTTTGTCTATAACTGCATTATTGAAGAGCACGTCATCTTTATTCACATTTTTATCAAAACCAAAACTATATTTAAAGCCAGAACACCCACCACCTTGAACTGTGATTCTGAAATATTTACCTTCACCTAATTGAGTAATTTTATTAATTTGAACCAGAGCTTCTTTAGTAAAATCTAATTTTTTTTTCATAATTACAATACAACTAGTATATAATCTATATAGTTAGCATGCAAAAAAAATCAATTATCAAATTATCAAAATTAGCAGTTCCCTTCAAATCTAAGGGAAGATTTTATAAAGAAAATAAAACAGCTTTAAGAAGTGATTTTCAAAGAGATAGAGATAGAATTATTCACTCTACAGCCTTCAGAAGGCTTAAACATAAAACACAAGTCTTTGTTAATACTTCTGGCGATCATTTTAGAACTAGAATAACTCATTCTTTAGAAGTTTCACAAATCGCAAGAACGCTTTCGAAATTTTTTAATTTAAATGAAGATTTATCAGAAACACTAAGTTTAGCCCATGATCTAGGACACACTCCTTTTGGACACGCTGGTGAAGAGGCACTTAACAGTTGTATGAATAAATACGGTGGTTTTGATCATAACATTCAAACTTTAAGGATCGTTACTATATTAGAAAATAGATATTATAATTTCAGTGGTCTTAATTTAACTATTGAAACGCTTGATGGTTTAATAAAACATAATGGCCCAATTAAAGATTTAAGTAGATTTAATAAAATTCTTGGAAAAAATTTTTTTAAAAATGAAATTAATTTTTTAAATAATACTTCTCTTGAAGCGCAAATAGCATCAATATCTGACGATATTGCATATAATAGTCATGATCTTGAAGATGGACTTAAATCTAGTTTATTCAAATTAAAAGATTTATATAATATTCCAATTCTTAATAAAATAATATTGAAACATAATAAAAGATTAAAAAAATATTCGATTGATTTAGTGGTAAGACAAATCATTAGAGAAATCATCAACGAAATGGTTAGTGACATCATTAAAAATACTGAAAAAAATATCAAATTAAATAATATCAAAAATCTTAAAGATGTATACAACTCAAAAAAACAAATAGTATGCTTTTCAAAAAATATGAAAAATTTTGATTCGGAAATAAAAAGTTTTTTAAAGAAAAAAATGTACTTTCATAAAACAGTAAATACAAAAACTAACTACGGTAAAATGATAATAAAAAAATTATTTTTATTTATTAAAAAGAATCCAAAAAAATATATTAATATTAAGAAATATAAAAATTCTGGTTTAGAAAGAATAATTTGCGATTATATTGCTGGAATGACAGATAGATATGCAATAAATTTATATAAGAAAATTAAATGAATATATTTGAATTTTATTTATCAGAAATCAATAAACTTATTTTAGACCATAAAAATGATTTAAAATTAAAAAATCTTGAGAGTCTCAAAAGTGTTAACTTGGAAGTTCCACCTGACCAATTTAATAGCGATTTATCTTGTAACATTTCACTAGTTCTTGGAAAATCAAATAATTTAAATCCAAAGGATCTTGCAATTCAATTAAAAGTTTTATTCAAGAATAATATTGAAAATTTTTCTGAAATTGAAATTGCTGGGCCTGGTTTTTTAAATATAAAATTATCTAAATCTGCATTAATTAAAAATATAAATTTTATTCTAAAGAGTAATGAAATTTATGGTTCAAATAAGTCAAATGACTCATATAATATTGAATTCGTTTCAGCCAATCCAACTGGACCGATGCATGTTGGGCATTGCAGAGGAGCTATATACGGAGATGTATTGGCTAATCTTCTTAAATTTAATGGAAATAAAGTTACTAAAGAATACTATATTAACGATTACGGAAATCAAATTAACAACTTTGTAGAGTCTGTTTTTTTAAGAATAAAAGAAATAAAATATGCTGAAAAATTTCCTACTAAAGATAATCTTTATCCCGGTCTATATATTAAAGATATTGCTAAAAAAATCTTAGATAAATGTAAAAAAATAAATTTTAAGGACTTAGAGAAGAATTTTGAATTTCTTAAAGAAAAATCTCTTAATGAGTCAATGGAATTAATTAAAAGTGATTTAAAATTACTGGGTATATCACACGATAATTTTTTTTCAGAAAATGATCTTGTTAAAAAGGATATGGTTGATAAAGCTGTAAAATCACTTAGTGATAAAAAATTTGTAGAAGAGGGATTTTTAGAACCTCCAAAAGGTGAAGTTAATAAAAATTGGGAAAGAAAAAAAAGATTGATATTTAAATCAACATTGTTTGGTGATGACACAGATAGAGCTTTACAGAAAAATGATGGCACCTGGACTTACTTTGCAAATGATGTTGCCTATCACATGGATAAAGTTAATAGAAATTACAATAAATTAATTAATGTTTTAGGTGCTGATCACACAGGTTATATCAAAAGAATAACAGCGGCAGTATCAGCTTTGTCTAACAACGAAGTTAAGTTGAATTGTAAAGTATGCCAATTAGTTAAACTTTATAAAAGTGGGCAACCCTATAAAATGTCAAAAAGAGCAGGTGAATTTATTTCTGCGCAAGACCTTTTAAATGAGGTAGATAAAGACTCGATAAGATTCATGATGCTGAATAGAAGTAATGACGTAGAATTAGATTTTGATTTTGACAAAGTAAAAGAAAAAACAAAAGATAATCCAGTTTTTTACGTACAATACGCTTATGCAAGAATTAATTCCTTGCATAGAGCTTTAAATATCAAAGTAAATACGAAAATCCAATTAAATGAAGACAACTTTGATTTTAATAAAAATGAAGAAAAAATAATAAGAAAAATATTCGAATGGCCTAAAATAATTGAGTCCGCTTCAAAAAAATTTGAAGTTCATAAAATTCCCTTTTATTTATATGATTTATCAACTTTATTTCACTCATATTGGAGCAAAGGAAATGAAGATGAGAAATATAAATTTATTGAAAAAGAAAGAATTAAAAGAATTGAAATTTTAGTAATTTTTAATCTTGTATCTATTGTTATTCAAAATGGGATGAAAATTCTTGGTGTTTCTTTACCAAAAAAAATGTAATGCATAAATTTCTTAATCTATTATTTGCAGTATTGATATTAATTTTTTTTCTAAATACGTACAAATATTATATGTCAAAAAATAATTTAAAAGCTAAAGAATTTGTTAGATATAATATTGATGAGATTATAAAAAAAAAAATATCTGAACTGCCAATTTTATTGAATGATACTAATAATGTAATTGAATTTAATAATTCTATACACGGCGAAAGTAACAATGATAAACCAAGAAGTTTTTGGAAACTTTTAAAATCTAAATGAAAAAAAAAGCAATTATTGTTAGTATTAAAGGTTTAAAATTGACTAATAAAGAAAAAAAATTATTATCAAAAGAATATCCATGGGGTTTAATTTTATTTAAAAGAAACATAAAAACACTTTTTCAGATTAAGTTATTAATTAAAGATATTAGAAAATATGCCAAAGACAAAAATTTTCCAATATTAATTGATGAAGAAGGTTCAACAGTATCAAGACTAGGAAATATAATAAATCACGATATTTCTGCTAATTATTTTGGAAAATTATTTTCTGTTAATCAAAAATTAGGTATTCAAATCTACAAAAAATACCTTAATTCTCTGTGCAATAATTTAAAAAATATTGGAATAAATGTTAACACTATTCCAGTTCTTGATGTTTTAAGAAGTAATACAAATAAAGTCATAGGTAATAGAAGTTTTTCTAAAAAAAAAGAAATTGTGAAAAAATTAGGTAAAATTACTATAGATGTATGCCGCCGTAACAAAGTTATAAATGTTATTAAACATATTCCAGGACATGGACCCGCTGTGTCAGATAGTCATTATAAAATGCCCAAAGTCAATTTGAGTTATAATGAACTAATAACTACTGATTGTTATCCCTTTAAATCTAATAAAGCTAAACTAGCAATGACAGCTCATATTCTCTATAAAAAAATTGATTTAAAAAATGTTGCAACTTTTTCTAAAAAAATTATTAAAGACATTATTAGAAGAAGAATTGGATTTAAAGGAATTATAATGTCAGATGATATATCTATGAAAGCTTTGAAATATGATTTAATTACAAATGCAAAAAAATCTTTAGAAGCTGGTTGTAATCTTGTTTTATATTGCTCAGGTAATATTCATGACAACTTAAAATTGATTAAAATGGTTCCTTATATTGATGAGTTTACATCAAAAAAAACATCAGAAATTTATAAAATTTTAAGGTAAAATTAATAATGGAATCAATTAATAAGAATGAAATATCTATAGATATTCCAAATTACAGTGGACCATTGGAAGTTCTTCTTGATCTAGCCAAAACACAAAAAGTAGACTTAACAGTAATTTCAATAACGCAATTAGCTGATCAATTCTTAGATTATATTAAAAAAAATAAAAATTTAAATTTGGAAACAGCTTCTGAATTTTTATTAATGGCTACTTGGCTAGCATATTTAAAATCTAAATTATTATTACCAGAAGATGATGATGATGATTTTAGAGCTTTAGAAGTTGCTACAAAATTAAAATTACAATTGAAAAAACTAGAGTTAATTAGAATTTTGTCAGATCAAATGTTGCAAAAAAAAAGACTTGGTGTTCATATTTTTTCAAGAGGTATGAAGGGCGGTATAAGATCTATTAATACTCCAATTTATGATGTTTCACTTTATGAACTATTAAAAGTATATTCCAGTATTCAAATGCAAAAGACCTTTAAGAATATTAGTATTCCAAAATTACCAGTTTTTACAACTGAAGAAGGAATACAACAAATTAAAAAAAACCTATATAAAATAACTGATTGGAAAAATGTAAGTGAGTTAATACCTAAATTTTATTTTAAAAATGAAATGAAAAAAACTGGAATGGCTGGAATTTTTGCCGCAAGCTTAGAACTTGCTAAAGAAGGAATAGTTGAAGTTTCGCAAAAAAAAATGTTTGATAAATTAATGATTAAAAAATCTTAAAATGTCTAAAAAAAAAAATAACATAATAAATTTTCCTTCTGCACCTTCTATATTAGAAAGACAAGTTGAAGCTATTTTATTTGCAGCTGCAGAACCACTTGATGTTGAGACTATTGAAAAAAGAGTTAAAACTAATACAAATATTAAAAAAATTTTAGAAAATATTAAAAAAGTATATCAAAATCGCGGCATTAATTTAGTTTGTATTAAAGATAAATGGTCATTTAGAACATCAGAGGATTTGGCTAAATTAATGTCATTACAAAAATCTACTCAAAAAAAATTATCTAGAGCTACAATAGAAACATTGGCAATCATTGTTTATCATCAACCTGTAACAAGATCAGAAATTGAAGAAATAAGGGGTGTCGCATTTGCTTCAAATACATTAGAAATTTTATTTGAATTAAATTGGGTCAAACCTGCTGGAAGAAAAGATGTACCAGGTAAGCCTATACAATACGCAACTACAGAGAATTTTTTAGATCACTTTAATGTTCAAAAATTATCTGATTTACCAACTATTGAAGAACTAGGTTCAACAGGACTTATAGATACAACGGCTATAGATAAATCCATTTTTGGCACAGGAAAATTTTTTAAAGAGCAATCAATTAATGAAAAACAAAACAATATATATGAGGATATAGATGATGCTATTAATAAGGCTCCAGAAGAAGAGAAATAAACATTTATTTAAGTTAAATAATTGTATATAAAATAAACAATGGGAAATATTGGTTGGACAGGCATCATCATTATAGCGATCTTAGTTGTAATTCTTTTTGGTAAAGGCAAAATATCTAGCATCATGGGAGATTTGGCTAAGGGCATCAAAAGCTTTAAAAAGGGTATGTCTGATGATAATTCAGAAAATGATAAATCCAATAATAATTCAGACAACTCAAATTCTGAAAATAAATAATCTAAAATGCCTCAAATTGGTTGGTTAGAGATTTTAGCAATAGTAATAATTGCAATTTTATTTTTAGGTCCAAAAGAATTTCCAGTAGCTTTAAAAAAAATTGGCTCATATTTTGGTAAATTAAAAAATACACTTAGTAATTTTCAGAGAGAAGTTTCATCTGTCGCAAATCAAATTGATATTGAAAAAGATGTAAAAAATAATCCAACTAAAAAAAAAGAAAATAATGACGAAGATGAGTGAAAATAATTCTTTTACAAGTCATTTTATTGAACTTCGATCAAGATTAATAAAAACAATAATATTCATTTTAATTATATTTATAGGTGCTTATACTTTTGCTGAACAAATTTATTCTTTTTTAGTAAATCCATATGCAAACGCAGTAAAAGATGATCCAACTTCTAGAAGATTAATCTTTACAGCTTTACATGAAACTTTTATTACATATTTAAAAGTAGCTTTTTTTTCTGCAATCTTTTTAGGAAGTCCAATTTTATTAATTCAAATTTATAAATTTATAGCACCAGGTTTGTACAAGAATGAAAAGAAAGCTTTGTTACCATATTTAATTTCTACACCTATTCTTTTTTTGTTAGGAGGATTTTTAGTTTATTATTTAGTTATGCCACTTGCCATAAAGTTTTTTTTATCATTTGAGACAATGGGCTCTAACTCAACCTTACCAATTCAGCTTGAGGCAAAAGTTAACGAATATCTTTCATTAATAATGAGACTAATTCTTGCTTTTGGAATTAGTTTTCAATTACCAATTTTATTAAATCTTCTAGCAAGAATTGGCATAGTTAATTCAAATTATTTAAAGAAAAGAAGAAGATACGTAATCGTAATAATATTTACTGTTGCAGCTATTTTAACACCACCTGATCCAATTACTCAAGTTGGACTAGCAATACCTTTGTTATTACTTTATGAGTTGTCTATAGTAACTGTAAGATTCACAGAAAAAAAAAATAAAGAAAACTTAACAGATGCATAATATTAAAGACTTAAGAAATAATTTAAGTATTTATAAAAAAAAACTAAAAGATAGAAATATAGAATTTGATGTAGATTTATTTAATAAGTTAGATCAAACAAATAGAAAACTTATTAATGATAAAGAAATACTCGAACAAGAAAAAAAATCTTTATCTAAATCTAAAGATAAGTTAAATTTTGAAAAATCAAAAAAAATATCCGAAGAAATTTCTGTTCTAGTAAAAAAACAAAATGAAAGCCAAAAAAATTTAAATAGTATTATTTTTTCAATTCCCAACATAGCACTTGATGATGTTCCTTTAGGTAAAGATGATAAATCAAACAAATTAATTAAGAAAGTTGGAAGCATTAAAGATTTTTCTTTTAAAGTAAAATCTCATATTGAAATTGGTTCAATAAAAAAAAATATTGACTTTGATACATCAATAAAATTATCTGGATCTAGATTTGTTGTATTAAAAGATAAATTTGCTCTTCTAGAAAGAGCTTTAATAAATTTCATGCTAGATACACATGTAAATGAATTTAAATATACTGAAATTTCCCCACCTCTAATTGTAAATGAAGATGTTATGTTTGGCACAGGTCAGCTACCTAAATTTGAGGAAGATCAATTTGAGATAAAATTTGATACTACAGATCAAAGAAAATTTTTGATACCTACTGCTGAAGTTGTGCTGACTAATTTAGTAAGAAAATCCACAATTGAAAGGGATGAATTACCACAAAGATTTGTTGCCTCAACTCCATGTTTTAGAAAAGAGGCTGGTAGTTACGGTAAAGATACAAAAGGAATGATTAGACAACATCAGTTTTATAAGGTTGAACTTGTTAGTATTGTCGAACCAACTAAATGTATCACTGAACTAGATCGTATGTTGGGTTGTGCTGAAAATATTTTAGAAAAACTTGAAATACCTTATCAAGTAATTTTACTATCTTCAGGCGATATGGGTTTTAGTGCGGAAAAAACTTATGATATTGAAGCCTGGATACCTTCTGAAAATAAATATAGAGAAATTTCAAGCTGCTCATCATGTGGATCATTTCAAGCCAGAAGAATGGCCGCTAAATATAAAACTAAGGATGGAAATGAATTTGTTGGAACATTGAATGGATCAGGATTAGCAGTTGGAAGGCTTATGATTGCGTTGCTTGAAAACAATCAAAATGAAGATGGATCTGTAAATATTCCCAATGTATTAAAAAAATACATCAATAATTTAGATAAAATATAAATAAAATTTACTTGTTTATATAAGTCTTTTCCTATAATTGTGTTTTGATGAGTGGACAAGGAATATCACAATTTATACCATTAATATTAATCTTTATTATTTTTTACTTTTTCTTAATTCGACCTCAACAAAAAAGAGTGAAAGATCATAAAAGCATGGTTGATAATTTAAAGAGGGGCGATGAAGTTATTACGTCTGGTGGAATAATAGGAATTGTTGAGCGTATTATGGAAGACGACCGTATTGAAGTTCTAATTGGAGAAAATACTAAAGTTCAGATAATTAGATCAACAATAACGAGTCTGCTTAAAAAAGAAGAAGTCAAAAAATAGTTCTTTTTTGTGTTAAATTTTTCTAAAATAAACACTCTTATAATTTATTTTATATTCTTTTTAATAGCATTATTTGCTTTTCTGAATTTCCAAAACAATGAAAATAAGCTCATTGATAAAAAAATTAATTTAGGGCTTGATTTACAAGGTGGATCATACTTGTTATTAGAAATAAATTCCGACACATTAGTACAAGAAAAAATACAAGATAAAGTAATTCCTTTAAAAAAATTACTAAAAGAAAATAATATAAAATATTCCGATTTTAAAATTAGCGATCAATCTCTATTTGTAAATATAAGCAATATTGATAAATTTGATTTATTATTTAATTCAAGAAAAGATAATCTAGTAAATCCTTATATTGATAATTATAGATCATTTGAATTAGTGTATGAAAAACTAACAAATTCTCAAATAGAAATTTCATTTTCAAGATTTGGCTTACTTACTATTAATAATTCGGCTCTTAAACAATCTATAGAAATAGTAAGACGTCGAATTGATGATGTTGGAACTAAGGAACCAACTATTCTTCAAAGAGGAGAAAAAAGAATTCTAATTGAATTACCAGGGTTAAAAGATCCTGAAAGAATTAAAGCTCTTTTAGGAAAAACTGCCCAATTAAATTTTAGATTAGTTACTGAAAATAGTGAATTTGGAGCTGAAAAATTAATTTCAGAAAGTGGTGAGAAATTAAATGTTAGTAAAAGAATAATAATGAGTGGTGAAAATTTAATAGATGCTCAACCAAATATTAATAATCAAAATAATGAGCCTACTGTTTCTTTTACGCTTGATAGGTTAGGTGCTCAAAAATTCGGAAGAGCTACTACTGATAATGTTGGTAAGAGATTAGCAATTGTTTTAGATGGAGAAATTGTAAGCGCTCCCTCTATTAATGAAGCCATTACTTCAGGAAGTGGAATGATATCTGGAAACTTTTCTTTTCAAGAAGCTACAGATCTTGCTTTACTTTTAAGATCTGGAGCCTTACCTACACCTTTATTGGTAGTCGAAGAAAGAACTGTCGGTCCTGATTTAGGTGAAGATTCGATTAAATCAGGCACAACATCATTGATAGTAGGTTTTATATTAGTAATTCTATTTATGTTTTATAAATATAAGATTTTTGGTTTAATTGCTAATACGGCATTGATAGCAAACTTATTGATGTTAATTGGAATTTTGACAATTATAGAAGCAACCTTAACATTGCCTGGTATAGCAGGAATTATTTTAACAGTTGGTATGGCCGTTGATGCCAATGTATTAATATTTGAAAGAATTAGGGAAGAACTTAAAACTGAGAAATCTATAATTCATGCTTTTGATACTGGTTATGCAAAAGCTAAAATTACAGTTCTAGACGCTAATATAACAACTTTAATTGCCGCTATTATATTATTTGCATTCGGTTCAGGACCAGTAAAAGGTTTTGCTATAACTTTGGGTATAGGAATTATAACAACTTTATTTACTGCTTATTTTTTAGCTCGTCACCTAACATCGTTAGTAGTTTTAAATATAAAAAATAAACAAATTAAAATATAATGGATAATAAATATAATTTTTCATCAAAATTTAAATTAGCAAAAATGTTTTCATTAGTTTTATTTCTAACAAGTATTTTATTTATATTTTTCAAAGGTTTAAATTATGGTATTGATTTCAAAGGAGGAACTTTAATTGAACTAAGGGCTACCAATACAGGCGCATCAGAAATCAGAACCGTGTTAAACAAAATGAATTTAGGTGATGTGAATGTGAAAAATTTTGGTACAGAAGGAGATTATTTAATAAAAGTCGAGCAAAAAGCAAATGATGGAAATAAAATAATCCCTCAAATTAAAGAAAATTTATCAAATAACTTAAATACTGAAATTAATTTTAGAAGAGTAGAGAACGTTGGACCTAAAGTAAGTTCAGAGCTATTGAAATCAGGAATAATAGCGATTTCTCTTTCTTTAGCAGCAATGCTTTTCTATATTTGGATTAGATTTGAATGGCAATTTAGTATTGGGTCTATAATTGCTTTATTCCACGATGTGGTAATTACCTTAGGTATTTTTTCATTTTTATCTTTAGAAATTAATCTTTCAATAATTGCAGCTGTTTTGACAATAGTAGGTTATTCGATGAATGATACAGTTGTGATTTATGATCGCATTAGAGAAAATTTAAATAAATATAATAAGTTAAATATAAGTGAAATTGCAGATTTATCTATAAACGATACTTTGGCAAGAACTATTATTACTTCTGTTACAACGTTACTTGCTCTTTTATCAATATTTATTTTGGGAGGAGAAATTTTAAAAGGTTTTTCTTTTGCGATGATTTTAGGAGTAGTTATTGGAACATACTCTTCTATTTTTGTAGCATCTCCAATTTTAAAATTTTTTAAAGTTACTTATAAAACACTTGAAAAAGAAGAGGAAAAAATAGTTCCTTAATTAATAAAGGTTTTGAGCTGCAACCATTGTAAGCAACATTGGTAGAGATAATAGAGTGTTAGTTCTTGAAAACAGCATTGCAGTTCTAGCTGATGCAGCTTTTATTTCAGAAGAACATTCAATCATACCAAGAGCTTTCTTTTGATTTGGCCAAATAACAAACCAAACATTGTAAGCCATAATTAAACCTAACCACATTCCAATTCCAATAGCAGTATTTTTACCATAAGAACCATCAAGACCTAGCGTCATTGCTTGATGTAAATATCCATTTAACCATGCAAGAATAAATCCTGATAAAACAGTAAATGCAGCAGCCCATCTAAAGTAAAAAAGTGCGGCAGGCGCAATAACTTTACCAATAGCTGGCTTTTGTTCATCTGGAATTTTTGACATATTTGGTATTTGGACAAAATTAAAATACCATAATAATCCGATCCACATTATAGCAACGATTACGTGAACGTATCTTGCTAACCAGCTCCAAAAAGTTCTGTCAAAAGCAAATCCATCTCCAGCGAAGTGTAATCCTAAAAATAATAGAATTGCTAAAGCTAATGAGTAATGAATTGTTCTTGATAATGATTGTAGAATCGATGCCATATATTTTTATAACATATTTTTGGGATTTAGGCAGTTTTTTTCATGGTAGTGGGACCTAAAAGTTCTTTAATAAAATTTCCTGTATAACTTTTTGCAACTTGAGATACTTTTTCTGGAGTGCCTTCAGCAATGATTTCACCACCATTTATTCCTCCCTCGGGACCCATATCAATAATATGATCAGCTGTCTTAATAACATCTAAATTATGCTCAATGACAACAACTGTATTACCTGTATTTGCAAAAGCTTGAAGAATTTCTAATAACTTTTTAATATCATGTGAATGTAATCCTGTAGTTGGTTCGTCTAAAATATATAAAGTTCTACCAGTAGGTCTTTTAGATAATTCTTTAGCTAATTTAATTCTCTGCGCTTCGCCACCAGACAATGTGGTCGCTTGCTGGCCTATTTTCATATACCCTAGCCCAACGTGTTTTAGAGTAATTAATTTTGATCTAATAGTTTGAATATTTTCAAAAAATTCACAACCTTGATCTACAGTCATATCAAGAACATCTGCAATATTTTTATTTTTAAATCTAATTTCTAATGTTTCTCTGTTATATCTAGCACCTTTACATGTGTCGCATGGGATAAATACATCTGGTAGAAAATGCATTTCATAAGTAATCACTCCATCACCTTCGCAAGTTTCACATCTACCTCCTTTCACATTAAAAGAATAACGGCCAACTTTGTAACCTCTTGCTTTTGACTCAGGTAAAGCAGCAAACCACTCTCTAATTGGTCCAAAAGCTCCTGTATAAGTCGCTGGGTTTGACCTAGGTGTTCTACCAATAGGTGATTGATCTATGTCAATAATTTTGTCAATTAACTCAGTTCCTTTAAATCCCGTGAATGCTTTAGGAACTTTTCGACTTTTGTTTTTGTTTAACATTAAGTTAAACGCATTATAAAGAGTATGTAAAATTAAAGTAGATTTACCACTACCAGATACACCAGTTACACATGTAAAAGTACCGACTGGGATTTTTAAATTAACTTTTTTTAAATTATTTCCTGTAGCACCACTAATTTCTATAAATCTTCCATTTTTTGCGATTCTGCGTTTTCTTGGAACAGGTATAAATTTTTTTCCAGATAAATAATTTCCTGTTATACTTTTTTCATTTTTAATAATTTCTTTTACATTTCCTTCTGCAATAATTTCCCCTCCATTCAAACCTGCTTCTGGTCCAATATCAATGATATGATCTGAATTTTCCATAGTTTCAATATCATGTTCAACTACTATTACAGTATTGCCTAAGTCTCTTAATTTTTTTAATGCTTTAATTAATTTTTTATTATCTCTTTGATGTAAACCAATAGAAGGTTCGTCTAAAACATATAAAACGCCAGTTAGGCCTGATCCTATTTGAGAAGCCAACCTAATTCTTTGTGCTTCACCTCCTGATAATGTACCTGACTCTCTTGAGAGAGTGAGGTAATTTAATCCAACATTTAAAAGAAAGTTTAATCTTTCATTAATTTCCTTCAAAATATGTTGTGCAATTTTATTTTCTCGCTCAGTAAATATTTTTTCTAAATTATCAAACCATTTTTGAGCGTCATCAATTGATTTTTT
>Ga0233444_10004278_pt1 | contig 13707 bp, 9 predicted proteins | sample SI_124_October20_6_FD_182792 | JGI IMG/M metagenome (GOLD analysis project Ga0233444, IMG submission 182792) | Seawater microbial communities from Saanich Inlet, British Columbia, Canada - SI_124_October2016_10_MG | ecosystem: Environmental > Aquatic > Marine > Inlet | place: Canada: British...
TGGTCAATTACACCTGAACCATCTGCTGGTTTGCTCTTCGATGAGTCAACCGGTGTTCTCAGCGGTACACCTACAGAGACAATGATCCGAAAACAGTACGAGATTACTGCAGCAAACGATGTGGGAAGCATGACCGTTTCTGTCAACATCACCGTTGAGGACTTGAACTACAACCTCGAGCTTGGTCCGTTTTATCTGCTCAATAATGAGGAAATGTTGAGCCTAGAACCAACATCAACCCTTTCTGGTGCGGTCTATGAAGTCAGTCCAGACTTGCCTGATGGTCTCTTCATTGGAGAAAGCAATGGAACGATTTGGGGCACACCAATTGTGGGAATGCCTTTGAAAAACTTCACCATCTATGCCAACAGCAGTTTGTTCAATGATGTGCTTGAAATTCAAATCGGAGTCCTTGAAGATTCAGACTCGGATGGAATGCCGAATCAACTGCCGGTTGGTTACAATCCATTGGGCGGTCTCACCGAAGACTTGGACGATGACGGAGACGGCTTCACTGACGAAGACGAAATTACTTGTGAAACCGACCCACTTGATGCAACCTCAGTGATTTCAGACCTCGATGGCGATTCCATCTGCGACGCATTGGACGATGACATTGATGGAGATGGCTTGTTGAATGATGTTGAAACCAATACCTCGACCTACGTTGATGAGAATGATACTGGAACCGACCCAAGGAATGCTGACAGTGATGGTGATGGCGTTTGCGATGGCCCAGTGGCCCCTGCTCTACCAGTTAACTCCTGTGAAGCAGGCCCTGATGCATTCCCGAACGATGCATCAGCGTCGACCGATACAGATGGAGATGGAATGCCTGACGAATTAGATGGTGTTTCGACCACGGGATTGGTTGAGGATTTGGACGATGATAACGACGCATGGACAGACCTTGATGAGGCAGCGTGTGGGTCATCCAGCTCAATTGATGCAATGGATACACCACTTGACGGAGATGGCGACGGGATCTGTGATCTCCTTGATGAGAAGATTCTCGCCTATGCCATGGATGAACAAGAGGCTGCGATCTTCGAAGGATATGTGGGGCAATTGGACTTCGTCCTTCTTCCAAACCTGTCCGGTATGGATGCAGTAACATGGACGATTGTACCTGCTCTTCCTGGCGGATTAGACTTCAACGGAACAATGGCCCGAAGCGGTCCAACTGGCCAGATATCGGGCATCCCAACTGAAGCCTCAGCAATGACCGAATACACTGTCTATGCAAACAACAGCCAAACCGGTGTTCAATTCGTGTTTTCTTTGGCCATTCTTGCTGATACGGATGGAGACGGTTTGCCGGATGGAGATTCCTCTACTGGAATTGAGACGGATTTGGATGATGATAATGACGGAATTTCTGATAGTGAGGAAGCGAAGTGTGGGTCCGACCCATTGGATGCTCAATCAGGACGCAACGACTGGGTAGCAACTTGTTTGGGCGGAAACGACGATGCTGAAGACGATCTAATCGGCTGGGTTTTGTGTTTCCCTTGCCTTCTCATTCTCCTTGTTCTTTTCTTGTTGATTTTACTCATTCCGGCGAGGGAGTCAGTGGAGGTCGTTGGTCCTGAACCGGTCAATACAACTGCGGAACCTCCCTTTTTATCCGGTCTGGGTACAAAGGATGATCCGTTTCTTCTCAAGTCGGTCATTGGAATGAAGCCTGGTTCGACAGTAAGAACGACCGAAGTGATTACAATCTCTCATATGACGCCTGAAATCGAAGTTAATCTCCTCGACCTAAACGAAGTAGATCACGACAAGCGCTTCAAGATGCATGAACTCAACCCTGGTTCCGATGAGTTGGGTTATCAACTGAAAGCCGACCAAGAAGGCGGTTTGCAAATCCGATTAATCTTTGATGATAGCATCGATCCGACCTTGGACGGCAAGGTGTATCGAGGCCTGATCAAACTTGGAATGGCTTCAGTGTACTTCTCGTGGACTGTGAGCATAGAAGGGGAACGAAAGGACGATACCGAAGTTAAGACAGACAAGACAGCAGGCATGAACCTCGCTGAGGCTATGATGGATGACAAAGCACAAGCCGAGGCTGACGTCCAAGCAGCCAAGGAAGTCAAAGCACAAGCCGAGGCTGACGCCCAGACTGCAAAGGAAGTCAAAGCACAAGCCGAGGCTGACGCTCGAGCAGCCAAGGAAGTCAAAGCACAAGCCGAAGCTGACGCTCGGGCTGCCAAGGAGGTCAAAGCACAAGCCGAGGCTGATGCTCGTGCTGCTAAGGATGTCAAAGCACAAGCCGATGCTGATGCTCGGGCGGCCAAGGAAGTCAAAGCACAAGCCGATGAAGATGCCAAGACTGTTGAAATAGCTCGGGCTCAAGTTGAAGCAGATGCTGCTGCTGTTGCAAAGAAAGCAGAAGAATTGGAACGCATTGCTAAGAGGGCCAAAGACATTGATTTCGCAACGCTCGGGGTGGCCAGTGCTTCTAACGGCGATGATTTACAGATGATCAAAGGTGTTGGGCCGTTCATTGCTGAAAAGTTGAATGCGCTCGGAATCTTCACGTTTGAACAGGTAGGAAACATGACCGCTGAAATCGAAGAACAAGTCAACGTTGCCATCGAGTTCTTCCCTGGGCGTGTTAAGCGAGACGAGTGGGCAAAGCAAGGAAAAGAACTTTCAGAGAACTGAGACACTGTTGTCATCCATTCAATGGCCTCCGCCGCTCCTCCGAGTTGTAGTTTGTGACTTCTGCTAAACGAGCCCTTCTTGTAAAAACAATTGAGGCTCCATGCGTTTGATTCGGGCGGATCTTCACAAATAAATGCCCAATAAGATATTATTTCCTGCTTAATTTGGGAATAAGAGCAGGAGTATTATCCCTATATTTTTGATATTCTAAATCATCTCCCCACTTGTCTAAGGCTCGTTTATCCAGTATTGGAGTTCCACTGATTTTCATTAAAAGAATATAGATGAATATGGGTGAAATCCAAGCAACTCTTTCTAGACCCGTAAAGCAAGAAATCCCAAAGAAGGCGATTCCAGTCCATAGGAGGATTTCTCCGAAATAGTTGGGATGTCTTGAGTAGGACCACAAACCACTTTCGATCCATTTACCCTGATGAATAGATTTTGAATTGAAGACCGTTTTTTGGTAATCCGCTAGCGCCTCAATACCAAATCCCAGTGTCCATATGGCCAATCCTATGCCGTCCCAAATACCTAATGCAGGCGCTGAATCTGCTTGTGTATTGATTACGATAACTACTATCATCGTCAGAAAAACCCACAACCCCTGAAGCGTCCATGGCACAAGAAATCGGGTCGGTGATGTCTTCAGTCGGTCAAAGCGTCCATCCTTTCCGGTTCGATGAATACGAAAATACAGAAAACTGGACAGACGCAGAGCCCAGATGACAACAAGCAAACTAACGATCAATTCTCTCAAACTTGGGGGTTCGGATTGTGACCCTGCCCAAAGGCTGAAGACTACTACTGTGAGATAGGTTAAGCCGCCCGTTAAATCATAGTAGCGTTCGGTTTTTTTGATGGATGCAGGAATCCATGCCAACCATTGTATACCGATACAAATCACTGCGCAATAGAATACAGCAGAGTAATCATTCAACATGACTGAATTTTTTCCAACAGCATTGACCACCAAAAAAATAATGGCAAACACGGTAACTACAACCGTTGTTGTCAATCGCAGATCCTGCCGACTCAATTCCATTGCTAACGCATATTCTACTCTCATCATAGTGTTAATAATTCTGTTTACCCACCTAAGCAGCTGTACCTTCCAGACGCAAGGGAGAAATAGCACCCAATGAATGCTCTTTGGTTTCTTTTCGTTGTGTGCTGTGCATCATGCCATGACAGGCAATCCATTCATCCACTGTTGGAATTCATCACGTATTTGAGCAATGGCTTGCTTTGTGGATTTAATCTCCATCTTGAGGGCAATGCACATACGCTTCCGTTTTTGGCTGGAAACACCATCCTTGTTCTTCCTAGCGGCTCTCAAAGCCTTGCGGTGGGCGTCGAGGTCTGCGTATCTCTTACGCAATCGGTCAATCAAAGTTTGAACGTTCTTTTTGAGTTCACCATCACTGCGGATCTTCTTTGTTTCATAGGCGGTTTTCATCCTTCGACTTTCGATGGTCTTGTCGGGGGTTTTATGTAAATCACTCGTCATCTTGACGAACGAAAATCCACGAATCCACCACTTACTTGGATCCCAGTGATACCATTTGTGTCCATTGCGATAGTCTGCTTGGAAGGTGTGGTGGAAGTTGTGGTATCCCTCTCCGTAGGTAATCAGCGAAAGGAGGGGTGAATCACGAGAGGTGTTCGCAGTGGAGTACGGTTGTGTGCCCCATGTGTGCGCTGCTGAGTTAATGAGGAACGTCGCATGGTGAACGATGACAATCCGGAGGAGACCACCCCAGATGAAGCCGCCCAAAAATCCGGTGACGCCACCAAGGAAGAACCAACCAGCAGCCCCTGGTAACACCATGCCGACGAGGAAACCGAGCAGGAATATGTGACGGTCTTGGAACGCCAGAATTGGATCACCTTCGAGGTCTTGCACCTTCTCTACCCGCTCCTCTTCTTCCGCAACCATCACCCATCCAATGTGTGCCCAAAAGAAACCTCTCTTGACTGTATATGGGTCATCATCTGTGTCGGTGACGAGGTGATGTCGTCGGTGGTTACTGCACCATTTGATGGCGGAATTTTGGAACGCTCCAGCTCCAAACAGGGCATAGAACAAACGAAGTGGCCATGCGGCCTTGTGTGTTCGGTGAGAGAACAAACGGTGGTACCCTGCCGTGATGGAGAGGCCGCATGCGACGTACATGAATCCGAAAATCCCCAATTCCACACTTGAGATGCCGTGCTTCATCGTGTACCATACTGTACCAACGGCTGCGAGAATAGGAATAATCGTCATGAACGCTGCATTAACGATGTCAAGACGCCATCCTTCGGCTTCTTCCGTTTGGGTCTCCATGAATTTTCGTTACGGCGAACCTTTTTGACACTGTCTGTTTGGTGACACGCCATATGCTAACAGACTGTTCGTGTTGAGTAAATCAAATCTAAAATTCAGATGAATCTATAGAATGATATGAAGTTTAGAACACATTCATATCGTCTAGAAAACATACTGAGACCCTTTGCACACCCCTCCATGAGAATCTCATGGTTGGGTAGGCAGTGTACTGGTGGACTGAACACCCACTGTACTCATCCATAATGTCTTGAGGGGTTTGGAAGAACCCTTGCGATTTCGTGGAAATGATATGTCAGTTGACTGTATGAGACCCTACTTGAGTTGTATTATCTTCTAACGAAGGCATCACTTTTTGTCTTGTATTCTCTCTTCTTCAACAGCATCAGCAATCTTGCCAGCTGTACTAAGTGCCTTCTTTTTCAAACGCTCGAAGTTAAGATATATCATTCCACCAACTGTCAAGAAAACGCCTCCAATTATTGTAAAAATACCTCCAATGTAGAGCCAAACTCTAGGTTCGTCGTCATCAAAGGTTGCGAATCCAGTTTGAATCATCATAATCCCTGTAATGAGTACAAGTATTCCAAATATTATCAATGAGAATGAGATGATTTTCTTCTTCGTTGTCTTTGTCATAATACGTCTCTCTCTATTCTTCCCAATAGTGCTTACATCAAATACTAATGCCTAAAATCACCCCACGCGATACCCTTTGTACCGACATTCCACGCGTCGGTACCCTTGATATGAACGGGTATACGAAGGGGAGCCCTTGATATTGATCCAAGTCTGGGATTCATAATGTTTGAATAGTATAATCACTAGAAAAGTCCAATGTCCAATGAGATGACACAAAAAAAGAGCCTTGCATTGGCAGGGGTCATAATATTCATATACAATCTAGTTTGGATAAATAGATTCGATTTTAGATTAAACATTTTTACTGAGGAATCTTATGTTATGATGTTAGTAGGACTGATTCTAATTTATCCACTCTTCAAGAATTTTTTAGCAGACCGAGAACTCAGGTTTGGCCAATAGACTGAAGGTTCCCCACTCCTCTATCTCTCAGAAATAATCATCTACGGGTCTTTATTTTCACTAATTTTGTATTATTTTTTAATACATTGACAATTTCTATTGGATAGCGTCTGTATCGACCCACTGAATCCCCTTTGTATCGGGAAATAAAATGCAAAGGGGTTTCGGATAACCCCTTGCAACCTATCCGAATTGATTTGTTGATGGTTCTAACTGACATCATGAGAATAAATTCTCATTTTCTTCTAATCATGAATGTGATTAGAATTAGTAATGTTAGAAGTCCTATAACGCCAGCACCTACTACCATCATGATGCTAATTTCAGAACCTTCAGATTTATCTTCAACAATTACATTATCAGCCTCTGTTACATTATTATTTCCAGATTGGTTTGAATTATTATCATCGGAAGAGTTGTTTGAATTATCTTCAATAAAATTTAGTTGCACTAATACAAACTGAGTCTCGAACACTCCCTCACTATCTGCATAGATGTAGAATTCACATGAATCAACAGTCGAATTTGCTGTTGGGTAAAAGGCGAATGCCATACTGCGTTCAGAATCTGGTGCAATCGTTACGTTTGAAATCGTAGGCATTACAGACCATCCAGAATCGATACAAGTTTGTTCAAGATCGGGCCGTACTAAAATCGTATCATCACCATTTCCGTTGTTTGAAATCCTTACCGAGACAGTGAAATATTGACCATCTTCAACTTCAATTGAATCAGGGGTATCATAAAGAGAAATATTGTATTGTTGAGTGTTATTATCATCAATCTCAGTATTATTTTCTAAGATTTCTTCGACCAAAGTGAAGGTGATCGATGTGTTTGCTAGATTTGAGATCATTCCATTAGTTGTTGCCATTGGCCCTTCTGATTGAGTGATATTGTAGCTCCATATTCCTTCCAAAAACATCGGATCCTCATAGAAGAAACCCAAGCCTGTTGTTAGCCAGCCTGGTTGTGCAATTCTTAGTCGCATTCCGATTCCTCCAAATATCTCAGTCGTTGAATCCAGCGTCGAATATGCGAAGTAGTCAATAGACTGATTCATTGATTGTGAAAAACTTGAACTCGTTGGTTGAATGATTTGCCGTGTTGTGTAATCAATGAAAATTTCAGAAATCTCTCCAATATTGGTTATTTCAAACTCTAGATTGATATCAAGATACAAGTTGTAGTCAACAGCAATTCCTAATGCGAGTAGGGGGATTTGTGAGCCAGGAATATTGCTTGCCATTGTGGCGATATATTCCATCAAGTCTAAAGCAGGTATTTCAATATCAAAGGATGCATTGTTTACAAATTCTGAGTCCGGCCCTGAAGTGTCAACAACTGCTAAATCACCCCAATAATAGACCCTATCAAATAACCCTACTGGGAACCATGGTTGACCCTCGTAAACCTGTTCAGTCATTGGCATTGGTAAATCATAAATCGTTTCATTTCCAGAATCAATATCGACGATGAATAGTGCTAAATTAACCTTCATTGCAGTTTCTGTAGATACTATTTCAGAACTTCTAGATACTGTTGTTTCGCCTCCAGTATGGTCTATTGATAAATTGTATTCAATTACTTGTGTTATACGACTTTCGATGTTCAATCCAACCCCGATTTGGGTTCCAATGATTCCAAAATTTAGCCATTGTGGAGCGACTGAAGTATTCTCGAACAATACGTTTTCAATCTTTACTGAGGTGAAGGTTTGGTTAGAAAAATTGACTACTGTATTTTCAGCATAATCCTCGTAAGGGAAATCTTCGACATTGATTGTAATTTGATCATTATCACTAAGTCCCAATGTATCAGTAACAGTTAGTTCTACAGAATGAGTTCCTTCTGTGAATGTCATTTCGAATAATTCAGCCGACGTGACCATCACACCATCTATTTCCCAATTATATGTTAAATCGTCATTGTCGAAGTCTGAAGAGCATGATGCATCCATTCTTACAGGGATGTTTTCGGTTATTGTTCCTGCTAAAGAACCATCCAGATCCAAACAGGCCTCGGGCCTTGTATTTGTAATTTCAAATGTTGAGTTAGTGATGATTTCACTGGTCAAGGAATCCTGAACAATCAATCGATATAATGTGGATGAGCCTTCAGTATCAACAAATGTTGAATCAGAACTCCAACCTCCATCAGGCGGGTTAACTTGACCATCAGTAGTAGTTCCTGAATCCACAACAATCCATTGTGATGATTCAAATTTATGAACCTCATAGTATTCAGGATTTTGAACTGAATTTATCACACTAATAGAAAGAAATACACTAGCAATATCTACTTCGGAATTGGAAGGAGGGTTTCGCAAATAATCTGTATAGTCTGCTACTAGTATCAAGGTTGGGGACCAAGAAATTACTTGATTTACGTCATGAGTTTGCATGGGCTTTGCATCCATTAATCCGACTTTATCAGGTGATAGTACAAAGGATATGGAACACACCAAACAATCTTCCTCAGCTAGAAGTTCGGATGGAGATGTTGTTTCATTGTTTACGATTTCATTACGGTAGTTTTCAAATTCTGAATTATTGTACAGAAGAACATCAAGATCGTTAGGCGCATCGGTGCGAATCGCTTGTACACGAATTTCATCTCCGATTTTCAGTTCTGGGAATGCAACCCAATGGTAATCGTCTTCGACAACATCTACCCAAGTGCCAGAACTAACTGACAAATTATACATTACATCATCAGGTTGGTCAGTATATACTCGAACATAGATCTCCATTATCTCGGTAGTATTGAACCATGCTCGTACACTGTAGTCTTGCAATCCACCAGCACTTCCTCCATGGTACTCATATTCAAAAGAGGTTAATACGCCTAAATCTAAAGTAAATAATTCGAAATCTAGGTAAGTGAACCAAGTTAACTCCTCAGCAACAATTCCAATACTTTGGTCGGATTCAGTTGTGAAATGATACCAATCCTCGGAGTCAACAATATCTCCAGGACAATCGGAAATGCAAACTACGTCTTCATCTAAGAATGAGCCCACTTCAATATCTGTGGCACTATTCCAATGATTGTCGTACTGAACTGTTAGGTATATCGAATAATTAGTCCCATCAGCAAACAAACCGTCATTTGTGGTTATACTAACAAAATACAGTTCACTCGTAGATTTGTTATTGGACAAAATATAACTCTCGTTGTTTTCGGATTCTACTTCAAAATAATCTATCATAACCATGTTGGCCTCGTACAGTTCCACAAGAATAGTCACACCTGAATATTCCCCCGAATTATCTACGAATAACTGCCCAACATCATTGGGTCCTAGTGTTGCCTTATACCAATCATATTCATCGACGTCTTCAGTACCACAATCAGGAGAGCAGATCCAACTGCTATGGGCTTGAAGGTCAATAATTTCAGTAGCATTATTCGCTTGATCATCTGCTTCGACAGATGGTATACTAAGAATCAAGATGTTTGAAATAAACATGAAACTTACGAAGAATGCAGTATATGGTCGCATGTCATGTGGTCATGATAACGCCACTTCAATCTAACCCCTACTGAAAACACCTGAAAGAAATGCAAAGGGGGCCCTCTATATCGATGGGTGTACGAAGAGTACCGTTCCAACCATATACAGTCGCAAGGGGGCCCCTTCCAACTTTTTTTTAAATGTATTATATCCACGCTATCCATCGCAGACCCAACCATACAAAGGGGACCCTTTGAATTATATCAAAATCCATCATGGACCCTATATGGGCGAAGAACGGAAAGTCATTCTTCATATTGCAACAAGCAAGGACGGTTTCATAGCCACTTTAGATGATGGCCTTGATTGGTTACCTGGGCCTGAAGGAGATGAAGACTATGGGCTGGGTGAATTTATGGAAACCATCGATTGTGTTCTCATTGGAAGGAGAACATGGGACGTCATCAGTCAATTTGAAGAAGAGCCTTTCAGCAATTTTGAACGACATATTCTTTCTCGAAAAACCCATAGTGCAGTCGACTTGATCCATGATTTGAAGATAAAATCAGGAGAACATATTTGGCTCCTCGGAGGAGGTGTTCTCAATGGAGAGTGTCTTCAAGCAGAAGTCATTGATGAAATAATAATTACACGTTTTCCAATCGAACTCGAGACAGGGATACCTGTTTTTGGTAAATACGGGATTGATTTGCCAGATTCATGGGAAAAGAAATCTGAAACCAAATTCGCTGGAGATGTCACCCAACTCATTTGGAAGCCGTTTGTAAGTGTGAATTAATGCTTGTATAAGCAAAATCAATGTATGTTATGGGTTTTTCCGAAACCCCTTTGCATTTTATTTTCCGACACAAAGGGGATTCAGTGGGTCGATACAGACGCTACCCTTTGATTCACCATTCAGAATCAAAGATTGCAAAGTCGTCCTGAAACGACTTGAATTCAAGGTGATTGCCACAAGGGTCCATGATGAACATCGTAGCCTGTGATCCAGGCTTTCCTTCATACCGGGTGTAAGGCCCGATTACAATTTCAACATCTTGGGATTCAAACTTGGCTTTCAGTTGATGCCAGTCGTCCCAATCCATTACCAAACCAAAATGCATAGCAGGGATCTGTTTTCCATCAACCGGACTAGTAGACAATTCGGGCATTTTTGGAACAAGATGCGCAACAATTTGGTGTCCATAAAACTTGAAAACACAGGATTCTTCTTTCTCTCTACCTATTGTGCAGCCCAAAACTTCAGTGTAGAACTTCTTAGCCGCAGCCATGTCATCTACTGGGAATGCTAGGTGAAATGGCCTCAGTGGTTTTGGTGGAGCGTAATCAATTCCGCATGATCTGCAGACTTGATTGTCGTCCCAATCGCACTGACGGATGCAACCACTCATAACTTCCACTTCACGCTACAGCCTATTGATTCTGTGCGGTTCACTGGCGGTAAATCTCCCATTGAAAGTGAATCCATTGCGTCTGCCAAATCCCTAGTGGTTGCTTCCATTGCGTTGCGAGGTGAATTATCAAGTCGTCCACGATAAACGACCTCTCCCTCACCGTTTAGAAGGTAGAACTCTGGTGTTCTTTTAGCTCCCCAGGCCAGTGCGACCTCTTGAGTTTCATCGTACAAGTAGGGGTAAGGCATTCCCTTACCAGCACGCTTTTGCATATTCTCAAATGAATCTTCTGCATACACACTCGCATCATTAGAATTGATTCCTACAAAGCCCATTCCTAGTTCTGCAGCCTTTGCTGCAGCCTTGTTGATTCTGTTGATACTTCCAACTACATACGGGCAGTGATTACATTCGAACAATACAACTGCTCCAACTTCTGTCATTACTTCATCAAGTGTTACTTCGCCTTCGCCGTTTGCATTGGCTAGACTAAAACCTGTAACTACATCTCCCGGTTCGTATCCCATGAGGATGCGTGCTGGTTATCGCATATCACATTGTGGCTAGAGCCATATCGCATTCTTCTCGTCGACGACGAGCTACTGCGTGCTCTGGCTCTATCGCAAGGACGCCTTTCCAAGCGCCAGATGCTTCAACGAACCTTCCTGCTTCATGGTGGATTGCCGCAATGTGCAATCTTGCATCTAGGTGGTTACCATCGCAACGAACTGCTGCTTCAAAGTCATTTAGAGCAGCATCCTCACGACCCCAGTCAAGATACAGGAGTCCTCTCTGGTGCCACGCACCTGTATGGTCTGGAGCTAATCGAAGTGCTTCGTTTAATGGCGCTTCGGCTTTTTCTGGCCTTTGCATCGAAATGTAGCATGCTGCAAGTTGTGTAAGCGCGTGATGATGATGTGGCGCATCCTCTACAATTTGTTCGAGGTCTGCTTTTGCATCACTCCAATGTGTAAGCATCATGTTGGCTTCGGCACGACGTAACTTTGCTAGTGCAAGTCCAGGAGCTAATTCTAGCAATACATTAGCATCGTCCAGTGCGCCTTGTGCATTGCCACTCGCCATGTGGATACTCGCTCTGTTAAGGCGTGCACGCACATGTGTTGGGTCTGTATTGATCGCTTCATTAAAGTAAGATTCTGCTGCCTTCAGGTGCCCTTGGTTTGCTGCAATATTCCCTCGTACATAGGAGACGATTGCTCCTTCTCCTCGGATTGATGCTGCATCAATATGCTGTGTCGCTCCTTCGAGGTCTCCCTTGTCGAGGCATAGTAATGCAGACTCTGCTGCGGCACTAGGGTCTTCGTCGGGTAAGAGCCTACGAGCACGAGTAAGGGTCTCGACTGCCTCGTCGCTCTTGCCCAGTAATCTCTGAACTCTAGCAAGCCCAAGCCATGCGATTCCGGATTCCCTGTCCATTTCTAATGCTGCTTCAAAAGATGCTGCTGCATCTACAAGTAAGTTCTGATCTGTGTCGCCCGTTCCATCACGTAGACGATCTGCGTTAGCAAGATGCATTCTTCCTTCAACAACGTGAAGATCTGGATGAATTGCTCCTTCTGGTGCGGAATTTAGCACATCCCATGCTTCTGTATGTCGTCCTTGTAACAATCTACGGCTTGCTATTGCAGCTCTTAGGTGTCCATCGCTGGAATGTTTTGCAAGACTCTTCGCAAGGGATTCATCAGATTTGACTAACTCTCCGCTTGCTTCCAATAAATCAGATTTTAGCATAACAAGTTCTGTACCACCAGCATCTAGGGCAACTGCGTGTATTGATGCCTTGAGAGCTTCTGAGGATCTGCCGTGGCTTTCAGATAGGACCTTGGCACGAATTGCCCATGCCATTCCGTTTTGACGGTCTATCTCGAGACACTTGTCTACACTTTCCAAGGCCTTACCCTTCTCTTCAAGTGCGAATAGAATCTCTCCTCTTGCACACCAATCGTCTGAACGAGTTGGGTCTTCTTCCAATGCGCTTTCAATTGCTTCAAGGGCTTCGGAGCGAGCACCAGCACGCTGGCGAAGTCCGGATAGGAGAGAGCGGTCTGCAGGAGTGTCCAATCCTAGCGCCTCTAATCTCATGATATCCTTGTGAGCATCCTCGTCACCCATGGTTGCAAGCAAATGGGCATGTGCTCGCAATAATGCTGGTTCGTCTGGGTTGAGAGATAGGCGTTCATCGAGCCATCGTCTACGGTCATAAACATCACCAGACAGTATTGAAGTGTGTTCAAGAATTCTTAGTGTGACATCGTCGCCCGGTACTGAAGCGTGGGATTGCAATAATAATTCTCTAGCACGAGAAAGGCGTCCACTTTCGAGGGCCACGAGTGCGATTCTTCGAGAATCGGGGGCAGAAAGGTACTCCATATCATCGATTGCTTCTAGAAGTGAGACTGCTAATCTTGCAGGCCCTGGAGCCAGCAATGGTGTAGTTTCATGATCCGCATTCAGAGGAATTCCTGCAATCAAAGTCTCAAGAGCAGCAATCGCTTCTCCTTGTCCTTGTAGGGCTTCAAATGCTAGAATGGTTCCATCCAACTCGGGATGTGCTGCCCTAACGCCGTCGAGTCCAGCAACTAACTGCTGAATTCTTGTTTCTAGTCCATCCAACCTCTTGCCAGTCATGGCAGCAGCGGATGCCTGCGCTTCCTGCAGGAGGATCATGCCATCGCCCAGTCCGTCCAGCGATTCGTGGGTTTTTGTGAGCCACCAGCCCAAACCCCCTCCTGCTGCAAACAAACCGAGTCCCATCGAGACGGTGATCG
>Ga0233444_10004279_pt1 | contig 13707 bp, 6 predicted proteins | sample SI_124_October20_6_FD_182792 | JGI IMG/M metagenome (GOLD analysis project Ga0233444, IMG submission 182792) | Seawater microbial communities from Saanich Inlet, British Columbia, Canada - SI_124_October2016_10_MG | ecosystem: Environmental > Aquatic > Marine > Inlet | place: Canada: British...
ATATTGATAGTGGCTTACGTGTCTGCCAGCTTAAAGGTTTGGATATTGAAGAGTTGGGGCTTTTGCAATTAAAAATGGAGCTTTTTGAAAAGAGTAACCTTAATAAAAGTGCTGTTGATGTGGCACGGGAAATTTTAGTTAAAAAAAGTGTCATAGATGACTATAAAATGTCCGGAATCATTGAGAGTGTAGAAATAAAGTCTGAATTATATCGTAGTCGGAACGAATTGCTAGATTCTAAACGTAAACAGAGAATTTTACAAATTGTAATTGGTGTAATGATGTTATTGAGTGGACTGCTTGTGATATCCTATAGAAATAGTAAAAGACACTCTGAGCAAATTTCAATCATCAATAAACAGGAAAACCAGATTACCCAAGTTGAGTTAAAAAATAAAGAAGCTGAATTGGTGAACCTTTCTACCTTTGCTTTGTCGAAAAATGATCTATTAGCCAATATCATTAAAGAATTAGATTATCACATAACTTTACTAAATAATAAAGAAGATCAGAAATCACTAAAACCACTTAAGAAAAAAATTCAAAATTCTATTGATGATGGTTTTGATTGGGAAAGTTATAAAGCTCAGTTTACTAATGTTTATCCTAATTTCGTTGAATACCTCTTTTCACATAATCCTGAAATAACAAATAGCGATATAAAATTGTGCTGTTATCTAAAAATGAACATGAATACAAAAGATATTGCTCAGCTTTTTGGTTTGACAGTGAGGGCTATTGAGAATAAAAGATATAGGTTGAGAAAGAAGCTAAATCTAGAGACAGAGACAAGTCTGATGACGTTTATAAATGGTGTGAAATAACGCCTTCTTAAAATGAGTAGTATTGGCGTAGTATTTATGTAGCATTGGCGTATAGTATTTAATAAAGCTTTTAATTAAAATTCTATTGAACTAAAAAGAGTTTTTAATTTAAAATGAAAAATAAATACATATTACCTATTATATCCCTTCTAATTATCACTTCTTGTGAAGATGTTGAGGTTGCATATCCTGGGAACAATCAAACTACAACTGCGGTTTCTCCTAACGGTACTGCAGAATGGTTAATTAATTTTAATGATGGTATTGGTGAACTTCCTGAGAATTCTGCAGCTGGACTTGATATAGCAACGTTAAATGCTGAAGATGGTAACCCTGATGATGAATTTTCTTATACCATAGCAAGTCAGAAAATTGATGAGACTGTTTCGAATTATTTTAGTATAGAAACAGAAGAAGGAGGTGCTAGTAAGCTTGTTCTCAGTAATGGTAGTATTAACTATGAAAGTTTGAGTGGTTCCAAAAAAGTAGATCTTGTGATTAAAGTAGAAGACGATAGTCCAGATCGGTTAACGGGAAATTTCTCATTGTCCGTTGCAATTGTTAATGTAAATGAATCCCCCTATTATAGTAACCTAAGCTCAATTACACCTTATGCAGATGAGTACGTTGAGTACTCCTTTAATAAGTTGAATTGGTCAGATATTGATGAAGGAGACAACCCTTCTTTAACTGATAATGGTCCAAGTTGGCTAGATATATCAAGTGAAGGTCTATTTCAAGGTACACCAAGTAGCTCGGATGTTGGAATCAATTCATATCTTCTCACTATTAATGATGGAGAAATTTCAGTAGATGAAGAAGTTAATATTGAAGTTCGTCCCAATATCGCACCAATTTTTGATAATGCCCCATCTGCTCTCACAATTAAAGTCGGGTGTTATGATGCTAATGATAATATTGTTGATGTGAATTGGAGAGACCCGAATAACAGTTCAGCTTCTTTTGCTGGTAACGATCTTGTCACTTTTGAAATTGAAGAAAATGTATCTTGGTTAGGCGTCAATGAACAAGGTCTGTTCTATTGTATCAGCGCTCCTAGTAATTCTGACGCAGCTGTATCCACCATTAATATGACCTTAACAGATGATAGGCCGAGTAACTCATTATCCACTGACGCTTCATTCGATCTTGAAGTTCTTGTTAATGACGCTCCTAGTTTTACAAACCTTTCAGACTTTCCAAGTGCAATGGATGCTGATTCTACTGAGGTATTCCAGCTTGAATGGTCAGATCCAAATCAAGACCAGGTTAGTTTTGAACTGAAATTTAGTAATGGTGATAACCAATTCTCGCATACTCAGCTTTCATGGGTTGAACTAGATAATTCAGGGAATATCACATTAGAACCTCAATCGGGTAACGCAGGTGAATGGTCTATTGAGTTTATTATTTCAGATGATTGTTACGAAGTGTCTGAAGAAAAAACTTTTACAATTAGAAATTAAAAAAAAGGAAATACTATGAAATTCAGATCAGATATTAATGCAATGACAGCTCTTGTCTATGGTGGAGCTGCGTTTCTACTGGTAATTGTTGGTTTTAGATCCATACTGGCAACTCTTGGAGACCATGTAGGAGTAATGACTTATTTATCTATTGCTGCGCTTGGCCTTGAGTTCGTTCTTCTGATTCTATACGCAAAAGCAATTTACAATTTAGGTCCTGAAACTAGCGAGGGGCATGCTCCTGCTGCTACTGCAAGTGTTGCGGATATGAGCGGAAAAGAAATCTCCGAATTAACTAAGGCAGTTATTAAAGTTGCCGAAATGGGCGAGGGACTTGCGAATCTTTCCAATGGAAAAGTTCGTGATGAGGTGAAAAAAGAGGTTAATGATATTCTTTCAAAAGCGATCAAGAAATAGGTCCAAAAAATGAAAAAAGTAGAAGTCTATTTTCTTATTAATCTTGGTGCAATACTAAGTTTGTTTGCTATCGAAGGCGAACTCTCTATTTATATGCAGAGACAAGATGATATTTTAAAGAATGTTGCTCAAGATAAGCTTCAAACGCTTGTTGAAATAAGCAATGTTGAATCGAATTACGATGATTCTGATTATTACAGATTATTTTTTAATGTGGAAGGGCAATACGAGCAAGGTTCAATCCAATTTGAACCGAGTTTCACAACCTCGATTGTAGAGGTTGAAGGTGACTCTATTAAGGTAGATGACTCTTTTGTTTGGGAGCTAGACTCTATTGAAGTCGTTCCTTTTACTGAAGAAGGTGATGAGAATCGATATGTGGCAAAAGTTAAAGTTGCTTCCATTGAAGAAACGTACCTGAACCAGCCCTTTGATGTAAACTTGGGTGTCAAATTTATTCCAGATATTGATACAGTTACATATGCACAATGGACTAAGGCCTTTGGAGACTATACTGTTACCGATAAATTGCTCGAAATTATAGATGCCGAGGTTTCTAGTAAAGGTAGCTTTGAGATGATTAGAGAGTTTGATACGCCTATTACTCTAATCTATATGGATGGACAGCAAGCTGAATTTTTTGTTCTCTTTGATAAAGAAAAGTACACAGTCTTAAAAGGTTTGGACTGGGAAATACCATTCAGCATTGGGGGTGTGAACTCTGAAGCAGATTTTAATATTGAAATATCTGGTGGAAAGGACTTGGTATCAGAAACTCAAACTGGATTACCTAGATCTTTCATTAAAGGTAAGGGTCTGAGCGATGGAACAATTGAAATTGTAGGCCTCAGGAAAAGAGATAAAAAATCGAGTGTGACTAAGGCTAAGGTTGTAGTGGTGGACCCTCAATATAGTACCCTAAATGAGGACAAAGAAATCTATATTGGTGAACAATATGTCTTTGATAGTAGAGTTAAGGATGTTGATAGAGATAGAATATCTGTAAAGGTCTCTGGTTCTGCTGTGAATTCAAAAACATTTAATTCTTTTGAGGCAAAGCTTAAACCGAAAAGTAGAGGAAAGGTCAAATTTGAAACTTTTGTCGATGGCAGAGCTGTAAAAGGTCTCTCCCGTGAATTAGCAGTCAAAAAGATTCCACCTCCAAAGTTAGAATTTAAGCGAATGGGTAAAGGGACAAATAATATGCTTCTTACTGTAACAACCTATGGTAATGAAAATGGTAAAAAAGCAGTAGTTCCATTATCGGGTATCTATGGAAAATTGGAAGAGGAACAGGCTGAAAAGAGAGTAGGAAATCGTAGGGTTGTGAAGTACAGTTTTGAGATGGATGAGCCACAATTTGGAACAACAACCGAGATAAGAATAAAAGTGTTAGATAAATATAAAGCGGAAACTATTTCGGATAATGAGTTTGAATATTATGATTAGAAAAAGTAACATACTTGGGATTGTTTTTTTGATTGGGTCTTCTCTTTCAGGTCAACAATCAATTTTTTGGGAGATAGCTGATCCTGTTGTTAATAGTGAATTTATTGAGTCCTATATCAATCGCTTGATTGAAGTGGATAAATTTGAACAAAACACAATTCAGGCATCGCACTCTATTATTGTTCAAATGGATATTGAAGACGATAAAATTAGCCTTGAAAAATTAAAGGCTAAAAATTATCAGATGGGGGAATATCAATCTTTTGATATGGGTGAAATAGAAAAAATGGATCCTCTTCAAATCAATACCCTAATGTCACGAGAGTATAAATGGAAAGATGTGAGTAGAAGAGATTTATCTGAGCTAGAAGCCTTCAGCACTGTTGATAACGTTTTTCAAGAGCGTAGTTTCAAGGATGCGAGAGATGCTTTTTGGTGGTCAAATTCTCAAATTAGTGTAAGCACTGCTCAGAAAGTTTATATTAGGCAAAAAAGTAATAGTCTTGCATTTCGATTAGAGAAAGGTTTTTCTGATATGGGTTTATCCAGAGAATTATCAGAAAATTTAATTTTAGGTATTTCTAACGACATTGTAAGCTCTTATTTAATCATTCCAGGTGCAACTAATTCTATAGCTAAAGGGATAGGGCATCCTCTTGAAGGTAACTTAGGTTTTGGTTTTAAATTTGATACTCACACACTTGGTGGTCAAATAAACTACATGGATCCAGATGGTCAAGATTACGATTATGCAGATGTTTTCAGTAGGAAGCACCTTGTTGTTCCTTCAAGCAGTGGCTTGTTGTACTGGAGTAATACATTTCAGATAAATAGAAAAATAGATTCTAAGTATGGAAATAAAGTTAAGGATCAGAAAAAGCAAAAAGCGAAAGCTGAAAAAGCAATTTCTAGTTCTAAGACTTGGAATGCAGAGTCTGGAGAGTTTCGAGGACTATTCCAGGAGTTGAAAGAATCAAACGCAATATTTATTGTTGACCGTGATGAAAAGGCACATAAGCGGGCTGAAAAAGGTAAAGAGTGGACTACGAAGTCGGGCAGTGTTGTTAAAGCTATTCTTACAGATAGATCTCCAAAGAATATCACTTTATTGAGATCAAAAGATAATTTCAAAATAGTTCTTAAAATAAAAGACTTATCAGATGAGGATAAAATTTTTATTGAGAGTCTTAAGTGGGATGGTAAAAAAACAAAAACTCTTTCAATCGATAAATTAAGTTCATCTGATCAGCAAATAATTCGAGCTGCTACTGGTACTGTCAAGGCACGTAGTGGTAAAGGAAGAGAGCTGAAAGTAAGTGAGGCCTATGCATCGATGAGGCTAAAAGCAGGTCTTTCCTTTACGCAATTTGTGCATGGGAAGGTAGATGGAGACGATAAGGTTTTAATCTCAGATCGTGTCAGTGGTTCAGAATCTATTGGCTTCTATGCAAAAGTAGAAGGTGTAACAGATAGTAAGAATTCTAAGGCTTATTTACAGGTTAATGTCTCGGGAAGTGGTTTTAAAGCTTATAGTCTAGGTTTAGAGCATAATGTCTGGAGGATGTTCAATCTCGGTCTTGATGTAACTCTTTATCCTAAGAATAGTTTTATTGAGTTCCAAAATGATCGTAATAACCCTGATTCTAAATGGAAATGGTACCCTGGAAGTCGACCTGACGAATCAGGTGAAGGCGGAGGTACCTTGTTCCTGTCACCATTTATCACAGTAAACTTTTAATTAATGGATTTATAAATGATTTTAATATTCAAATTTTTCACAATTTCAATTGTACTGGTATCTGCTCTATTCAGTCAAAATGAGTTACAGTTAAAAGATGATCGAGCTCAGGTTCTTGAAGACGAAAGCGTTTCAATAAGCATCCTCAAGAATGACGGTATCAAAAATAAAAGTAATTTAAGGATTGAAATAATAAATCAACCCCAAAAGGGAAGTGCTGTTATTGACGGAGAGATGGTTCGGTACACACCGGCCTCTAACTTAAATGGTAAAGATAGTTTCACCTATTCTGTTGATATTGGAACAGGATCAGGTTCAGCAGAGGTGTCTGTTGAAATCAAGCCAGTAAATGATAGTCCTACTAGTTTAAGCCTTTCTAAAAAAAGTATTGAAGAAAATAAACCTGCTGGAACTCTTGTTGGTAAACTAACTGTAGAAGATCCAGATAAAAATGACACATTTACCTTTGGCCTTTCAAGGGATAGTAAAGAGGATTTTCGATTAGATGGTGAAAAACTCTTTTCCAAAAGATCCTTTGATTATGAGAGTCAGAGTTCTTTTAGTTTGTCCGTTCAGGTCTCTGATGCTGCTGGAGAATCAGCCGTTTTAGATCTTACTGTGAATGTAAAAAATCAAAATGAAGCACCGATATTAATCGGTGATAAAGATTTAAACATTAATCATTCAGAGGATGCTGGGAAAATTGTAACAAGATTAAACGTTCAAGACCCGGACTCTGACCAGTCTGGTTTAAAATATAAGTTAGTAAAAAGCGTTGACAAAGAGCACTTCAAAATTACTCGTAGTGGAGATATTTCTTTCTTAAAAGATCCAGACTTTGAAAATCCAAAAGACAAGAATCAGAATAACACATATAATATTTCCTATAGAATAACGGATAGTAAAGACCCCTCTTTAGCTATTAATGGCGAAGTTACTATCAATATAATAGATGCAGAAGAAACTGAAGTTAAAGCACTTGATAAAAGGAAATATATTGCATGGACAGTTGATCATCAGCCTTATCATATTTTAATGGAAGATGCGGTAGAAGATTATTTAAAACTAAAGTACAGCGATGATTCAGTTGATGAATCGATTGATGATGGATATGGCAGTGGAATTAAAGAATTAAAGCCAACAGATCAAATAATTATTGTCCAGAAAAAAGGTGATGTTGATGAAATTCATGAAATTTGGTTTGGTAATGGCCTTGACTATAGCGTAATCGATCGAGAGAGAGTTGATTGGATTTTTAGTCAAGATATACAAACCGTTCTTGTGTCTAAAGACCAATATTTAAATAGTGATTCAGAAACAGTTTTTCATAAAAATGAAAGTGACCGATTAATGGCGAGCTATGGTTCACAATTTTCTGTATGGCACTCAAATAATTTTAGAATGTCCCTTTCTTCATTTTCAATGAGGTCTAATCTTCTTCAATACTCTTCAAATATGCGAGTTGGGAATAATTTGATTGGGTTACCTGGAGAGTTAGGTGGGGGTGCAGAGTTAGGTGTTGCAACGCAGAGGTCTGAATTTGGTTTTCGCCTACCAGTTTCTTTTGATTTCGCCACAACCAAATCTCAAAAAGATTTAGATTTAATAGAAACGGACAAATTAGGTCTTTACGCTCGAGGGAATATTGAGAATTTATTTTCTACAAATACAGATTTTCATGGTTTAATTGGTTTCTCTTTTTACCCTTCAAGTAAGGGCGATGTAATTAAAACACCGGTCGAATTAATAAATAATGACTCCACAGAATTAAGTTTATTAGAAAATGTAAATATTCTTGACAGCTATGCATTATTCGGAGCAACAGTTCAAGTTCCAATAGCAGCTTCTTTTATAGGGCGTCTTACAGCAACTCCAGGCATTCACTACATCAAAGTTGCTCACCGCTTAAAAGATAATCGACCCACCGCAGAGGAGGGTCTCTATGAGAGATTGTATTATGATCAGAATTTTGTTGTTCAAGATTCAGCAGGAGAAAGCCAAATTTTAAGTAAATTTTTAAATGATAATGATGAATCTTTTACTTCGCTATCTTCATTCTATTTAAGGTTTGACCTTCTCGGAAAGATAGGAGAAAAGCCAAATTTAGTTGAAAGAGTCTCTTTTCTAGACTTTATAAACATATCAAAAGTTCCTTTTTATGAAATATCTCTTCAATTTATACCTGGATTTAATACAATAAGTAAACTGAATTTTAATATATCGGATGAAATTGGAATCTCATTAACTAGGTTAAGTTCAGATAGTAGCTTAAAAGGTAATTGGATGCCAGAATCAAAGTTTTGGTTTGGCCTAAATTATCGTGCCAACTTTTAATTATTACATATTTGCTCTAGGAACTCTCTAAAAGGAAAAATAATTTTCATTTGGTATTTTTCACAATTATCAAAAATAGCGGACATTAACTTCAATGATTTGTAAGTATATAGCGTTAGTCATTTTTTTATCGTCATTCTTATTTTCCCAAAACTCAATTTTAGATTCCTCAACATTAGGAAAAAAGAAACAAAAAAAAATTATAGAAGCAGTCGCTGGGAATGATATTGAGGTTCCAGGACTAACCTCTATCATATTAGACGCATCAAAATCTACGCCAAATAACGGGTCACTTACGTATGAATGGTCCTTCCCAGAAAATCTGATTTTTGAAGAAGATTATGAAGATGAGGCCTCACAGACGATCATTCTATACTCGAATGACGAACTACTAGAAGAGCCCTTTCAGAATAAAACAAGTATAAAAAAGCTTACTTCAAGAAACAAGTATGTTGAGCTGGAGTTACCTGATTTTAAGATGGGGAAAGTTTTTTCAGTAGTACTTAAAATTCAGAACCATGTGGGGATGAAAGATTTAGATACTCTTTCTATTGTTGTGACACCCTCCATTGATTTTAATGTAGAAGGTCTGAATATTGGTGAAGGAGATGAATACCTATCTATTCAAGATAGTTCTGCGTTAAACGGTTCAGAGCTAACCGAAACAGTTATAAATGAATCTTTTTTAACGATTCAACCAATAAATAAAAACAATCTCAATCCAATGGAAGTTGAATTAATTAATTCTCTTATTTACAATAATATTAGAGAGAGAGGATTTAAAAATGTTTTAAATCCTAATAGATTTATCGCAGAGGAAATAACTATCAATAGATTGTATGAAAAAAATAAAATCATACAGGATACGGTGATTACTGAAATCAAAATAGACTCAAGCACTCAGATTTCATTTATACAAAAACTTCAGAGTTTTTTTAAATTGAATACTGGTTCTAAGGATTCTTTATCTGATTTAAATGGCACACCTATTTCATTTAATAGCAGTGATAGTTTAAAAGTTGATGATAGTGTTGTCTTGGAGCGTTCTATACCTGACACCACTAATCAAATTTTAGAAAATGATGAAAGTAATATAGCTGCAGGATACTCTAAAAATATATTTAAAAGACTTTTGAATAAATTTAGTAACGCTAAAGTCTTTAGCGATAGTTCTGATATTAAAAGTTTAGATTTGGTATCAACAGAGAACCTAGTTCTCGAAGATAGTTTGAGCATAAGTAATCCTATTTCAGAAGATCCTATTGATTCTAAGTCTGATGATTTTATTCCAATTGAAAATGATACAATTATAGTAACATATGATACAACTATCATTAATGATACACTTATCTACACAGAAGTTATTGATACAACGTTATATTATAATTTTTTATGTAAAACAGATTCTTGTGCTGCTGAAAATGCATTGTTAGAGGGTGTCGGAAGAGTCTTAACCTGGGGAATTAATGCAGAATCGGATCTTGAATTAAGATATTTTACTGTAGCTGACTTTTTTAATCAGGATACTCAATTTGATTGGACTATTGAAAAAGTAAAGTTAAATCCTGATGCAGAAAAATTTATTACTTATCCCAAAACTATAGCAACTAGTGCAGATGGATCTATCTTTATAGGTGAGGGGAATACTCAAAGTATAATTGAAATCAAAAAAGACCAGACTGCTGAAATTGTAGTAAGTGATATTGTTTTAGATAAAGATCTTTTAAGTCCCTCTGGTCTGGTGATTGGGTCAAATAAAGAAATTTATTTTTCAGATAAATATAATAGCAGGGTGATAATTAATTCAGGAGATAGTTATAGAACTCTTCTGAATAGTAAAAGCAAATACAATAATGATGGCGCTAAATCTCCAATGCATCCTTCAACGGTTCGAATTGGCCCAAATGGAGCAGTTTTTGCTCTTTATAATAAAGATGGTTCGCTATTTAGGGTTTCAAAAAGAGAAATAAATACAATTTTAAATCCAAATATTTTAAATGGAATAGATGACTTTGCAATAAACTCGATTGGAGAGATTTTTGTTTTAAGTTCTGAAAATAAAAAGATTTACAAAGTCATTAATAAAGATGAAGTTTTATTAATTGCAGGAATTGATCGAACATCAAATAAAAAAGTGATATACAGGAAAAATAAAAACTCAAAGTCTCTTCAATTTTCTGGTAGGCCTCAAGATCCCGCCCTAGTAAATGATTTTCCTGCAACAAAAATACCTTTTGGCCAACCTGTTAGTATTGATTTTGATTCAGATGATAATCTGTTCGTTGCTGATATTGAATACGGGACCATTAGAAAAATAGATAAAGAAGGAATAATAACAACTTTTTTTGGCCCTAATGATCAACTTAAAGAAGTCTATCAAATTAGACTGAGCCAAGCGGGTAGTTTTGAAATATTCGCCACAAAGCCATTTAGCCATGAAATACAAAGAATCCATTTAAGTGAAATATCGCCATGGGTGGATAAATCAATTATAAATTATCCAAAGTATATCATAGCTAAAGATGGTGTTTTTGGTCTAGAGAATAAGTTAAATGAATCTCTTTCTTCTGCTTTAGTACAAACTTTGCCTCCTGTAAAAACACCAGTCAGGAAACGTTTTAGTCAGCGTAATAAGAAGGTTACACAATTCGTGAGCAAGAACCCGTTATTCTGTGGTCTATTATTATTGCTTGTGAACCAAGGAGTTGCAGCTAGTCTTGAAGATCCCCCGAAGTTGCCTCCACGTTTTCCATTTAATTAAATTTTTAATTCATTTATTATGAAACACTTCTTAAGGAGTTCATTATGAATAAGCTCTTATTAATATTTGTTTTATTTACCTATGTCCTTAATGGGCAAAAATATAAAACTAATAATCAAAGTTTATTTAATTCAAAAAACAAGATAAGTACAACTGAAACTACAAATGTTACAGTTCCAAGGTTGCTATCCTATCAAGGCCTTTTAACAAAAACAGATGGTAAGGCAATTAAAGATGGAAGCATACAAGTAACGTTTAGATTATATACTTCACTAGAAGAAGGAGTCCATTTTTGGGAGGAGGTGCAAAATGTTGCTATTGAGGATGGTATTCTCACTGCTGTATTAGGAAAGATTATACCAATCGATAATGTTCCCGATGCATCTTTTTTAGAAGTAGAAATAAATGGGACAACCCTATCACCTCGTCAAGAAATGACTTCTTCTTTTTATTCTGTTATCTCAGACACTTCAAAATACTCTCAAGGTGGAAACTATTCGGACCTTGACGGTTTACCGGATCTAACTATTTTTTCGAGCAAAGATACACTCAGTAATTTTACTTTGACAGATAGCCTTAATCCAATTGCCTTGAGTGGAGACTATCTTGATTTAGAAAATGTTCCTGATTTATCAGATGTTCTACAAAGTGATACGCTTAATTTATATGTGACAAAAGATAGTCTTAATTCCTATGTTCTTACATCAAGTTTGAGTGCAGTTGCTACCTCAAATAATTATTTAGACTTAAATAACCTTCCTAACCTTTCTCAATATGCAACAAAAGATACTTTAACTAATTTTATTTCAGAAGATACCCTATCTTCTTATGCTCTGAATACGGAATTAGGTTCGATCGTAATACAAGATACAAACAATGTAAATATTACGGGTGGATCAATTTCTGGTATTTCTGACATGTTGATAGCAGATGGTGGTACAGGTGCTTCTGATATAGCCACCGCACGAGAGAATTTAGGTCTTGAAATTGGAACAGATGTTCAAGGTTACGATGCAGATCTAGCAGATCTAGCAGATGGGTCCTTATCAGTCTCAAAAGTACAATTTTTAGAAAATATTAGTTCTGATGTTCAAGAGCAAATTAATAATTTAGGTTTGAACAGTTTGACCGACCTTGGTGTGGTTGCTGATTCCTCTGAATTAAATTATGTCGACGGGGTTACATCAAATATTCAAACTCAATTAGATAATAAACAAGAATTAAACTCGAATCTTACTACCATAGTTAATCTAGATAAATCAGATGGAAATTTTATTGTTTCTGATGGAGAAAATTGGACTGCTGAAAGCGGAATAGATGCCCGGGCATCTTTAGGAATCGGCTCAATGGGGACACAGCAATCAGATAACGTAACGATCTCTGGTGGTCGGGTTACTGATATTTTAGATATCGCAATTGCAGATGGTGGAACAGGCGCTTCAGATATATCTTCAGCAAGAGAGAACTTAGGACTTGAAATTGGAGCTGATATTCAAGGTTACGACGCAGATCTTGCTGACATATCCGGACTATCTCAAAACGATGGTAATATCATTGTTTCGAATGGGAGTAGTTGGACAGCTGAATCAGGAACAGATGCAAGAGCATCTTTAGGTTTATCCGTTGGAACGGATGTCCAAGGTTATGATGCAGATCTCGCAGATTTAGCTGATGGAACTTTGTCTGCCAGTAAAGTAGAAAATAATGAATACTTTATTACATCACCTGGAACTGCCAATCAAGTATGGACCTCAGATGGAATTGGAGCTGGAGAATGGTCCGCTTCTACAAATACACTCACAGGTGCAGGTTCTACAATCGATACAGAAGATTTATCAACATCTCAAGCAGTAGTTACAGATAGTAATGGAAAAATAGCGGTATCAGACGTAACAGCGACAGAATTAAACTATGTAGACGGAGTTACTTCCAACATCCAGACTCAATTAGATGCAAAACAATTGGCTGATTCTGACTTAAGTGATTTAGCTGGATTAACTCAAAGTGATGGTAATATTATCGTTTCTGATGGAAGTAATTGGACCGCAGAATCAGGTTCTGATGCAAGAACATCTCTTGGTGTTTCAATTGGAAGCGATGTGCAGGCTTATGATGCAGATCTAACAGATCTAGCTGATGGAACCTTATCTGCCAGTAAAGTAGAAAACAATGAGTATTTTATTACCTCTCCCGGCACCGCTGGTGAAGTATGGATTTCAGATGGTTCTGGTGCTGGTGAATGGGGTCTTTCGACAGGTATAACAGGAGCTGCATCTACCGTGGATACAGAAGATTTAATAGGGAAAAGAGCACTAATATCTGATATTGATGGTAAAATCGCAATCTCTGATATTACATCCCAAGAACTACGTTATTTAGATGATGTATCAAGTAATGTACAAACTCAGTTAGATGAAAAACAGTCTTTGAATTCAAACTTAACAGATTTAGTTGGACTATCTCAAAGTGATGGGAATTTTATTGTTTCTGATGGAGCAAATTGGACTGTAGAAAGCGGGTCAGATGCCCGGGCATCTTTGGGGCTAGGCTCTTTATCTACACAAGAATCTAGTACCGTAACTATTACTGGGGGTTCTATTTCCGGAATTACTGACATCGATATTTCTGATGGAGGTACAGGTGCTTCAGATATAGCAACAGCAAGAGAGAATCTAGGACTTGAGATTGGAACGGATGTCCAAGGTTATGATGCAGATC